>Ga0209456_10000108_pt1 | contig 43962 bp, 37 predicted proteins | sample COG_11_FD_184755 | JGI IMG/M metagenome (GOLD analysis project Ga0209456, IMG submission 184755) | Pelagic marine sediment microbial communities from the LTER site Helgoland, North Sea, for post-phytoplankton bloom and carbon turnover... | ecosystem: Environmental > Aquatic > Marine > Neritic...
TGCGCAGGGATTCGGCCGAGCTGGGGACTGAGGGTACGATCGGTCTCGGCCGGGCTGAGCAGTCCGGCTCAAATCTCGCGATCTATTACAAAACGATCGAATAATTGGGTGTCAGTCACCTTATTTCCAGTCTAAAGGTGCCAGTTACCTTAGACTGGAAATAAGGTGACTGACACCGTATTACGAGGCTTTGGCCAGGTTCTCGTTGAGTGCGTCCGCAATCATCTTCTGCTGCCGCCTTAATTCGTCGGGCAGCCGGTCGCCGTAGCCCTCCAGGTACTCGAGTATCGAGGCCATCTCGGCGCGCCATTGCTCCACGTCGATCGACGTCAGCTCGTCGAGCGCTTCCTGGCTGATATCGAGATTGCTGGTATTCAGGTCCTCGACATGCGGCAGGTAACCGATCGGTGTTTCCTTGGCGCCAGCGCGGTCTTCTACCCGGTCGATGATCCACTCGAGCACGCGAATATTCTCGCCGAAGCCCGGCCACAGGAACTCGCCGTCATCGTTCTGGCGGAACCAGTTGACATGGAAGATCTTGGGAAGATGCTCCGAACGCTCGGGGAACGACAGCCAGTGCGCCCAGTAGTCAGCGAAGTTGTAGCCACAGAAGGGCTTCATGGCCATCGGATCGCGACGTACCTTGCCAACTTCACCAACCATGGCGGCCGTGGTCTCCGAGGCCGTGCCGGCCCCAACCAGGACACCGTGCTCCCAGCTCTTGGTTTGATAAACGAGCGGTGCCACTTTCTTGCGGCGCCCACCAAATACAATCGCCGAGATCGGTACGCCAGTCGGCGCATCGGCGAGACTCGAGTAGGCGGGGTTGTTGGTCGCAGGCACCGTGAACCGGGAGTTCGGGTGCGCGGCTTTGCCCATTGACGGATCGTAGTTACGGCCCTGCCAGTCTTTTGCCGGTGTGCCGTCCAACTTGCCTTCCCACCAGGGCTGGTTGTCGGCTGTCGTCGCGACATTCGTGAAGATCGCGTCGTGCTTGATCATCTCGTAGGCGTTCTTGTTCGTCTTCTCGTTGGTGCCAGGCACCACGCCGAAATAGCCGGCCTCCGGATTGATGGCGCGCAGTTTCCCATCTTCGTCCAAATGCAGCCACGCGATGTCGTCGCCGAGCGTCCAGGCCCGCCAGCCCTTCATGGATTCGGGTGGAATCAGCATGGCAAGGTTGGTCTTGCCGCAGGCCGATGGGAACGCACAGGCGATGTAGTGCACGTCACCGTCCGGGTTTTCGAGACCGACAATCAGCATATGCTCAGCGAGCCAGCCTTCCTGGCGTCCCTGGTAGCTGGCGATTCGCAGCGCATGGCATTTCTTGCCCAGCAGGGCATTGCCGCCATAGCCTGAACCATAACTCTTGATCGAAAGCTCCTCCGGGAAATGCATGATGAAGCGGCGCTCCGGATCGAGCTCACCCGTCGAATGCAGTCCGCGGACAAATTTCCCTTCTCTTTCGATACGTTCCAGAGCCTTGCTGCCCATCTTGGTCATCAGCTTCATGTTGGCGACGACGTAGGCGCTGTCTGTGATCTCGACGCCGCAACGCGAGTAGTGGGAGTCGATCGGCCCCATGCAGTAGGGGATCACGTACATGATCCGGCCACGCATACAGCCTTCGAATAGCGCGTCCATCTTTTCATGCGCTTCCGCCGGATCCATCCAGAGATTGTTCGGGCCGGCGTCGTCCTTTCCGGACGTGCAAATGAACGTCAGGTGCTCGACGCGAGCCACGTCATTCGGGCTGGACAGATGCAGGTAACAGTTCGGATGCGTCTCCCGGTTGAGGGTCGTGAGTGTTCCATGAGCCAGCATCAGCTCGATCAGGTCCTGGTATTCCTGTTCCGATCCTGTGCACCAGTGAATAGCTTCAGGTTGAGTGTGCGCAGCGACCTGATCAACCCAGGATTGCAGCGACTCGAGTTTGCTCGTCATGTTCTTATTCTCGGATCTTGTGGCCGATGCACTCAGCCAGCACAAATGGGGAGGACCATTATACTTGCAGTTGAAACAGAATGAGTACCAGAAAGCCGGTAATTTCGAGTTTCCAGCCAGAAACCGGCGCGCGAGTTTCTCCCGAACCGTGTACCCTTGCGCCGTGACCGATTTGACCGAATTCTTTGGCGAAAACAGCCCACTCAAAGCGCATCTCCCAGGGTTTCAGCCGCGCGCCGGTCAGGCCTGGATGGCTGAGGCTGTGGCCGAGGCGATAGCAGGCTCGGACCGCCTGGTCGTCGAGGCCGGGACGGGCACCGGCAAGACCTTCGCGTACCTGCTGCCGGCATTGCTCAGCGGTCGCAAAACCATCATCAGTACAGGAACGAAGGCGCTCCAGGATCAGCTGTTTCACCGCGATTTGCCGCTCTTGGGCAAAGCGATCGGCCGCCCCGTGACGGCGGCCCTGCTGAAAGGGCGCGCCAATTACCTGTGTGTCCATAGGCTGGATCTTGTGACGGAGCCGGCGGCCGCGCTTGCCGATGACCTGATTGAGGTCAGGGAGTGGCGCTACCGCACCGTTAGCGGCGACAAAGCCGAACTGATCGAGGTACCCGAGGATTCGCCTGTCTGGCCGCTGGTTACCTCGACGGCAGACAACTGCCTCGGGCAGAAGTGCCCGGAATACTCGAAATGCCACGTTGTTAAGGCGCGCAAGGCGGCGCAGGAAGCCGACCTGGTCGTTGTAAACCATCATCTCCTGCTCGCTGATCTTGCGATGAAAGAGGAAGGCTTCGTCGAGTTCCTGCCGGGTGCGGAGGCCGTGATCATCGACGAGGCACACCAGATACCGGATCTCGCGGTCCAGTTCTTCGGCGTCTCGCTGGGAACCCGGGAGCTCGAGCGGTTGCTCGACGATCTCAGGGCCGCGACACTGCCATTTTCCCAGCCTGAATTGAATCGCCGTGTCGACAAGTTTCAGACCGCGATTCGAGCGCTCCGGGCAGACGCGCCCCGCAAAGAAGGGCGCCACGAGCTTGGCGAGGTCATGCGCGATATTCGGGAGTCGCTCGACAATCTCGCGCATGCTCAGTATGACGTGCAGGCAGCCGTCGCGGATCTCGGTGATGCCTCGATTGAACTCGAGAAGCTGCACGAACAGCTACTCGACATGAGCGAACGACTGGCAATGCTGGCTGCCGAAGACAGCTGGGATGGTTTGCGCTGGCTGGAGATCAATCCCAGGAGTCTGCGCCTGCACCTGACGCCACTCGACGTTTCCTCAAAACTCAACGGACTCATCGACAACGGTTTCCAGTCCTGGATCTTTACATCAGCGACACTCGCGGTCGGCGAGGATTTTTCACATTTCGGTTCGCGTATGGGCCTGGCTGGCGTCTCGGGATTAACGTTTCCCAGTCCGTACCGGGTCCAGGACAACGGGCTGATCTTCCTGCCGCCCGGCTTGCCGCAACCGTCCGACCCGTCGCACACCGATACGATGCTCGAAAACGTCACGCCGCTCCTGGATATGACGAGCGGCGGCATGTTCTGCCTGTTTACGAGTCATCGGGCATTGAACAACGCAAAGAAGTGGTTCAAGACGAACAAGTCGGTTCTGGGGAAGCGCAAACTGCTCGCCCAGGGTGATGCGCCTCGCGATGACCTGCTGCGCCGTTTTCGTGAGTATGGCGATGCCGTCCTGCTGGGCACGGGCAGTTTCTGGGAGGGCGTGGATGTGCGCGGCCCGGCGCTGAGCGTCGTGGCGATCGACAAGCTGCCATTTGCTTCACCAGCGGACCCATTGATGATGGCGCGCCTGGAGTTCATACGCCGCGAGGGCGGTAACGGCTTCATGGATCACCAGTTGCCGTTGGCGGCACTGTCGCTGAAGCAGGGCGCCGGGCGTTTGTTACGCGACGAGAATGACTATGGCGTCGTCGTACTCTGCGATCCGCGCATAACCGGCAAACGCTATGGGAGCAAGTTTCTCGAATGTCTCGCGCCGATGCCCACGACGTCATCGCTCAATGATGTGGCCAGTTTTCTTGCGTCGCGAGAGCGTACCGGGGCGGTCGCATGAAGTTGTTGGCGATCGATACGTCGTCACTGGCCTGTACCGTGGCCGTCGATGTAGATGGCGAGACCCTCGAGCGTCACGAGGAACAGGCGCGGGAACATACGCGCTTGTTGATGCCGATGGTTCAGGCGGTCCTGGCGGACGCGGGGCTCACGCCGGAGGACCTGGATGCCGTCGTGCTGGGCAATGGGCCGGGCTCGTTTATTGGCATGCGGATCGCAGCATCAGCTGCACAGGGGATTGCTCACGGGGCAGGACTGGATATCGTCCCCGTATCGTCCATGGCGGCGGTCGCGGCGCAGGTATTCGAAGAAACAGATGCCGAAGAGGTGGTCATCGCCCAGGACGCTCATATGCACGAGGTCTATCTCGGCGCCTATCGGCGCGGGTCGGGCCACGATCTCGTGGAAGTGTTCCCGGAACGGCTCCAGACACAGACCCTGGTAGAGGAATTGTCGTCGCATCAGGCAGCCGGACGGGTGGCAGCCGGTTTCGGTTGGGAGCGCTACCCGGACCTTGCCGCCGCGAACGCCGCCGTCATCGGGCAGCTATCTGACGTGCAACACCCACGTGCCCGCTTCCTGTTGCCGCTCGGTGCTGCGGCGTTGGCAGACGGCGTTGGCATCAGACCCGCGGACCTCGTTCCCGCCTATCTGCGCAGCAAAGTGGCGCAGAAGCCCGCCGGATAAGGGACGTAACAGAACTGTAATATACTGCTGTTGAAATGCGAGGTTTGAATTCCGGCAGATGGGCATGCCCGCAGAAAAAATCCTGATCGTTGAAGACGAACAGGCGATTCGCGAGATGATCGCGTTTCACCTGTCGCGTGCTGGTTACGAGACGTTTGAGGCGGCGGATTGCCGCGAGGCAAGGCACCTGCTGACCGACAATCGGCCGGACCTCGCACTCGTCGACTGGATGCTCCCCGATATAAGTGGTCTCGAACTCACCCGCATGCTCAAGCGCGACAAGGAGTACGAAGATCTCGCGATTATCATGCTGACTGCACGCGCCGAGGAACGGGACAAGGTCTCGGGTCTCGAGGGCGGTGCAGACGATTACATCACCAAGCCGTTTTCGCCGCGTGAACTGCTTGCGCGCATCCAGGCCGTATTGCGCCGGATGAACGTATCCGCGAACGAGGTTGTTAGCGCGGGAGCACTCGAACTCGATACGGCGGGGCACAGGGTCCTGGCCGGCGGAAATGAAATTAGGCTCGGCCCGACCGAGTATCGTCTCTTGCACTTCCTGATGACGCACTCCGAACGCGTTTACAGCCGGGCACAATTGCTCGATCGTGTCTGGGGTGCCAACGTCTATGTCGAAGAACGCACGGTCGATGTACATGTGCGGCGGCTGCGCAAGGTCCTGGCGGACGCCGGAGCCGATCGCTATATCCAGACCGTTCGTGGTGCGGGCTACAGGTTTTCGACTCGCGATGTCTGACGCTGCCAAGAAATTCCTTCTGGGCATATTGCTGTTCCTGGCGGCCGGTGGACTGGTCGGCGGTCTTTATGGCCACGCGGTGCCCGGCCTGTTGATTGCCGCTCTCCTTGCCCTGGTATGGCAGGTACGGCAGCTTCTGAGTTTCGATCGCGCATTGCGTACCGGTAACTTCGATGACTTCCGCTATGGCGAGGGGATCTGGGAGCAACTGTTCTCTCGTTTTCGCTACGAAGACGACAAATCGACACGCCGCAAGAGCGACTATCGTCGCTTGCTCAAGGAAATTCGCAAGTCGACCAACGCGATGCCGGATGGGGCCGTGGTTCTTAACGCCGACAACGAAATTGTTACGTGTAATCGCGCGGCCAAGGAGTTGGCCGGCCTCAAGCGTAAGAAAGATCGCGGGCAAAGAGTCGACAACATCCTGCGAGACCCGGAACTGGTTAATCTTCTGCATGCGGAAGACCAGTCATTCAGGATCGAGATACCTTCGCCCGTCGCCGATGGAAACTGGTTGAACTGCAGGGTCGTCCCTTACGGTGCTGACCAGAAACTTCTTCTGCTTCGCGATGTGACGGAGCGCATCCAGCTGAGCAAGATGCGCCGTGATTTCGTAGCCAATGCGTCGCATGAATTGCGTTCGCCGTTGACCGTAATCAGCGGTTATCTCGATGCGCTATCCGACGATGACCAACTGCCGTCGACGTGGGCCAAACCGGTATTGCAAATGCAGACCCAGGCGAAGCGCATGCGCCATATCCTGGGCGAACTGCTGGAGCTGTCGAGGCTGGAGAGCGCCGGGAAAGCAGAGTCGGACCAGGCGGTGGACGTTGCTGACTTGTTGAAGATGGCGAAGCAGGCGTTCGAAGGGCACGCGCAGGTCGCGTCCATTGTGGTCCGCGAGGAGTCAACTGCCGGGCTCATTAGCAATCCGGCGGAGATCGAGACGGTCATCGTGAACCTGCTTGCAAACGCGGTTCGGTACACACCGGATGATGGCGAGATTACCCTGACATGGCGTTCAGACGTCGACGGTGGCGATCTCATCGTCGGCGATACCGGGGAAGGCATCGCCCCGGAGTTCATTTCCCGGCTCACGGAGCGCTTCTTCCGAATCGACAAAGGGCGCAGCCGCGAGGCTGGCGGGACCGGCCTGGGTCTCGCCATCGTAAAGCACGTATTGGCTCGCTACGACGCAGAGTTGATCATTGCGAGCACAGTCGGAGAGGGGAGCGAGTTTTGCTGCCATTTTCCGCCAAATCGCGTCGTTATCGTGCCGCCTGCCGTTCTGTCATAAAACGGCAACACTTCTGGCATATCGTCCTGACCTGGCGCGGCGAGTGGGCGCCTGGATAACTACCAACAAGGGCTTGCGAACAATGAAACAGATCCTATCGATGGTGGTGGCATCGTCCATCATCCTTACTCCCGCTGCATTTGCGGCTGTTAGTGACGAAGAAATCGCACAATTGCGTGAGCAATTGGCCGCGGTTGCCATTCGTCTCGACCAGCTGGAGGCCGAAAATGCCGAACTGCGAGCCGCGCAGAACCAGGTCGATGCTGAAGTCAGCGAGGTCAAGACCCAGGTTGCGGACATTCCAGCATCCGGTTCCGGCTGGGAAGATCGCGTGAGTCTCGGCGGCGATTTTCGGTATCGCTACGAACGCATCGATTCAGAAGGCTCGGATACGCGCCGCCGCAACAGAATTCGCGCACGCGCGAATATCAAGGCGCAGCTGGACGACCGAACCGAAGTCGGATTCGGTCTCGCGACCGGCGGCGATGACCCGGTATCGACGAACCAAACGCTCGGTGCCGGCGGATCGTCGAAGAACATAGCGCTGAATCTTGCCTACGTGGATTGGGAAGCGGTCGATGGCCTGCATCTGTTCGCGGGCAAATTCAAGAGTCCGCTGCTGCGGGTTGGCGGGCAGCAGCTCACCTGGGACAGTGACTGGACGCCCGAAGGACTGGCGCTAAAGTACAAGCGCGACTGGTTCTTTGCGAACGCGCTGGGCACCTTCCTCGAAGGTGATAGCAGACAGTCCGACAGCAACTTCAGTTGGGGTGGCCAGATTGGCGCCAGCGCCGTTGTTGGTGATGTGGAACTGACTGGTGGTATCGGCTACTACAATATTCCGACCAGGGGTAATACAACGACGTTTGGCGATCCGTCGGACCCCGGCGACTTTTTCGGCAACACGGCGGTTCAGCAGGTCGATGGACAAGCTTGCGGCACGACCCCGGATGAAGTCTGTGTTTACCTCTACGACTACAACCTGACCCAGGCCTTCGGATTGGCCTCTTTCGAGATTGGCCAGTGGCCGACCAATGTGTTCTTCGAGTACATCACGAACAGCGATGCGTCGGATAACGACACGGGCTGGGCACTGGGCGCCTCTATCGGCCAGGCCAAGAACCGCGGAGAGATGCAGTTCTCATATTATTTCGCGGACAAACAGGCTGATTCGATGCTGGGTCTGCTGACCGACTCCGATTTCGGCGGCGGCGGTTCTGACGCGAAAGGCCATCGCTTGCATTTCACGTACGGGATGAGCAAGACCTGGGCTATCGGCGCGCAGTACTTTATCAACCAAGTGGATGTCGCATCGGGTAGCAAGAGTGACTACGATCGCCTGATGATCGACATGCAATGGAAATGGAAGTAGGCTCCCGACAACAAATCTGAGCGAAGTATCATCATGGAAACATCCGGTTTGACCGACCACATCTCGCGTCGATTCAACAAGGACATCGAGGACCTGCGTAACAATGTCCTGGCGATGGGCGGCCTCGTGGAATCGCAATTGTCACTGGCAATAACCGCGATTGTCACCGGGGACAGCGCGCTAGGTCTCCAGGTCGCCGAAGATGACTACAAGGTCAACAATCTGGAAGTTAATATCGACGAAGAGTGCGGACGTATTCTCGCTACGCGCGCGCCAGCGGCCGGCGATCTGCGCCTGATCGTTGCGATCATCAAGACCATTACGGACCTCGAGAGGATTGGTGACGAAGCCGAGAAAATCGGCTTCCTCGCCTCCAAACTGGCGGCCATGGACCGGCCGTCGGATTCCTATCGCGAGCTCAAGACCCTGGGCCAGCACGTGGCACACATGGTGCGTGACGCGATGAATGCCTTTGCGCGTCTCGACGTGGAGGACGCGTGGGAAGTCGTCCGTGAGGATGAGCGGGTCGATGAGGAATATGAGGCGATCCAGCGGCAGTGCATCACGTTCATGATGGAGGACCCACGGTCCATCAAGCGAGTCATGAACGTTACGTGGTGTGCCCGGTCACTGGAACGGATCGGTGACCATGCGAAGAACATCTGCGAGTACGTGATCTATATGGTGCAGGGCAGGGATGTGCGTCATACTGCGATTCCCGATGCACCGGAAACCGACGCGTAAGCAATGACACTACCGAATCGTCGCCTGCTTAACCTGGCAGGATTTCTCGTTTGCGCGGGCATGATGGGTTTCGCCCTTTTTGCCCAGCACGTTCTCCTTTTGGACCCTTGCCCTCTGTGCATATTGCAGCGCATCGCGACGATTTCGCTCGGCATCGTCTTCCTGCTCGCTGCCCTGCAGAACCCGGGCAATATCGGCGCGCGAATTTACGGCGTGCTGGTTGGGCTGGTCGCGGCTTGTGGCGTTTCGATCGCGGCATGGCACGTCCGGCTACAGAACATGCCAGCGGACGAAGTCCCGTCTTGCGGTCCCGGCTATGACTACATCATGGAGAACTTCGCGTTTCTCGATGCCCTGGACCTGATATTCGAAGGCTCGGGCGAATGCGCCGAAGTCGTCTGGCGGTTGTTGGGCCTCTCGATGCCCACCTGGGTCGTGATCGGACTCGGCGGGCTCGGCATTGCTGGAATCTGGAACAACTTCCGCAAGGCCTGACCGCGCCCCTACAAAAGCATCAGCTCAAGGACGCGCCTGTACATTCGGGTAAGCGTCACGACATCTTCCACTTTTACGTGTTCGTCGACCTTGTGAATCGATGCATTGACGGGTCCCAGTTCGACCACGTCGGATCCAGCCGGCGAGATGAAACGGCCGTCCGAGGTGCCACCGCCTGTTGAAAGTTCAGGCGCAATTCCCGTGCATTCCGTAACCGCCTCGTGAACCGCGTTGATCAGCTTGCCTGGCTGCGTAAGAAACGGTTCGCCTGACAGGTGCCATTTCAGTTCGTACTCGATGTCATGTGTATCAAACACAGCATGGACCTTCTCCTGCAGTGACTCGTGGGTCCACTCGGTCGAGTAACGGAAGTTGAACCGCGCGGTCAGCTCGCCGGGCGTCACGTTCGGCGCTCCGATTCCCGCTCGTACATCAACAACCTGAAAGCTTGTTGGTGGAAAGAACTCGTTGCCGTCATCCCACACGATGTCATGGAGTTCGGCCAGTACCGGCGCAAAACGGCGGATAGGGTTATCGGCCAATTGCGGGTAGGCAACGTGACCCTGGACACCATGGACCTTCAGTATGCCGCTCAATGAGCCGCGTCTCCCTATCCGAACGATATCGCCCAGCCGGTCCTGGCTCGATGGCTCGCCGAGCACGCACCAGTCGATACGTACGTCCCTTTCTGCCAGCGCCTGGATAACCTTGAGCGTCCCATCGCGGGCGCGGCCCTCTTCATCACTCGTGATCAGGAGAGCAATGTTGCCGGGATGATCGGGATGCTCGCCAAGAAACTCCTCAAGCGCGACGATCATTGCAGCCAGTCCGCTTTTCATATCGGCGGAGCCTCGACCGTAAAGAACGCCGTCTTTGAATGTCGGTTCGAACGGATCGGTGTTCCATTCCTGCTCGTCACCCGGGGGCACGACGTCGGTGTGACCGGCGAAACAAAACACGGGCGAGTCGCTGCCGCGTCGCGCCCACAGGTTGGTCACGTCATTGAAAGACATCGTCTCGCAGACGAATCCGAGTCGCTCGAGACGCTCGCTTATCAGGGACTGGCAGCCGGCATCATCCGGTGTAATTGAACGGCGTCGAATCAACTCGCACAGGAGGTCGATTACAGGTTCGTCGAGGTCATGTGACATTGCTTCAGATAGATCCGATAACTACATGAAAAACAAAGAAAAGAGCATTTCATATCACTGTCGCAATCAGATCACTTTAGTTGGCTGATTGCAACAATTCGGTAACATTTCGTCCTTAAGCTTTGCACATGATTTCCAACCCCCTGGAGAACTCACAGTGAGTATTCATCGCAAAGCCCTCGCCATGACTGCAACCGCATTGGTTGGCCTGGCATTTTCGGTCAGCGCATTTGCGCAGTCCGGCCGCGACTATGTCTATGTCGTCGGTTCATCGACAGTCTATCCGTTCGCAACAGTCGTTGCCGAGCGTTTCGGCCGTAGCAGCGAATTTAAGACGCCGAAGATCGAGTCGACCGGCTCGGGCGGCGGCCTGAAGTTGTTCTGCGACGGCGTTGGCGTGGATTACCCGGACGTTGCCAACTCCTCACGCGCCATCAAGTCTTCAGAAGTTGAGATTTGCGCCGCGAACGGCGTCACTGAAATTATCGAAGTCAAGATTGGCTATGACGGTATCGTGTTTGCTAACGCTATTGGTGCCGACACGATGAGCCTGTCGCGCGAAGACATCTTCCTGGCGTTGGCCAAGGAAGTCCCGGGCGATGCCGAAGGCGAACTCATCGAGAATCCCTACGAGACCTGGGCCGACGTCAATCCGGATCTGCCTGCTATCGAGATCGAAGTGCTGGGTCCGCCCCCGACTTCCGGAACGCGCGACGCGTTCGTTGAGCTGGCGATGGAGGGCGGCTGCAAGGCAACGCCGTGGATCGCCGCACTGAAGAAATCTGACAAGAACAAGTACAAAGCCATCTGTCATACGATTCGTGAAGATGGCGTGTTCGTGGAAGCCGGTGAGAACGATAACCTGATCGTGCAGAAACTCCAGGCGAACCCAGATGCGTTTGGTATTTTCGGTTTCAGTTTCCTCGACCAGAATATGGAGAAGGTCAAAGGGTCTCTCGTCGACGGTGTTGCGCCGACATTTGACGCGATTGCCGATGGCGATTACCCGGTCTCGCGGCCGCTGTTCTTCTACGCGAAGAAAGTCCACGTAGATGTCATTCCTGGACTGAGAGGCTACCTGCGTGAGTTCACAAGTGAGCGCGCGTGGGGAGAGGAAGGTTATCTTTCCGACCGCGGTCTGATTCCTATGCCCGATGAAGAGCGTGCCCAGGTTGCCGCCGCTGTACGCGACCTGACGCCACTGTCATTGGCGGCAGAATAGGGCGCTATAATACCGAGTCTGGCGGCGATCCATCGCGGGTCGCCGTCGTCCGTTATTACAACAACAAATGCAAAGCACGACGCTAATACTGTTGCTTGGATTCATGGCGATCGCCGCGTTCTACTTCGGACGGGGACGGTCGCTTTCTCTCGTGGGCGGTCCCGGTCACGGTTTGGCGCTGCATTCTCTGCCTGGTTACTACGGTTACTACGTGGCTATCTGGGTTGCCTTGCCTGCCTTGGCGTTGTTGCTAACGTGGGTTCTCCTGGAACCGAAGCTAATTGTTGCGCTGGTAGTCAGCGGGCTGCCTGAGTCATATAGAAACCTGCCAGCCGGCGAGCTGAACCTGCTCATCAATAATATTCAGAACCTTGCGGCGGGTGATGTCATCAGTGTCGCAGCGGACGACATGCTGGAGGATGCTGCCACGCAGTTTAACGCCTACGGAGCCAAGAGCCGGCAGGTTCTCGCGGTACTGGCTCTTGGCGTTGCAGGTCTTGGGGGTGTCCATGCCTGGCGGCTGATAAATCCGGACCTGCGTGCCCGCAATCGCGTTGAGCGAGTAATTCGCTGGTTCTTGATCGCCGCCTCGAGCATCGCGATCTTCACGACCATAGGCATCGTGCTTTCAGTGCTGTTCGAGGCGATTCGCTTTTTCCAGAAGGTCCCTGTCACTGAATTCCTGTTCGGCCTGAACTGGAGCCCACAAACGGCGATTCGCGCTGACCAGGTCGGCTCTTCCGGCAGTTTCGGCGCCGTTCCTTTATTCACCGGAACGATGTTGATCACCGGCATTGCGATGGTCGTCGCCGTACCTGTTGGTCTTATGACCGCGATCTACCTGGCCGAGTATTCCAGCGCGCGCGTTCGTGGAATCGCCAAGCCGCTACTCGAGATCCTGGCCGGTATTCCGACAGTTGTATACGGCTTTTTCGCGGCGCTGACTGTTGCGCCGTGGGTGCGGCAGGCGGGCGAATCAGCCGGTATCGATGTAGCGTCGGAGAGCGCGCTCGCCGCGGGGCTGGTCATGGGCATCATGATCATCCCACTCGTTTCCTCATTGTCCGATGACGCGATTAACGCCGTCCCGACAGCCATGCGCGACGGCGCGCTGGGGCTCGGGTCAACTCGTTCGGAGACGATGACCAAGGTAATCCTGCCGGCCGCACTTCCGGGCATTGTCGGCGGTATTCTGCTGGCTGTTTCGCGCGCAATCGGCGAGACCATGATCGTCGTGATGGCTGCGGGACTTGCGGCCAATCTCACGGCAAATCCTTTTGAAGCGGTGACGACGGTCACGGTGCAGATCGTGACCCTGCTTGTTGGCGACCAGGAGTTCGATAGTGCGAAGACGTTGGCGGCGTTCGCACTCGGCCTTATGTTGTTCGTTGTCACGCTGTTCCTGAATGTCATCGGGCTCAGCGTCGTTCGCAAGTACCGCGAGCAATACGACTAGGCCGGGCTGATGAGCGAATGCAAATCCACAAGACAGAAGGTTGAAGCCGGCTTGCCGCGGCGTCTGCGCAAAGAGTTCACGTTCAAGCTCGTCGGTCTGCTGGCAACGACTGTCGGTATCGTATTCCTCGGCGTCTTCTTTTCGACGCTGATTGCTAAAGGATCGTCGGCGTTCAAGCAGACATTCCTGCAGCTCGATATCGAATTGTCGGAAGACGTCCTGGCGCCCGGAGGTGAACTTGATCTTGCCTACGCAGACTTTGATGGTCTCGTTCGCACTGCCTTGCGCGCGCAGTTACCGGAAGTGTCGGGCCGCAGTGATCGACGGGCCTTGTATCGAATCGTGAGCGTGGGCGCTGCCTACCAGGTTCGCGACCTGATAGTTGCAAACCCGGAACTTCTCGGAACCACGCAGAAGATGTGGGTGCCGGCGTCGTCGAATGTCGACATGCTCATCAAGGGCAACATCGACGCAAACCTCGACGAGGCGCTACGGCCCATTTCCGACAAGCAGATCGGGTGGGTAAGGAAACTGCAGGAAGCCGGACGCCTCGAAACGCGCTTCAATAGGGCACTGTTTACCAACGGTGACTCACGCGAGCCGGAGTTGGCCGGAATCAAAGGCGCCGTTATGGGGTCCTTGTACATGCTACTCGTTACGCTCGTGTTGTCATTTCCGATTGGCGTGGCCGCGGCTATCTATCTCGAGGAGTTCGCGCCGCGAAATCGCTGGTCGGACCTCATCGAAGTGAACATCAATAACCTGGCGGCAGTACCGTCAATCGTGTTCGGATTGCTCGGCCTTGCCGTATTCATAAACTGGGCGTCGTTGCCGCGTTCGGCCCCGGTTGTGGGCGGCCTCGTACTGACGCTATTGACGTTGCCTGTGATCATCATCGCGTCACGCGCCGCGATCAAAGCGGTGCCGCCGTCGATCCGGGAGGCTGCTCTGGGCCTTGGTGCATCGCAGATGCAAGTCGTCTTTCACCACGTGTTGCCGTTAGCAATGCCGGGGATGCTGACCGGCGCGATCATCGGCATGAGTCGAGCGCTCGGTGAGTCCGCGCCGCTGTTGATGATCGGCATGGTTGCATTCATCGTCGACGTGCCGGCGCGATTGACCGATCCAGCCACCGCACTACCGGTACAGATCTACCTCTGGGCCGACAGCCCGGAACGCGCGTTCGCGGAACGCACTTCCGCAGCGATCATCGTTCTTCTCGGATTCCTCCTGGTGATGAACCTGACTGCTGTCATCCTGCGGAAACGAATGGAGCGAAGATGGTGAGGATAGCGATTGAGCTATTAGGGAACCTGTATGAGAATGACTGCAATGACTGAAGCATCTACCGACAATCCGGTGCCACCCCCGCCTGCCGCGCAGGATCCGGCGGTTGAGCCAACAACAAGCGCGGCACCGTTACCGGAGGTGCCTGAGCGTCTCTCCGAACTCGGCCGCGAGACGGTCGGTAATATTCGCAGCGACAATCCTTTTATGGTCGCAGAAGACGTCAACGTCTACTACGGAGACAATCACGCGATCCAGCACGTGTCGCTGGAAATTGGCAAGAAAGAAGTCATCGCACTGATCGGGCCGTCAGGTTGCGGCAAGTCGACGTTTCTGCGTTGCCTGAATCGCATGAATGACACGATAGAAACTGCTCGCGTTACTGGAAACATTACGCTGGATGGCAAGGATATTTATCGGAAGGAACAGGATCCGGTCGCGCTGCGTGCGCGTGTTGGCATGGTGTTCCAGAAACCCAATCCGTTTCCGAAGAGCATATACGACAACGTCGCCTACGGTCCCCGTATCCACGGCCTGGCGGGCGACAGGGCGGAGCTCGACAACATCGTGCACACGAGTCTCGATCGCGCGGGCTTGCTCAAGGAAGTGAAGGATCGCATGGACGAACCCGGCACGAGTCTGTCGGGCGGACAGCAACAGCGACTTTGTATCGCGCGCACGATAGCCGTAGATCCCGAAGTGATTCTGATGGACGAGCCATGCTCTGCGCTCGATCCGATCGCGACTGCGCGTATCGAGGATCTCATGGATGAGTTATGTGAGGACTACGCCATCGTGATCGTGACGCACTCGATGCAGCAGGCGGCGCGCGTCTCCAAGCGAGTTGCCTACTTCCACCTCGGACTCCTGGTAGAAGTCGATGAGACCGACAGGATCTTCACGAATCCCCAACACAAGCTGACCGAGGACTACATCACGGGCCGGATCGGCTAATCTGGTGTCAGTCACCTTATTTCCAGTCTAAAGGTGCCAGTCACCTTAGACTGGAAATAAGGTGACTGACACCATTTACGTTAGGCGTTCGCTTTGGCCCAATAGTCGCCGAAACGTTTCTCTGAGAAGCCTACTGCCATGAAGCGGTCCGATTCGAGGACAGGGCGCTTCATGAGCGTTGGCTGATCGAGCATTAACGCAAAGGCACGTCCCTTGGTCATGCCATCACGATCAACCTCGGGGATCTTGCGCCAGGTCAGGCTTTGCCGGTTGAGGAGTTTCTCCCACTCGATGCGGTCACTCCAGCGTTCCAGCATCTGAATATCCAGACCGTCGTCGCGGACGTCGTGGAAACGAAACTCGATGTCATTCTCGGCAAGATACTTGCGGGCCTTACGGCAGGTGTCGCAGCTCTTGATGCCATAAACAGTCAGCATGGTAGAGGCCCCCTAGTCCAGGTTCCGTAGCAGGTCGTTGAGGCCCGTCTTCGCACGGGTCTTTGCGTCAACCTGCTTCACAATGACGGCGCAATACAATGAGTATTTTCCATCAGCCGAGGGAAGGTTTCCGGGGACGACAACCGAGCCCGCGGGAATTCGTCCGTAGGTGATCTCGCCGGTCTCGCGATCGTAAATGCGGGTACTTTGTCCGAGGTACACGCCCATGGAAATGACGGAGCCTTCTTCGACGATCACGCCTTCGACGACCTCGGATCTTGCGCCAATAAAACAGTCGTCTTCGATAATAGTCGGACCGGCCTGGATCGGTTCGAGCACGCCGCCGATACCCACGCCACCGGAGAGGTGTACGTTCTTGCCAATCTGCGCGCAACTGCCGACCGTCGCCCAGGTATCTACCATTGTGCTGCTGTCCACGTAGGCACCGATATTCACGTAGCTCGGCATCAGGACGACATCCGGTGCGACGTAGGCGCCGCGGCGCACGATAGCATCAGGTACCACGCGAACGCCGTCGGCCCGAAATTGCGCCTCGGAATAGTCCGCGTATTTCATCGGCACTTTGTCGTAGAAGCGGCTGTGCCCGCTCTCGATGACCCGGTTGTCCGCGAGCCCGAAACTCAATAGCACAGCCTTCTTGAGCCACTGGTTTACGTGCCAGGCGCCGTCTTTCTGTTCCGCAACGCGCGCATCGCCCGAGTCGAGGAGGGCGATAGCTTCCTGCACGGCGCTTTCTACCTGGTCGCGGTCATCGAAGCCCTGCGCACGGTTGTCGAATGCCTGTTCGATAATTTGTTCGAGATCTTGCATCGTTTTCGCTCTTATTGGTTTGCGTTGCCGCCCAGGCGGTCCAGCAACGCCTTGCCGAGTTCATCCTGCCGGGTTTCGCTCAGCGCGCCACCGCCGGATTCGAGGCAGACATAGAATACGTCTTCCGCGCGCTCACCAATAGTCACAATTTTCGCGGCTTCAATATCGATGCCTTGTTCGATAAATACCTGGCCGATAGTGCTGAGTAGTCCGGGGCGATCCGCAGCGCGTAGTTCAAGTACGGTCTGGTCATCGGATGTGCTGCGGCCGAACTCGACCGTCGTCTTGGTTGTAAACATTCGCGCCTGCCGTGGCACCTTTCGCGTAACAGACAGAACTTTATCGCTTGGTGCTGTCAGGATTCGCGTCAGCGACCTGCGCACCTTGTTGATGCGTGCCTCGTCGCTTTCAACTCGATCATCCAGTTCCATGAAGACTAGCGTCACAATACTGCGGCGATTGTCGAGCGGTACGATGCGGGCATCGATGATTGTCATACCCAGTTCATCGAGCACCGCGGTTGCGTGTGCGAACGCGCGCTTCTCGCGCGGCGTGTACAAAACGGCTTCGACGCCGTCTCCGGTTTTTCTTCGGCGGACGTCGACGAGACCAATCGACGACTCCGTATCGGACTCGGCGAGCCACTCGGTATGCCAGGTAATTTCCTTAACGCGATGCTTGATGAAGTAGTTGTCATTGAGTAGCGCCCAGACTTCGTCGATGCGCCCATCTGCAATACCGCGATCGGCGAGTATGGTGCGGGCCTGTTCCTGTTTCTCATTGAGCAGCAACTCGCGGTCGATTGGGTTTTCAAGACCGCGGCGGAGGGCACGGCGCGTCAGCACATAAAGGTCATTAAACAGCTGTGCTTTCCACGAGTTCCACAACTTGGGGTCGGTTCCGCGAACGTCAGCGACGGTCAGCAGGTAGAGGTAGTCGAGGTGCAGTGGATCTCCGACCAGCGTCGCAAACTCGTTGATAACAGCCGGATCATGAATATCCTTCTTCTGGGCTGTCATCGACAATGCCAGGTGATTGCGCACGAGCCAGGCGACGATGCCTGCTTGGTACTGGCTCAGTCCGTGCTCGAGGCAAAACGCCTCGGCATCGACGGCCCCCAACTCGGAGTGATCACCGCCGCGACCTTTGGCGATGTCATGAAACAGCCCGCTTAAGTAGGCAATCTCGGGTTGTTCCAGCGCCTGCATGATCTCGCTGCATTGCGGAAATTCTTCATCGAAGCGGGACAATGCGAAGCGTCGCAGGTTGCTGACGACAAACAGTGTGTGCTCATCCACGGTGTAGGCATGGAAGAGGTCGTATTGCATGCGCCCGACGATACGGCCGAATGCGGGAATGTAGAGGCCGAGGACACCGTAGAGATTCATGCGGCGCAACTGGTGCGTCACGCCCTCCGGCGCCCGCAGGATGGCAAGGAACAGGCGATGGTTGCGCGGGTTTTGCCTGAACTCGTCGTCGATCAGGTGGACATTGCGTTTAATCAGCCCGACCGTGAACGCGCTGACACCCCGTATTTCAGGTTGCTGCTGCAACAGCAGGAACAGTTCGAGTAATGCGGATGGGTCCCGGCGGAACACCTGGTCATCTACTGTCTGTAGAAAGCCGTTCTTGACCTGGAAGTGGGTATTCAGCGCTTTGGCAGGCGCGTCGGGGTCCATGAGGATCGCTTCCTCGAACAGCTGCAGCAGCATTTCGTTGAGACGACTGAGCTCCATGACCGTGCGGTAGTAGCGCTGCATGAGCTGCTCGACCGCGAGCGTATAGGTCGCGTCCTCGTAGCCCAGCATTTTCGCGAGGTTCTTCTGATGGTCGAACAACAGCCGGTCCTCGCGCCGGCCGGTAAGGATGTGCAGGGCGAAGCGAATGCGCCACAGGAACGCCTGGCCGTCCTCCAGGCGCTGCAGCTGGCCGGGGCTCAGGAAATCATGGTCGACAAGTTCGGCCAGCGTCGCGGCGCCGAAGTGCCTTTTCGCGACCCAGCCGATCATCTGGATATCGCGCAAACCACCAGGGCTGCCTTTGACGTTCGGCTCAAGGTTATACGCGGTGTCGTGGTAGCGATGGTGACGAACGATCTGCTCCTTGCGCTTTTCCTCGAAAAAACGGTCGGACGGCCACATCCTGGCGGGTGAGATCAGCTCCTGCAGCTCGCTGAAGAGACTTTCCGGGCCCGCGAGCAGCCTTGCTTCCATGAGCGTCGTCGCGACGGTCAGGTCCGCGTCCGCTTCCTCCCGGCATTGGGCAATCGTGCGCACGCTGTGCCCAATCTCCAGGCCGATGTCCCAAAGGGCCGTAACGAAAGCGGACAGCGAGTCTTCGCCACCGGCCGCAAGCTCATCCGGAAGCAGCAACATGACGTCCACGTCGGACGAGGGGTGGAGCTCGCCGCGCCCGTAGCCGCCCACGGCGACCAGGGCAGCGCCCGTATCTTCGATATGCTCGCGCCACAGGTCGATCAAGACGTCGTCGATCAAGTCCGCGCGCGCGTGGACAAGATCTACGACGGATTCACCTTGCTCGAAACGAGCACGCAAGTCTTCGCCTGCGGCGGCCAGTGATTCCCGAAGTGCGCTATAACTCATTGAAAATAGCTATAATTTATGGGCGATCAGCCGCACCAAGAGTCAACACCTCGAACCCGTCGGCGGTGACCAGGCACGTGTGTTCCCATTGGGCGGACAGGCTGCGATCCCGCGTCACGACGGTCCAGCCATCTGGGAGGAGCCGGACTGCGGCCTTGCCTGCATTGACCATAGGCTCGACGGTCAGCGTCATGCCTTCCTTGAGTTCCATGCCGGTGCCTCGTTTGCCGTAGTGCAAGACCTGCGGGTCTTCGTGAAATACCTCGCCAATGCCATGACCACAATATTCCCGCACGACCGCGTAGCGGTGGCGTTCCACGTGTTTCTGCACCGCGGCACCGATGTCGCCGAGGTGCTTGCCGGGCCCCAATTCCTGGATGCCCAGCCACATCGCCTCCCTGGCGACGTCCGAGAGGCGGCTCGCAAGAATATTTTCCTTACTAACCATGAACATACGGCTGGTATCGCCGTGGAAGCCATTCTTGATAACGGTAATGTCTATGTTCAGGGCATCGCCCGATTTGAGCTTCTTATCGCCCGGGATACCGTGGCAGACAACGTTGTTCACCGATGTGCAGATCGATTTCGGGAAGCCCCGGTAGTTCAGCGGGGCAGGGATTGCTTCCTGCTGCTGGACGATGAAATCGTGGCAGATCCGGTCCAGTTCGCCCGTCGTGATACCCGGCTTTACATAATCCCCGATCATATCCAGGACGTCAGCCGCGAGCCGGCCAGCGATGCGCATTTTGTCCTGCTGTTCAGGTGTTTTGATAGTTACGGTCATAGAGTTCAAACAATAGGGTGTCAGTCACCTTAAATCGAGTCTAAAGCGGTCTTTTGGACCCGATTTAAGGTGACTGGCACCGTGAATACGATTTCCCGCGAAAAAAGCGTTCCGATAGCGGGCGGGCTATGGTATAAAGCGCGCGCGCCAGTATCAACACGTTGATTCTGGTGACACTAAATCACACGCATGTCGACACGTCCTGCTGGGTGCCCTGTCTGAAAAGGGGTTGTGGGATGGGATATGCGGAGGCCTAACCCGGAGATATCGAAATGGCAGACGTAACCATGCGCCAGATGCTAGAGGCTGGCGTGCACTTTGGTCATCAGACCCGTTACTGGAACCCCAAGATGGCACCGTTCATCTTTGGCGAACGTAACAAGATCCACATTATTGACCTCGAGAAGAGCCTTCCGTTGGCGCGCGAAGCGAGCGCGTTCGTCAAGGCTACTGTCGCCGATGGCGGCACCATCCTGTTTGTTGGCACCAAGCGCGCCGCTCGCGAAGCGGTTCGCACGCATGCAATACGTTGCGAAATGCCGTTCGTCAGCCAGCGCTGGCTTGGCGGCATGCTCACCAACTACAAAACGATTCGCCAGTCCGTGAAGCGCCTGATGACGCTGGAGCAGATGGCCGAAGACGGTGGCTTCGAGGGACTGACAAAGAAAGAAGTACTGGGTCTTTCCCGCGAGCAGGAGAAACTCGAACGCAGCCTGGGCGGCATCAAGAAGATGCGCTCGCTCCCCGATGTTCTTTTCGTTGTCGACGTCGATCACGAGGACATCGCCATTCGCGAAGCCCGTAAGCTCGGCATCCCCGTCGTCGCGATCGTTGACACGAATTGCTCGCCCGCAGGCGTCGACTACATCATTCCCGGAAACGACGACGCGATGCGCGCTATCGAGTTGTACGCTGGTGTGATTGCTGACGCGGTACTCGAAGGCAAGGCATCACTTCCTGAGGTTGCTCTCGGTGAGGACGAATTCGTCGAACTCGACGAAGAGGGCAAACCGAAGAAAGCCCGCGCGAAGAAGAAAGCGGCCAAGAAGCCTGCAGCCAAGAAAAGAGCGGCCAAGAAGACAGCAGCCAAGAAGGCACCCGCCAAGAAGGCAGACGCAGAAGCCAAGATCGAAGAGAAGGCTGAAAAGAAGGTAGAAGCCAAGTCTGAAGAGAAGGCTGAAAAGAAGGTAGAAGCCAAGTCTGAAGAGAAGGCCGAAAAGAAGGTAGAAGCCAAGTCGGAAGAGAAGCCGGAAGAGAAGGCAAAAGCCAAGTCTGAAGAGAAGCCGGAAGAGAAGGCAGAAGCCAAGTCTGAAGAGAAGCCGGAAGAGAAGGCAGAAGCCAAGTCTGAAGAGAAGGCTGAAAAGAAGGCCGAGACCAAATCCGAAGAAAAGACCGAGGAAAAGGCAGCAAAGAAAGTCGCAAAGAAGAAAACTGCGAAAAAGGCAGCTGCCAAGCCTGCAAAAAAGGCTGAAGAGAAGGTCGAGGAAAAGGCAGAAGCTAAAGCCGACAAGTCCCCTGCCGGTGATAAGAAGAAGGCGGAGGAAGAGTAATGTCTATCACTGCATCCATGGTAAAGGAACTTCGTGAGCGCACCGGCGCTGGCATGATGGAGTGCAAGAAGGCACTCGTCGAAGCCAATGGCGATCTCGACGCTGCAGCGGAAGCGCTGCGCAAGTCGGGCCAGGCCAAAGCTGACAAGAAGGCAGGCCGCGTTGCTGCGGACGGCCGCGTCGTTATCAAGAAGGACGGCGCCAAAGCGGTAATCGTTGAAGTGAATTCGGAGACGGACTTCGTCGCCAAGGACGAAAATTTCGCATCGTTCGCCGAGGCAGCGGCCGATGTGGTGCTTGCTTCCGGTGAGACCGACATCGAGGCCCTCGCATCTGCGGACATCGGTGATGGGCGTACTGTCGAGCAGGCACGCACCGACCTGATCCAGAAAGTCGGCGAGAACATCTCGGTTCGCCGCGCAGCGATCGTTGCGGCAGATGGGCCGATCGGTTTCTACACGCACGGTGCACGCATTGGGGCGATCGTTGCGCTCGAAGGCGGCGACGAGGACCTGGCCCGCGATATCGCCATGCACGTCGCTGCGATCAACCCGACCTGCATCGATGAGTCTGGCGTCCCCGCGGAGATGCTCGAGCGCGAGAAACGCATTTTCTCCGAGCAAGCGGCCGAATCCGGCAAGCCGCCCGAAATCGTCGAGAAGATGGTGACGGGTCGCGTGGCCAAGTTCCTGAAAGAGATTACGCTCGTTGGCCAGCCGTTCGTCAAGGACCCCGATGTATCTGTTGGCAAGCTCCTGAAGGGCGCCGACGCTGCGGTGGCCACATTCGTTCGTTTCGAGGTCGGTGAAGGCATCGAGAAGAAGGAAGATAACTTCGTTGAAGAGGTTATGGCCCAGGTCCAGGGCGGCTGATGTCAGGTAGCTTAAGCCGTTGATTTTAGTGAAGGCATTGAGCTATTGCGCTAGAATCAACGGCCGTTTGCCAGCGGGCAAACTAACGATGAGGCCTATGTATGAGTGACAGTCCGGTTCAATACCGACGTGTATTGTTAAAGCTCAGCGGCGAAGCGCTGATGGGAGAACTGGATTACGGCATCGAGCCGAAGGTCATTCAACGTATTGCGGCCGAAATTGCGACCGCACGCAAAACTGGCGTAGAGATCGCGATTGTAGTCGGCGGAGGCAATATTTTCCGCGGCGCGGGTCTCGCGCGAGCCGGCATGGATCGGGTCACCGGCGACCACATGGGCATGCTGGCGACGGTAATGAACGCGCTGGCTATCCAGGACGCTCTCGAATCATTGGACGTGCACGCACGCGTCATGTCCGCACTCGAGATCAATGCTGTCTGCGAAGACTATATTCGCCGCCGTGCTATTCGCCATCTCGAGAAAGGGCGCGTCGTCATCCTGGCCGCCGGGACGGGGAATCCGTTCTTTACGACAGACACGGCGGCAAGCCTGAGGGCGATCGAAATCGGTGCAGACGTCTTGCTTAAGGCGACCAAGGTTGACGGCGTGTACGACGCCGACCCGGCCACTAACCCTGAAGCCAGGCGGTTCGATACCGTGTCGTATGACCAGGTCATCGGTGACAAGTTGAATGTGATGGACGCAACCGCGATCGTCATGTGCCGCGACAATCATCTGCCATTGCGTGTGTTCGATCTGACTCGGGCTAATGCGCTCGTGCACGCGATGTCGGGCGATGAAGTAGGAACACTGGTGTCAGCCTGAGGAGTTTTCGGGCCGATCAGCAGGATAACGATAGGTAGTAACAGGAGAGGGCAATCAATCGTGTTGGATGAAACCATGAAAGATGCCGGCGTACGCATGTCGAAAAGCGTAGCCGCACTCAAGTCCGAACTGACAAAGATCCGTACGGGTCGTGCTCACACAAGCCTGCTCGACCACATTACGGTCGAGTACTACGGTAGCCAGGTCCCGCTCAACCAGGCCGCGAATGTTGGCGTGGAAGACTCCCGCACGCTAACCGTCACGCCTTGGGAAAAGGACATGGTCCAGGTCATAGAAAAGGCCATCATGGGCTCTGATCTCGGTCTGAATCCGGCCACCGCCGGCACGATTATCCGCGTGCCGCTGCCCGCACTGACCGAGGAGCGGCGCAAGGACATGATTCGTGTTGTGCGCCATGAAGCCGAGGGCGGCCGTATTGCCGTGCGAAATATTCGCCGCGACGCCATGCACGATGTCAAGGAACTCCTCAAAGAGAAGATGATCGGCGAGGATGACGAGCGTCGTGCCGAAGGCGATATCCAGACGATCACTGACAAGTACGTCGCCGAAATCGACGAGCTACTTGCCGTCAAGGAAGCGGAGCTGATGGAGATCTGACGATCTGTTCGTCAATCTCACTGCGTCGCTACTCTCGTGTCTCTCGATCCGGCAAACATTCCAAGCCACGTCGCTGTCATCATGGATGGCAACGGGCGTTGGGCTCGCTCTCAGGGTAAGCCGCGCCACGCGGGGCATCGGGCGGGCGTCAAATCGGTTCGGATGACCGTCGAAGCGGCGGCGGAGCGCGGTGTCAGCCACCTGACGCTGTTCGCATTCAGCAGCGAAAACTGGGGGCGCCCCGAAGAAGAAGTCAGCAGTCTGATGAGTTTGTTTGTCGAGGCATTGCGACGAGAAGTCGGCGAGCTGCATCGTAATAATGTAAGGCTGCGATTTATTGGCGCGCGCGATCAGCTCAGTAACGGGCTCGTCAAGAAGATCGGCGAGGCCGAAGCCAAGACCGCCGGCAACACGGGCCTCAGGCTTAATGTCGCTGTCGCCTATGGCGGGCGCTGGGACATGGTAAACGCGGCGAAGGCCCTGGCCTCACGGGTGCAATCCGGAGACCTGGCGTTGGACGATATCGACGACGCCGCGCTGTCGGCCGAATTACAGCTCGGCGACACTCCTGATCCGGATCTTCTGATTCGCACCGGCGGTGAACAGCGCATCAGTAATTTCCTGCTGTGGGATCTTGCCTACGCGGAGCTCTGGTTCACTGACGTATTGTGGCCCAAGTTCGATAAGGCGGAATTCGACAAGGCCCTGGCCTTCTTTGCCGCCAAGCAGCGACGTTATGGACACACGGGTGATCAGGTAGAGGCCGTAGAATGCTGAAACTCAGAGTCATTACATCGGTCATTGCGCTCGTCGTTATCGGCGTCGTCCTGTTCGTCATTCCTGCGAAGTATGCCGAGTTGATTATTGGTTTGTTGCTCGTCGCAGGGGCGTGGGAATGGTCGGGCTTCCTGGACCTCTCGAGCAACCCGCTACGTGTGGCATACACGGCGATTGTTACCGCTTGTTTCGCGGCCGTCTATTTCGTAGTCCCGGATATGACAGGGACAATCCTGCAGGTGGCTTTCGCCTGGTGGTGCATTGCGTTCCTGTGGACGCTCTTCTACCCGACCAAGATTCCAATGCCTCTGCGGTGGGTTTGCGGCCTGTTGGTGCTCGTTCCGCTATTTGCTGCCCTTGTTTTGCTGTTCCGTCTTGGCGTCAACTACCTGCTGTTCACGTTGATGATCGTCTGGGCTGCGGATGCGGGTGCGTACTTCGCGGGCAAGTCCTTCGGACGGGTCAAACTGGCGCCGGCCATCAGTCCGGGCAAGACCTGGGAGGGCGTGATTGGCGGCCTGCTGCTCGTCGGGGCGCTTGCGCTCGGCGTCGGCATTTGGCGCGACCTGAATATCGCCGTATTTGTTCCGTTCGTCCTGGCCGTGGCGGCATTGTCTGTCGTCGGCGACCTGACGGTGAGTATGTTTAAGCGCACAGCCGGTGTGAAAGACAGCGGGGCGCTATTTCCCGGACATGGCGGGGTCCTGGATCGCATCGATTCGGTAGCGGCCGCGGCACCATTGTTCGCGCTGGGCCTGGGCTGGCTGGGGCTGGTATGACGATGCGTTCAGGCTGCGTTCATTTTGCCCCGCATACCGTAGTCTGCAATGCTGCGGGAACTGCGGCTGTCAGCATCAGTCAATTAGGAGACGATGCTAACTATGAGTAGTGCACTGATTAATCTCCTGTCATTCGTCGTCGCGATCAGCATCCTGATTGCGATCCACGAGTATGGGCACTACATTGTCGGCCGCTGGTCGGGCATGAAGGTCCTGAGATTCTCGATCGGCTTCGGCAAGCCCATCTGGATGCGTCGCTCCGGAAAAGACAATACCGAGTACTGCATAGCGTCGATTCCACTGGGCGGGTACGTGCGCTTCCTCGATACTCGTGAAGGACCGATCGAGCCGGAAGACGAAGGACGCGCTTTCAACCAGCGCCCTGTGGGCGCACGCATAGCCACGCTCCTGGCCGGGCCGCTATTTAATTTCCTGTTCGCGATTGTGGCGTACTGGGTGTTGTTCATGCCGGGCGCGATAGTGATGAAGCCAGCGATCGGGGAGGTTATTCCTGACTCGCACGCGGATCGCGCCGGACTGCAATACGGCGACAAGATCGTGGCGGTCGGTGATCAGCAGACCAATGACTGGGAATCTACGTTGGTGGCGATTCTCGACGAGATGGTTGCGAGCGGCGAAATTCCGCTGACGCTCGAGGACGATCGCGGCGGGCAACGACGTACATCATTGGCAGTGGGTGATGATGCCGCCCGACTGACCGAGCCGGGGGCTTTGTTTGACGGGCTGGGCTTTGCTGTCTGGCAGCCGCTTTCCCAGGTTGGGGAACTGACCCCGGGGGGTGCGGCAGAACTCGCGGGCATCCGGCCCGGTGACAGGATCGTCTCTATTGATGGTGAATCCGTCCGTTTCTGGACGGAACTGCTTGGCGTCGTGAGGTCCAGGCCTGGTGAAACGGTAGATGTTGAGTACGACCGCGGCGGCTATCCCTCATCGGTCACCCTGACGCTCGGCGATGAAGGTACCGACAAAGATCGACGCGGCCTGATTGGCATTGGCCTGGCGGACACCGCGGCCGATTACTACTACCGGCGCACGTATTCACCGCTGGAGTCCTTCTCGGCTGCGGTGGACAAGACTTGGACGTCAACGCTGTTTACAATACGCATGCTCGGCCGCATGGTGACAGGGGATGTCTCCATCAAGAACATCAGTGGACCGATCAACATTGCCCAGTTTGCCGGTGAATCGGCCGAGCGGGGCCCAAGCTATTTCCTGGGTTTCCTCGCGATTATCAGCATTAGTCTCGGGGTCCTGAACCTGTTGCCCATACCCGTCCTCGATGGCGGGCAGATCGTGTACCAGGTGGTGGAAATGGTAAAAGGCAGCCCGTTGACCGAACGCGCTCAGATGCTTGGTCAGCAAATAGGCATACTCGCATTGCTCCTGTTAATGAGCTTTGCGTTTTACAATGATATTGCAAGAATCCTGGGCTGACCGGGGCACGGTGGAAATACTTTGCAGATAAGACACACATTGTTCGCTTTGCTGGTCATGTTGCCTGTCTCGTCGATGGCAGCAAGTGACTTTGTTGTCAAAGACATGAGGGTCGAAGGGCTGCAGCGAATTTCGGAAGGTACTGTCTTCAATTATCTGCCGATCAACATAGGGGACCCGGTTGACAGCATCCGCATCGGCGAGGCCATTCGCGCGCTCTACGGCCAGGACCTGTTCGACGATGTCGAGATGCGCCGGGACGACGACACGCTGGTTATTGTCGTGCATGAACGTCCGTCCATCGAAAGCTTCGAGATCGACGGCAACAAGGACATCAAGACAGAAGACCTGACAGATTCCCTGCGCAGTGTTGGGCTCGCGCGGGGACGCACGTTCGATCGTTCGGTACTCGACAATGTCGAGATGTTCCTCAGGGATCAGTATTACAGCCGCGGCAAGTACGGGGTTGCGATCGACACAGAAATCATAGACCGCCCGAATAACACCGTGCGTATCAAGGTGAATGTCAAGGAAGGCGACCGCGCGAAAATCCGCCAGGTAAACATTGTCGGTAACGAGACCTTCGACGATGATGAGATTCGTGCCGATTTCACGCTCGATACGGCGAACTGGCTTTCCTGGATTCGCCAGGACGATCGCTACGCCAAAGAAGCACTCGAGGGTGATCTCGAAATCCTGCGCTCGCATTACATGGATCGCGGCTACGCGGACTTTGATATCGAGTCGACACAGGTTGCGATTTCGCCGAACAAGCAGGACATGTTCGTCACTATCAACATCGACGAAGGCGAGGTCTACAAGATCTCGGAGGTCAAGCTCGTCGGCGAGATGGTCATCCCGGAGACGTACCTGCGCGCCCTGGTTCTCACTCAGCCAGGCTCTGTATTTAGCCAGGGTATTTTGACACAGTCTGCGGACCTGATGTCCTTCCGCCTCAGCGAAGAAGGCTACGCAAACGCGGAAATCGAGCCGGTGCCCGAACTCAATCACGAGACCAAGGAAGCGGAGATAACCTTCTATATCAATCCGCAAAGTCGCGTGTACGTTCGCAACATCAATTTCAATGGTATCGATCAAATCGATGACGAAGTACTGCGGCGCGAAATGCGCCAGATGGAAAGCGCGTACCTCTCAAATACGCTGGTCGAGCGTTCGAAAGTGAGGCTGCAACGCCTGCCTTACGTAGAAGCGGTAGAAACAGAAAACGTACCCGTTCCGGGCAGTCCGGATCTCGTGGACGTTGAATTCGACATTGAATATCGCATGCCCGGACAGTTCTCTGGCGGTATCGGCTATTCGGAATCCCAGAAGATCATGCTGAACGGCAGTATCGTGCATACGAACTTCCTCGGTACCGGGAATCGCGTCGCCCTCGAACTGATGTCGGGCAAATACCAGAAACTCTACAGCCTTTCGCACACTGACCCTTACCGCACGATGGACGGTGTCCGGCGAACGTTGAGTGTCAACTATCGTGATGTCACGCAGTTTACGTCTGCGACATCGGATTTCTCGACCACGAGTATGGGTGCGTCGATCGACTACGGGTATCCAATCAGCGAGTACCAGTCTTTGTCATTCGGCGCGACATATCAGCACTCCGAATTGCTGTCGTCGACTGGCAGCACGCAACAGGCTCAGGATTGGGTTGCGAACAACGGCAATCCGTTCATCGAGGATATCGGCGGCGGTGCGGTGTTCTTTGGCACCGAGTTCGACACCTACGAGTTGATTGCAGGCTGGACTTACGACAGCCGTAACCGCGCCTTGTTTGCGAGTCGCGGCACCCGGCAGACTTTCTTCCTCTCGGCGACGGCGCCGGGCAGTGAAGTGGATTTCTACACGGCGCGCTACAACTTTACGAAATATCTGCCCCTGTGGAGCAACAAGTGGATAGTGCGCCTGAACGCGGAAGTGGGCATCGGCGAGGCCCTGGATGATACGACCGCACTGCCTCCTTACAAGCAGTTCTACGGTGGCGGTCCTACGTCAGTGCGCGGTTACAAGGAATCCTACATGGGGCCGCGTGATAGCTTCGGCCGACCCTATGGCGGCAACATGTTGGTCGCAGGCCAGCTAGAGCTTATACTCCCGCTGCCGGATAAATTTGCAAGCCAGGCTCGTGCGAGCCTGTTCTACGATATTGGCAACGTGTTCAATACAGGTGAGGTCGATTTTACCGACAAGCTTGGTGCACCGATTGAGTACAAGTTTGACGTCGATGAGCTCCGGACATCAGTTGGTGTTGCCGTACAGTGGCTGGCACCGCTGGGACTGTTCCGGTTTAGTTATGCTTACCCGCTGAATCCTTATGCGGGTAATGACAGGTACTACGGAGATGAAATCGAACGATTCCAGTTCTCCATTGGACAAGCGTTTTAATTAAGGTATGGATTGTTTATGAAGTTCGTAAAGCAACAGGTGGTTAAAGCTGTTTTGGGTGTCGCTCTCGTAAGTGCGTTCGCATTTCCGGCAGCGTCACAGGAATTGAAGATTGGTGTTGTCAATTTGCCGGCAGTGATCGAACGGGCACCTCAAACCAAGGCGACAATGGATGCCTTGCAGGAGGAGTTCGCGCCACGTCAACGGGAGTTCCAGGCGAAGCAGACTGAGTACGAAGAGCTGGCCGCCAAGGCGCAAAAAGACCTGGCTGTAATGGGTGAGACAGAGCGCCGCAATGCGGAAAGAGACCTGCGCGAACTGCAGCGTGAACTGACCCGCCTCCAGAACGAGTTTCAGGAAGATCTGAACCTGCGTCAGAATGAGGAATACGGTTTATTGCAGCGCGCCATTCTCAAGGAAGTGCAGGACTATGCGGAAGCCCAGGGTTTCGATCTGATCGTAGGTGACGGCGTACTGTACGTGACCAGTACCGTCAACATTACGGATGACGTACTGCGTGCAGTCGAGGCCAATTACCAGGCGACCAGCGCCCGCTAAAGCTAATCCTAATGCCGATCAGCCTCGGAGAACTTGCCACACGCTTTGGCTGCGAGCTGATCGGCGATCCTGATGTCGAAGTCAGCACGGTCGCATCGTTATCGAATGCGGATTCCGATTCGCTGACTTTTCTCTCCAACGCCGCTTACAAGCAGCAGCTGTCTTCGACGAAGGCGGCTGCTGTTGTTTTGCGCCCGGAACATGCGGACGGTTCACCCGTCGCGGCACTGCTGCATGCCGACCCGTATGCTTGCTATGCGCGCATGGCTGCAGTCCTGTATCCGCCGCCTGCGTTCGAACCCGGTATACACGCGTCCGTTGTCGTCGCTTCAACCGCGACCGTTTCCGAGAGTGCCTGTCTCGCGCCGAACGTTGTCATCGGCGAGCGTTCCGTAATTGGCGAAAATGTCTATGTTGGGCCCGGAACCGTTATCGGTCCGGACTGTGTCGTCGGCGATGATTGCAGGTTCGTCGCCAATGCGACTCTCGCGCGCGCGACGCAAATTGGCAGACGCGGGCTGTTTCACCCCGGCGTCGTGCTTGGTTCCGACGGCTTCGGGAACGCGATGACAAGTGAAGGCTGGGTCAAAGTACCGCAGGTCGGCGGTGTCGTAGTCGGTGACGATGTCGAAATAGGTGCAAATACGACGGTCGACTGTGGTGCGATCGGCGATACAATCATCGAAAACGGCGTGCGTATCGACAATCTTTGCATGATCGCGCATAACGTTCGCGTTGGTGCGCATACTGCGCTGGCAGCAATGGTCGGTATTGCAGGTAGTACGACGATTGGCAGGCGCTGCATGTTTGCGGGCGCCGTCGGCGTCGTTGGCCATTTGTCGATCTGTGATGATGTTGTTGTTCTGGGCGCGGCTGTCGTGTCAAAGGACATTACCGAGCCCGGTGCCTATGGTGCGGCATTTCCCGCCGAGCCGGCGAAGAACTGGGCGAAGAAAGTCGCCCGTTTCCGCCGTATTGATTCACTCATTGATCGCGTCAAGCGATTGGAAGAGAAATGATTCACTCAACTGCAATTATTTCGGATACAGCAAAAATTGCCGACGATGTTGAAATTGGCGCCTATTCCATCATCGGTGATGACGTAGAGATTGACAGCGGCACGCGCATTGACAGTCACGTCGTAGTAAACGGGCCGACGAAGATTGGCAAGGACAATCACTTCTACCAGTTCACCTCGATTGGCGACGACCCTCAGGACAAGAAATATGCAGATGAGCCAACGCGCCTGACTATTGGCGAACGTAACACGATTCGCGAGTTCTGCACGGTTAGTCGTGGCACGACGCAGGACGCCGGAGACACGATTATTGGCGATGACAACTGGATCATGGCCTATGTGCATATCGCGCATGATTGCGTGCTCGGCAACCAGACAATCCTGGCGAACAACGCGACGCTGGCGGGACATGTGCACGTCGGCGACTGGGTGATATTTGCGGGCTTTTCAGGCGCTCACCAGTTCTGCAGAATCGGCGCCCATGCGTTCCTCGGCATGTACGCCGGTGTCAACAAGGATGTACCAGCCTACACGCTGGTATCCGGCCAGCCGGCCGTCGCGCGCGGCATCAACAGCGAAGGACTCAAGCGACGTGGCTTTACGGCCGAACAGCTGCGCAATATCAAGAATGCCTACCGCATTACGTTCAGGAGCGGCAAGAAGAAGGCAGAAGCCATTGAGGAAATCGCGGAGCTGGCAAAAACACAGCCCGAACTCGAACCATTCCTGGATTCGCTGCTCACATCCGAGCGCGGAATCCTGCGCTAAGGAAATCAATGAAGATAGGACTGGTTGCTGGCGAGGCATCCGGTGACGTTCTCGGCGCCGGACTGATACGCGCCATCCGTGCGCAGGTCCCCGACGCGACGTTCGAAGGTGTTGCAGGACCGGAAATGGTTGAGGCCGGTTGCATGCAATGGGAACCTGCCCACTCGCTGGCCGTCATGGGCCTCATTGAACCGCTCGCGCATATCCCGCGCCTGCTCAGACTTCGACGCAATCTCGTGCGCCGTTGGCGCGAATCGCCGCCGGACGTCTTCGTCGGTATCGATGCACCGGATTTCAACCTGGGGCTCGAGAAGAAACTTCGCAAAGCCGGTATCCGCACAGCTCATTACGTGAGCCCGTCAATTTGGGCCTGGCGACCCGGGCGCGTGAAGAAAGTCAAAAAGGCGGCCGATACCGTGCTGTGCATACTGCCTTTCGAACCTGCGCTGTACGAGTCACACGGCGTCAACGCCGTATTCGTTGGCCATCCAAGCGCGACGGCCGTCCCTGCCGTTGTCGATACCGCATCGGCCCGAGCAGCATTGCAGCTGGATGCGCGCCAGGTCGTTGCGGTGCTTCCGGGGAGCCGGGGAGGCGAGGTCGGGCGGCTCGGCGACATCCTGGCGGAGTCTGCGAAAGCCATACACGACGCCCGTCCGGACGTGCAGTTCGTAACCCCGGTCGCGACGCCAAAACTCAAGCCGGTCATCGAACAGCAACTACAGGCAGCGGGCATGGCCGAGCACGTACATTTGCTCGATGGCAATTCACAGGCGGCGATGAGTGCCGCGGACGTGGTCCTGCTTGCCTCAGGGACGGCCGTGCTCGAAGCTGCGATGCTTGGCAAGCCGGCAGTCGCGGTCTACAAGGTCGCCACGCTGACCTACTGGATCGCAATCGGGTTGCGCCTTATCAAGCTGCAACACTACACATTGCCCAATCTGCTGACTGAGGAGCCGCTGGTGCCCGAGTTTATGCAGAACGACGCTCAGCCCGGCCCGATTGCTGACGCCGTGGTTGGACTGCTGGACGATGAGCAACAGCGTCAATCCATCAGTGAGAGATTTGGTAGACTCAGGAGCGAACTGGCGCTGGACGCAGACCAGCATGCGGCCGAGGCAGTATTAAGACTCGCGCAGCAATAACAAGGCACTCTCACACCACACATGCAGCAGGCAGGATTGTTCGAATTAGGCGGACTCATCGCTGGCGTCGATGAGGCGGGGCGCGGGCCACTCGCGGGTCCCGTTGTCGCGGCCGCCGTGATATTGCGGCCCGATGACAAGATCGAGGGCCTGGATGATTCCAAGAAACTGTCAGCGGTGCGACGCAAGGCATTGGCGCACGAGATACGCAATCGGTCCCTGTCTTGGTCCGTGGCCTGGGCCGGGCCGTCGGAAATAGATTCAATCAATATCCTGGCGGCGACGATGCTGGCAATGCGACGTGCCATCGGCAGTTTATCCATCCGGCCACACGGTGTGCGCGTCGACGGCAATCGCCTGCCGAATCTGGCATTTGGCGACGTGAAACTCGAGGGTGAGGCGATCATTGGCGGTGATGGCAAGGTGCCGGAGATCAGTGCCGCGTCGATAATCGCGAAAACAACGCGCGATGGCATCATGGAGTTCCTGGATCGGATTCATCCGGAATACGAGTTTGCGCGCCACAAAGGCTACGGCACAGAGATTCACTGCAAGCGTCTGCGCGAGCACGGTCCCTGCGAGCAGCACCGGCAGAGTTTTGCGCCGGTGAGGGAGGCCTCGTGAGTTCGCCGGCGTTCGTGCACCTGCATGTCCACACCGAATACTCGATGGTCGACAGCACCGTCCGGATTCCCAGGCTCATGGCGGCGTGTGCGGAACATGGCATGCCTGCCGTTGCGCTGACCGACCAGAACAACCTGTTTGGTCTCGTAAAGTTCTACCGCAAGGCGATCGCCGCCGGCATCAAGCCTGTCATCGGACTCGACCTGCGTATCCTCAATGAGGACGAGCCCGATCGTCCTTACACGCTGCTGTTGCTTGTCCAGGACAATGCCGGCTATCGAAATTTGTCCGAACTCGTAACCCGCAGTTATATCGAGGGACAGGTTCGTGGCGAGCCCATGGCGCGCCGCGAATGGCTGACAAAAGTCAGCTGTGCGGGTCTCATCGCGCTGTCCGGCGGACTCCACAGCGATATCGGGCATGCTTTGCATGCGAATCACTTCGAGCAGGCGCGCGAGTTGCTCGATGATTGGCGGACGATCTTCCCCGAGCGCTTCTATCTCGAGCTGATCCGGACGGGTCGCGCGGGCGAGGAAGATTGTGTGCACGCGAGCCTCGAGCTCGCCAGTGCGACGGACACACCCGTTGTCGCAAGCAACGATGTACGATTTCTAAGTCCCGATGAGTTCAATGCACACGAAGCGCGTGTGTGCATTCACGACAGTCGTGTCCTCGCCGACAGCGACCGCCCGCGCACCTATAGCGCACAGCAATACCTGCGCACGCCTGCCGAGATGGCGGAACTGTTCGCCGATATCCCTGAAGCGCTGCTCAACACGGTTGAGATCGCGCGACGCTGCAACCTGGACCTGCAGCTCGGCGAAAGCGTGCTGCCAGCCTTCCCGGTCCCTGAAGGGCAGGACGAGGAGAAGTTTCTCGAAAGTGAAGCGAGGCACGGTCTGGAGGCTGCGCTGGAACGCATCTACGCGGCCAGGGATATTCCCGAGAAGGAACGCGCGGCATTCAGCGCACCCTATTTTGAGCGGCTCGACATTGAGCTGGAAGTTATCCGGTCGATGGGATTTCCGGGCTACTTCCTGATCGTCGCCGACTTCATTCGCTGGGCGCGTGAGAACGATGTGCCGGTCGGTCCCGGGCGCGGGTCCGGCGCGGGTTCGCTGGTGGCCTGGGTCCTGGGAATTACCGATCTCGATCCCCTGCAGCACGACCTGCTGTTCGAGCGCTTCCTGAACCCGGAACGTGTGTCGATGCCTGACTTCGATGTCGATTTTTGCATGGAAGGTCGCGACGATGTTATCGACTACGTCGCCGAGCGCTACGGTCGTGACCGCGTTTCACAGATCATCACGTTCGGCACGATGGCGGCCAAAGCCGTGATTCGCGATACGGGTCGGGTGTTGAGCCAGCCATACGGTTTTGTAGATCGAATCGCCAAGCAGGTGCCCTTCGAGATCGGCATGACGCTGGAAAAAGCGCTCGAGCAATCTGATGAACTCGCATCGATGTACCGGGACGACGAGGAAGTCACGGCGATCATCGACCTCGCGATGTCGCTTGAAGGTCTGGTCCGCAATGCCGGCAAACATGCCGGTGGCGTCGTGATCTCTCCGGGGCCCCTCACGGATTTTGCGCCGCTCTATTGCGAGGAAGGCGGCTCCAATGTCGTCACGCAGCTCGACAAGGACGACGTAGAAGCAGTCGGCCTCGTCAAGTTTGACTTCCTGGGCCTCAAAACTCTGACGATCATCGACTGGGCGGTACGCATCGCGAACCAGGCCAATCCCGATCTCAATCTCGATATCACACAGATCCCGGACTACGACGCAAAGACCTTCGAGTTGTTGCGCAGCACGAAGACTGCGGCGGTCTTCCAGTTGGAATCGAGCGGCATGCGGGACCTGATCAAGCGCATGCGACCGGATCATTTTGACGATCTCGTGGCCCTGGTCGCACTGTTCCGGCCCGGTCCGCTGCAGTCGGGCATGGTTGATGATTTTATCACCCGCAAACACGCGTCGAACAAGGCAGATATTGATTACCTGCACCCGGACCTGAAGCCCGTACTCGAAGAGACCTACGGCGTCATTCTGTACCAGGAACAGGTAATGCAGATCGCACAGGTGCTGGCCGGCTACTCGCTGGGTGCGGCCGATCTTCTGCGTCGTGCGATGGGCAAGAAGAAGCCCGAGGAGATGGCGAAACAGCGCGAAATCTTTGTGACTGGCGCCACTGAGCGTGGCGTCGCCAATAATACGGCGAGCCGTATTTTCGATCTCATGGAGAAGTTTGCGGGCTACGGCTTCAACAAATCGCACTCGGCAGCCTACGCCGTGCTTTCCTACCAGACGGCTTACCTGAAAGCACACTATCCGGCCGCATTCATGGCTGCGGTGATGAGTGCCGATCTGCAGAACACTGATCGCCTCGTGACGCTCAAGGATGATTGTCGACAGCTGGGCCTCGAACTGCGCGCACCGAACATCAACGAGTCGACCTACCATTTCAGCGTTCCCGCGGAGCGTACGATTCTCTACGGACTTGGCGCGATCAAGGGTGTTGGCAAAGGTGCCGTCGAATCGCTGATCGCCGATCGGGATGCCCAGGGTTCCTACAACAACCTGCCGGCGTTCTGCCGCCGCATGGATCACGAGAAGGTCAATCGGCGCACGCTCGAGGCGATGGTCAAATCCGGAGCCATGGACGGCTTTGGCGAGACGCGCCGCAGCCTGATGCACCAGGTGCCGGAGGCGCTGCGCAGCGCGGACCAGGAAGCGAAGGCCAATGCGGCCGGGCAAAACGACATGTTCGGTCTGGGTGAGGCGACAGCGAATGTGCAGGAGCAGCATCAGCCGGTACAACTTGCCGAATGGCAGGAGCGCCTGTTCCTGAGCAACGAAAAGGAAGCGCTGGGCCTGTACCTGACCGGGCATCCATTCGATGCCGTGCGCCACGATGCGCGTTATTTCGCAGATGGCAGGCTCGGTGACATCATTGCCGAGCCGGCGCCACAGACGAACAAAGGCGAACGTGACTACGCATCACGCCGGGAAGCCACGGTTGCCGGCCTGATCGTCGATGTTCGCAAGCGTGGCAACCGCGTCAGTGTCGTGCTCGACGATGACACGGGTCGAATGGAGATCAGCTTCTTCAGTGAGGCGTTCCAGGAGTTTCGGCACCTTCTGCAAAAAGACGAAATTGTCGTCGTGTCCGGTACGCTTCGTTACGACGATTTCATCGGCAGCTGGACTGTCAATGCCAAGAGCGTGTTGCACATTGATCGCGTGATCGAATCTCGTGCCAGGACTCTTTTGCTCAGCCTCGCACCGAACGGGCAGGCCGAGGCGCTGCTCGTCAAACTGCATGACCTGTTGTTGCCGTTTCGCGAGGGCAACTGCGATGTAGCGGTCCGCTACATCGGCGATGGCGCCTCGGCGCGCCTGTCCCTGGGCCCGGATTGGGCCGTTCGGCCGAGTCGTGAGCTGCGTGACAAGTTGACGGAACTGCTCGGGAACAATAATGTTCGCCTTCTGTATGCTCCTGCAAGCGACCTAAACTGACCGTAGGAGCGGCCATTGGCCGCGATACCATTTATGGACATGAAATTTCTGGATTTTGAGCAGCCGATCGCCGAGCTCGAGGCGAAGATCGAGGAGCTGCGCTACGTTGGTGATGATTCCGAGATCAACATCAATGAAGAGGTCGCGCGCCTCAAAGCCAAGAGCGAGTCGCTGACCAAGAGTATTTTCGCGAAACTCAGCCCCTGGCAGATTGCCCGCGTGGCACGCCACGAGTCGCGTCCCTACACGCTGGACTACCTCAAGATCATCGCCCCGGATTTCCAGGAGCTGCATGGCGATCGCATGTACGCCGATGATCCGGCCATCATTGGCGGCATTGGCCGTATCAATGGGCGTGCAGTCATGTTTATCGGGCACCAGAAGGGTCGGGACACCAAGGAACGTGTGCGCCGCAATTACGGCATGCCGAAACCGGAGGGCTATCGCAAGGCGCAGCGCCTGATGCGCATGGCTGAGAAATTCTCCATGCCGATCGTGACTCTAATAGACACGCCAGGAGCCTATCCGGGCATTGGCGCCGAGGAGCGAGGCCAGAGTGAGGCAATTGCCTACAGCCTGTACCTGATGGCCGGCCTCAAGACGCCCATTATCAGCGTCGTGATCGGTGAAGGTGGATCCGGCGGCGCGCTGGCTATCGGCGTTGGCGATCGCCTGCTCATGCTGCAATACAGTATCTACTCGGTGATCTCGCCCGAAGGTTGCGCGTCGATTCTATGGAAGAGCGCCGAACGTGCCGAAGACGCGGCTGAATCCATGCGTATTACGGCGGACAGCCTCAGCAAGTTCGGACTGGTTGATGAAGTCCTCGAGGAACCGCTGGGTGGCGCGCACCGCAGTCCGAAGGAGGCGGCGGAAGTCATTCGCAATGCCCTGATCAAATACCTGGACGAGCTCGAGGCGATGTCGACCGAGCAACTGCTCGAGGAACGGCAACGGCGACTCGCGAGCTTCGGACAGTTCAAAGAGGCGTGACCTTCTCACCCGAGCTGCTGCAGGCTCACCTTGCCGAGCTCGAAAACCAGGCTGCCAGACCTTCTCGCTACGTTATCGCGTTCAGTGGCGGACTGGATTCAACCGTGCTCGCACACGCGCTTGGCCGCGCCGTCGATAATGTGCCGATCGTGGCAATCCACATCGATCACGGACTGCACGAAGATTCGCAACGCTGGAGTGACCACTGCGAGGACTTCGCGGCGTCCCTCGGCATCGAGTACCGCAGTCGCAAAGTGACCGTGCAACTCGAATCAGGCAAGGGACCCGAAGCCTCGGCAAGAGAAGCGCGATACACGGCGCTGCACACCGAACTGGAGCAGGGCGACTGGTTGCTGAGCGCGCATCACCGGGAAGACCAGGCTGAAACCCTGCTGTTGAATCTCGTAAGGGGAAGTGGTCCGGCCGGAATTGCTGGCATTGGCTCTATTCGACGTTTCGGACCAGGCTGGCTGGCTCGTCCACTGCTCAATGCCGACAGGGCTTCGCTGCGAGACTATGCGGAGCAAAATGAGCTTGAGTGGATCGATGACCCGTCAAACACTGACCGTCGATTCGATCGCAACTTCCTGCGCCACGATATCCTGCCTCGGCTGCAGGCCCGCTGGCCCGATATCGCCGCCAGGCTGCAACGCAGCGCGGCCCACGCGGGCGAGGCAGCGACCTTGTTGGCGGACCTCGGTACGATTGACCTGGAGGCCCTGGGTGGCCATCCGGAGCGACTGCCGGTCGACGGCTTGCTCGCGCTGACGCCGGGTCGGCAGAAAAATCTCATTCGCCTCGCGCTGCGTCTCCTGGGTCTGCCGACACCGACGGCTTTGCAACTGGAGCGCGTCCTCGGCGAGGTACTTCCAGCGCGCGCAGATGCGCAACCCCACGTCAGTTGGCCGGGCGCGTCGGTGCGTCGCTATAGAAATGGACTCTATTTGCTTCCCGAAGTGCTGGCTGCAGCGCCGGTTGCCGCGTCGATTGATACCGACAGCGTGGCGCTGGGCGCCGGCCTGGGCGTGCTGAATTTTGAGTCCGGCGCCGCACGAGGGCTGTCCGCGGAGCTGCTGGAGCGCGGACTGCGGCTGGATATTCGCCAGGGCGGGGAAGAAATTCAGCCGTATGGTCAAAGACATACGCGCAAACTGAAGAAATTGCTTCAAGAAGAGGGGGTGGTTCCGTGGATGCGGGATCGCCTGCCGCTTGTCTACTCGGGAGAGCGGTTGGTCGCGGTTGCGGACCTCTGGATTGCCGCCGACGCGAGCAGTGAACCTGGCGTTGGTATCCGCTGGAGTGATCGGCCCGCTTTGCATTAAGCCGGATGAATCATTGTGAAGGTGCATGCTCTTCGGTAGACTTTAATACCGTCTTTTATCCAACGACGGCGCGGACACGAAGGGTTGGAGAAAGCACACCGCTGGCAAGGCAGTGCTTTGATCCGACCCTTTTTCGTTGCTGAGTTAATCACATGGGCATGAGGCCCTGAGCTCACACATGACATCTTATGTTTTCATCACCGGTGGTGTGGTTTCTTCCCTCGGGAAGGGCATCACGTCGGCATGCCTCGGCGCCATCCTGGAAGCGCGCGGACTCACGATCAGCATGATCAAGCTCGATCCCTACATTAACGTGGATCCGGGCACGATGAGCCCGTTCCAGCACGGCGAGGTTTTCGTCACCCATGACGGGACAGAGACGGATCTCGACCTGGGACACTACGAGCGCTTCGTGCGCACTGCGAAGGGTGGGCGTCACAGCAACTACACGACCGGTCGAATCTACGAGAGTGTCATCGCCAAGGAACGCCGCGGCGACTATCTTGGTGCGACCGTGCAGGTGATCCCGCACATCACGAACGAGATCAAGGAAAGCGTACAAAAGGGTGCCGGCGACGCCGACATCTGCCTGGTTGAGATCGGTGGCACGGTTGGCGATATCGAGTCGCTTCCGTTTCTCGAGGCCATTCGGCAGATGGGCGTCGAGCTTGGCCATGATCGGGTCGTCTATGTACACCTGACGCTGGTGCCGTACATCCCGACGAGCTCGGAAATCAAGACCAAACCGACGCAGCATTCAGTCAAGGAGCTGCGCTCTATCGGTATCCAGCCGGACATACTCGTCTGTCGATCGGAACGGCCGCTCCCCTCGGATGAGCGTAAGAAGATCGCGTTGTTTACGAACGTTCCCGAGAAGGCCGTTATCTCGGCCTACGACGCCGACGACCTGTACAAGATCCCGGCGATGATGCATGAGCAGGGGCTGGATGGAATCGTCGCACGCCAGCTCGGCCTGGACCTGCCGAAAGCAGACCTCGGCGAGTGGGACGCCGTCGTCGAGGCGAAACAGAATCCGACGGCATCCGTCGATATCGCAATGGTCGGCAAGTACATGGATCTCAAGGATTCCTACATCTCGCTGGTCGAAGCGCTACAGCACGGAGGCATTCATACGCGCACCCGGGTCAACCTGCATTTCATCGAGTCGACGGACATCGAGGAGGAAGGCCTCGCCGTGCTCGAGTCGATGGACGGTATCGTCGTGCCGGGTGGCTTCGGCGATCGCGGTGTCGAGGGTAAGATCCAGGCGGTACGCCTGGCCCGTGAGAAACATATTCCGTACCTCGGTATCTGTCTCGGCATGCAGGTCGCTGTGATCGAGGCCGCGCGCAACCTGGCGGGGCTCGAGGGCGCGATGAGCACCGAGTTCGACCTGAGCACACCGCACCCGGTCGTCGGCCTGATCACCGAGTGGCAGGACGCGAGTGGTGGTGTTGAAGAGCGCGACGAGGCATCTGAACTGGGCGGTACGATGAGGCTCGGTGGCCAGAGTGTATCGCTCGTGGACGGTTCATTGGCGGCAAACAGCTACGGCGCTACCGACATCGTCGAACGTCACCGGCATCGCTACGAGGTCAACAACAATTACCGCGACCGCCTGTCGGACGCCGGACTCATATTCTCAGGGCTGTCCGTTGACGATCTCGTCGAAATGGTCGAGATCGAGGATCACCCGTTCTTCCTGGCCAGCCAGTTCCATCCCGAATTTACGTCGAATCCGCGCGATGGGCATCCGCTGTTCAAGAGCTTTATCGCGGCCGTGCGTGCGCACGCCGAGAGAAGCGAACTGCCGGAGGTCGCGCAGGGATGAAACTTTGTGGCTTCGAGGTTGGCAATGAGCGACCGATCTTCCTGATCGCCGGTACCTGCGTTGTGGAAAGCGAGCAAATGACGCTGGATACAGCAGGCACGCTCAAGGAAATCACGACGGAGCTTGGCGTTCCGTTCATTTACAAGTCGTCATTCGACAAGGCGAACCGCAGTTCGCGCGATGGTTTTCGCGGCCCTGGCATGGAAGAGGGGCTGCGCATTCTTGGTGAGGTCAAGAAACAGCTCGGCCTGCCGGTTCTCACCGACGTGCACGAGGACACTCCCATGGATGAGGTCGCTGACGTCGTGGACGTACTGCAGACACCCGCATTCCTCTGCCGACAGACGAATTTCATCCTGCGTACAGCCGCGACGGGTCTGCCAGTGAACATCAAGAAGGGACAGTTCCTGTCCCCGTGGGAAATGCAGAACGTTGTCGACAAGGCAAAGTCGACCGGTAATGACAACATCATGGTCTGCGAGCGTGGATTCTCGTTCGGCTACAACAACCTTGTTTCAGATATGCGCAGCCTCGCCGTCATGCGCGGCACCGGCGCGCCGGTGGTCTTCGATGCGACCCACTCGGTGCAACAGCCGGGAGGACTCGGTACCGCCTCGGGTGGCAAGCGCGAGTTCATCCCGGTGTTAGCACGTGCCGCGGCCGCGGCAGGTGTTGCTGGATTCTTCATGGAAACGCACCCGGACCCGGCCACAGCGCTCAGTGATGGCCCTAATGCCTGGCCGCTCGACAAGATGAAACAATTGCTTGAGACGCTTATGTCGCTCGACCAAACAGTCAAACAACACGGCTACCATGAGGCGGATTATGGCCTCGGAGTACCCGACTCGCCCTGATAACTGGAAAGAAAATGATCAAGATTACGGAATTACGTGGTCGGGAGATTCTCGACTCACGCGGTAACCCTACTGTTGAAGCGGACGTCACGCTTGCGGATGGCACCATGGCACGCGCGCTCGTCCCGTCAGGCGCGTCTACCGGTACGCGCGAAGCCGTCGAACTGCGCGACGGCGACAAATCGCGCTATCTCGGCAAAGGCGTGCTGAAGGCTGTCGCCAATGTTAACGGCGCGTTGCGCGATGCGCTGCTCGGCCGGGAATTCGCTAACCAGCGAGCGCTTGACCAGGCGATGATCGATCTCGACGGCAGCGACAACAAGGGCAATCTCGGTGCGAATGCGCTGCTGGCGATCTCGCTGGCCGCAGCGCGGGCCGAAGCGGCGTCCAATGGTGTCTCCTTGTTCCGCCATCTCGGCAACGGCACCACGATGCCCGTGCCGATGATGAACATCATCAACGGCGGCGCGCATGCGGACAACAGTGTCGATATCCAGGAGTTCATGATCCTGCCCGTCGGCGCGCCGAACTTCGCCGAAGCATTGCGCTACGGCGCCGAGATATTCCACAGCCTGAAGAGTGTATTGAAGGGGCAGGGACTCAATACCGCCGTTGGCGACGAGGGCGGCTTTGCGCCTGACCTGCCATCGAATCGCGCAGCACTGGATACGATCATGACGGCGATTGAGAAGGCCGGCTACAAGGCCGGCGATGACATTCTGCTGGGCCTCGATGTGGCCAGTTCCGAATTCTACAAGGATGGCGTCTATGACCTCGAGTCCGAGGGGAGGCAGTTCGATGCGTCAGGATTCACCGATTTCCTGGCGGAACTGGCCGATTCCTACCCGATCATCACGATCGAGGACGGCATGGACGAGAGCGACTGGGACGGCTGGGCGGAGCTCACGCGCAAGCTGTCGGATCGCGTTCAACTCGTCGGCGACGACCTGTTTGTCACGAATACGTCGATCCTGAAACGGGGTATCGACGAGAATATTGCCAATTCGATATTGATAAAACCCAACCAAATCGGTACCTTAAGCGAAACTCTTGATGCAATTACTATGGCAGACGAAGCGGGTTACTCCGCGGTGATCTCGCATCGGTCCGGCGAAACGTCGGATGCAACGATCGCAGACATCGCAGTTGGGACCCAGGCGACGCAAATCAAGACCGGTTCCCTGTCCCGGTCTGACCGCATCGCCAAGTACAACCAGCTGCTACGCATCGAAGAGGAATTGGGCGAAGAAGCAGGGTATGCAGCGCGCGATGCGTTCTCCGTGAAGGTCGGATAACGCAGCACGGCGAAGGTTGGGGTACAGCTTGAACGGTTCACGCTGGTTACTGGTGTTGTTAGCGATTGCCGGGCTCGGTTTGCAGGCCGAACTCTGGTTTTCCGACGACGGCTATCGCAAGACGCTGAAATTGCGCGAGGCAGTTGCAAGCCAGAGTGATCTCAATGATTCTCTGCGTGACCGCAATGCGGCGCTCGATGCCGAAGTGATCAATCTCAAGCAGGGCCGCGACGCTGCAGAGGAGCGTGCCCGAACCGACCTCGGCATGATCGGCAAATCGGAAACCTTCTACCAGGTCGTGCCGGTCGCCAGCGCCTCGAACTAGGAACTCCCAATGTCACTTCCGGATTGGGCCCGTGCATACGGTGCTCCGTTGTTTGCCGCGCGTATTCGCACGAGCCCCGAGGACTTTGAGGTCATCGAAGAGCTCGGTTTCGAGTTCACGGGCGATGGCGAGCACGACTACCTGTGGATTGAGAAGACAGGCACCAATACCGAGTGGCTCGCGCGGCAGCTCGCGCGGGCGCGGGCTTCGGCGCGGACCGCCCTCGACCACGACGAGGACGACGAGGAGGAGGAAGAGGGCGAGTCGTTCGACCCGGAGAAGTACGGCGAGGAGCTGTCCAAGGCGATCAAGGAGAAGCGCAAGGAGATC
>Ga0209456_10000109_pt1 | contig 43929 bp, 43 predicted proteins | sample COG_11_FD_184755 | JGI IMG/M metagenome (GOLD analysis project Ga0209456, IMG submission 184755) | Pelagic marine sediment microbial communities from the LTER site Helgoland, North Sea, for post-phytoplankton bloom and carbon turnover... | ecosystem: Environmental > Aquatic > Marine > Neritic...
TGTCGTCGAAAACGACAATGCCGCCGTGTCCGATCATCGCTCCGATCTCAACAAATGCCTCGTAGTCGAGCGGCGTATCGAGCTGCCCGGCCGAGAGGTAGGCGCCGAGTGGCCCGCCGACCTGCACGGCCTTGACCGGCCGGCCGCTCGCCGTGCCGCCGCCGTAATCGTCGATGAGCTCTCGCACGGTCACCCCGAATGCTTTCTCTACGAGACCGCCGCGCCGAATGTTGCCGGCAAGCTGGAATGCGAGCGTGCCTTTGGAGCGATTGACGCCCATTCCTGAATAACGCTCACCGCCCAGGTTGACGATGTTGGGGACCGAGGCCAGTGTCACAACGTTATTGACCACGGTCGGTTTGCCAAACAGCCCTTCGTGCGCCGGGAGAGGTGGCTTGTAGCGAACAATGCCTTTCCTGCCCTCGAGGCTTTCGAGCATGGCGGTCTCTTCGCCACAGACGTAGGAGCCGGCGCCGAGATGCAGCTCGATTTCGAAGTCGAAGCCGCTGTCCTGGATGTTGTCGCCCAGCCAGCCGGAGCCGCGCGCGATCTCTATCGCCCGCGACAGGATGCGGTGTGTGAGCGGGTACTCGGAGCGCAGGTAGATATAGCCTTTGCTTGCGCCAACGGCATATCCGGCGATCGCCATCGCCTCGATAAGTCCGAGCGGATCGCCCTCCATGAGCATGCGATCGGAAAAGGTGCCGCTGTCGCCTTCGTCGGCGTTGCAGGCGATGTACTTCTGCTCCGCTTGCGCGTCGGCTACGGTCTGCCACTTGATGCCCGTCGGGAATCCGGCGCCGCCGCGACCTCGCAGCCCTGATTCGGTGACGGCTTCGAGGACGGCAGCAGGCCCTTCGGTAAAAGCTTTCTTGAGGGCATTGAAGCCCTGGTGCAGGCAGAAGTCCTCGAGCGACAGGGGATTCGTCAGGCCGCAGCGCCAGAACGTCCAGCGGTCCTGGTTGATCAGGTAGGGGATCTCGTTGATGGGGCCGAGGCGCTTCTCGTGATCCCCTCCTGCAACGAGCCCCGCGGCGTACAGGTCGGCGACATCATCGGGCGTGACATTGCCGTAAGCGATGCGAACGCCGTCGACCTCGACCTCTACGAGCGGCTCGAGCCACGAAGCGCCCCAGGAGCCGTTGCGGATGAGTTCGATACTGGCGCCTGACCGTTTCGCTTCACGTGCCAGTGCGGCTGCCACGTCGTCGGCGCCGACCGATACGGCCGATGTCTCGCGCGGTACGTAGATCTTCGTCCTTGTCATCAGCCGGGCTCCCGCAAACCCGCGACCAGCGAGTCGAAGCGGCCGGCATCGACACGGCCGTGGGTCCTGCCGTTGATCATCACGGCCGGTGCGCAGGCGCAGTTACCGAGACAGTAAACGGGCTCGAGCGTCACTTTGCCTGCCGTCTCATGCAGGTCTGCACCGAGCGCCGCGCGCGCATGGTCGGTCAGGTCGCGGCTGCCCATGGCCTGGCAGGCCTCGGCCTGGCAGATTTTTACTATATGCTCTCCCGGCGGCTCGGTCCTGAAGTCGTGGTAGAAATTGACGACGCCGTAGACGTCGGCGCGCGACAGGTTGAGCTCGAAAGCCACCTGGCGGATGGTGTCTTCGGGTATCCAGCCGTGGCGCATGACGATGGCCTGAAGGATCTGCACGAGCAGCTCTGCCTTCGCGCCGAATTCGTTGACGATCTCCGTGATCGTCGCCTTGTCGATTTCCCGCGTCACGCTATGCGTTCCTCGCCTGAGTAGATATTGAAGGTGTCTCCCCTCAGGAATCCTACCAGTGTAAGGTCGAATTCCCGCGCCAGCTGCACGGCCAGGCTCGACGGCGCGCTAACGGCGGCCAGTAATGGCATGCCCGCGAGCAGCGCTTTTTGCATAAGCTCGAAACTGGCGCGGCCCGAGACCATCAATCCGAGGTCGCCGGCCGGCAGCCGGTCCTCCGATAATAGCGCGCCTATCACCTTGTCGACAGCATTATGCCGGCCGATATCCTCGCGCAAAACAACGAGTTCGCCCGCCTGGTCGAATGCGGCGGCGGCATGCAGGCCGCCTGTCTCCTCGAAGGTTCGCTGCGCGGCGCGCAGGCGTCCGGGCAGCGTCGAGAGCATCTGCTTCGAAAACGAAGCCTCGTTAACGGGTACCGCAGTCGCGCCGGCGGCGCGCAGTGCATCGAGCGACGTCTTGCCGCACACACCACAACTCGACGTCGTATAGAAGTGCCGCTGCAGGCGGCCAAGGTCGACCGTAACGCCGGCTTCGAGCTCTACGCGGATCGCGTTGTGGTTGCCACTGTCAGGGGACGGGGTCGAGCAGGGTTTGACGAAGGCGATGTCTCCGGGCTTGCCAATGATTGACTCGGTGAACAGGAAGCCCGTCGCGAGTTCCTCGTCGTCGCCCGGCGTTCGCATCGTGATCGAGATACTGCGCGATACGCGCTTGCCTGCTTCCTCGAAGCCCAGCCGGATCTCCAGCGGCTCCTCCACGGCCAGCAGGTCGTCCTGCGATGTCCGGGTGGCGCCGCTGATCCTGGTGATTCGGGTTGCAAGACTGCTGGCAGACATGCGCATCGCTTACACGGACGACGGTCAGGCAGTATATCGCAGTGCCGCGGCCTGCAGAGCTTAATGAGAATCGTTCGCAAAAAAATAGTTACAAATCAGTTGCCTGCTGGTTTTGCTCAGGTTCAGGTTAATGCCCTACAATACTCGCCGATCAATCAATTCCCCCGAATCCGAAGGAGACCTACGTTGAGCAAGATTGCACGCCGCAAGTTCATCCAGCTGTCGGCCGTCGCCGCAGCAGGCTGTCTAGTACACCCGGGCCGCGAAGCGGTAGCCGGCGATTTGCCGCAATTGTCCCCGGACGATCCGATGGCGCAGGCCATGAAATACACGCACGATGCGTCGTCCGTTGATCCTGCCAGCCGAAATAATCCTGCCCCCGAGCAGAATTGCGCTAACTGTGCGCTCATCCAGGGCAATGACGGTGACGCATGGCGCCCGTGCCAGATCTTCCCGGGCAAGGCGGTTGCCGCTGCGGGCTGGTGTTCGGTCTGGGCACCGAAGGCCGGTTAAGAGGCACAAACAAGCTGTTCGAGACGCCGGCTTTCGAGCCGGCGTTTTCGTTTGTACAATGGCGTAACAGGAAGCCTGCCTTCATCTCACGCGGAGAATCACCTTGTTCGAATCCATGCAACCCGCATCGGCGGACGCAATCCTCGGCCTGATCACCGAACACAAGAACGACCCGCGTCCGCAAAAGGTCGACCTCGGCGTCGGCGTGTTTCGCACCGCGGAAGGCGAGACCCCGGTACTCGATGTCGTCAAGAAAGCCGAGCAGCTGCTCGTCGACACCCAGGACAGCAAGGCTTACATAGGGACGGCCGGCGATCCCCTGTTCAATACCGCCATGCAGAAACTGACGTTTGCGGACTCCGTCGATGAAAGCCGTCTCATGACGATCCAGGCGCCGGGTGGCTCGGGTTCCCTGCGTGTCGCGGCGAGTCTCATACTGAGGGCACGGGAAGACGCCGTTGTCTGGGTCAGCGAACCAACCTGGGCCAATCACATACCGCTGCTGGGCGGCGCAGGGCTGACGCTCAAGCCCTATCCGTACTACGACACCGGTGAGCACGTCATCCGTATCGACGCGATGCTCGAGACGCTGAAACAGGCCCCGGCCGGCGACCTCGTGCTACTGCATGCCTGCTGCCACAATCCTTCGGGCCTCGATCCGTCCCGGGAAGAATGGGAGGCCATCGCCGATGTCATCGTCGAGCGGGAACTCGTGCCGTTCATCGATATGGCTTACCAGGGATTCGCGACGGACCTCAATACCGACGCGTTTGCGATACGCCACATGGCGGGGCGTGTCCCCGAGATGATCGTGTCGAACTCCTGCTCGAAGAATTTCGGGCTCTACCGGGACCGTGTCGGGACGCTGTCCATCCTGGCGGCTGACCCCGGTTCACGGGACACGATTTACAGCCAGGTCAATAACGTCGTGCGGACTATCTACTCGGTGCCTCCCGACCACGGCGCGGTCGTCGTCAACCTGATCCTCAACAACACCGAGCTCAAGGCCGCCTGGCGGCTCGAGCTTGCCGAGATGCGGGGTCGCCTGCGCGAGATGCGTGTGCTGCTCAACGACGCGCTCATCGAAAAGGCGCCCGGGCACGATTTCTCGCATCTCGTACGAGCGGTCGGCATGTTCTGTTTTCTCGGCGTGACGCCCGAACAGGTTCTGCGCCTGAAAAAGGATTTCGGCGTCTACATGGTGGATTCGAGCCGCATCAATATCGCGGGAATCACGGCGAACAACGTCGATTACCTCGCGAGTTCGATCGCCGCTGTCCTCTAATCGGGCTCCCAGATCAGCCGGCTGCGCCTGCCGATCCCGTAGCGGCGCGCGGTCCCGGCATTGAGTTCCAGCACGTAGCTGACGGGTTCGATCGAGCCTAGTGACTCGAGCGACAACGGCTCGGTATCGTGGATAACGGACGATACGGTGCCGTCGGCGCGCGCGAAGATAATGTCGAGCGGAATGTAGGTGTTCTTCATCCACATCGAATGCATGCCCGCCCGCTCGTACACGAACAGCATGCCGCTCGTTTCAGGAAGGTCGCGAACGAACATGAGGCCGCGGCGCTGTTGCTGGTAGTTGGCGGCGATGTAGACGTCGAACTCGTGGCGATCGCCGTTGTTGTTGATAATCACGAGTTTATCGGGATCGAACAGCGCATCGAGTCCCGTGCCGGTCTTTTCCCCGGAAACGGGCTCGGGGCCGCAGGCGGCTCCGAGCGTCGTGAGTGCCGCGACGATCACGAGTAGTTTCCGCGTCATACCGCACCCCAGTCGATCACGCTTCGGAATTCGAGTTTTGGAATCGAGATCGCAGCTTCGCCATTGACTTCGCCCAGCGGCGCCACGCAGTACAGAGTTCCCGCAACTTCGTAGCGACGTTCGACCTCGTCGATGACATCATGTGCGCTGATATCGGACCAGCACGAGTCGAGATTCGGCGTACTGAAGAAGCGGCCGCTGCCTTCGACCGTCAGCGTTGCAACGGTAGGGAATTCCTTGCCCGTGCTGCCTGGCTCGAGCCCGGGCAGGGCGAGAATGATGGCGAGTTGGCGCTCGGCGGCTTTGCCCGTGAATCGCAGGCGTATACCGTCGCCGTCGGGCCGGCGCATGCTTTCACAGCGCATGTCCGCCGCGGACCAGCTGAGCGTCCGTTCGATGCTGCCGTAAAGTTCGGCCGCCAGGGCGCTGGTATCGCCACAGTTACTGTCGGCCACCACCTCGGCCACGACCTCGGCCACGACCTCGGCCGGCGCGGGCGCGGGCGCCTCAGCGCTATCGGGCGCCCTGTCACAGGCGCACAACGTCGCGACCAGCGCAATCGGGAATGCCCGTGCCCATCGATTCATGAGATTTTCTTGCAATGTATCGGCTCGAGATTTGTCGGAATGGACAGCAATATTACTGAAACCCGCACTATTATGAGTAAAAAAGCCTGCGACCGGTTGGCCTGTCGACGCATCATCTCTAAAATGGCGCACCGCTTTACCCTTCGGAGTCCTTAATGAGCGTCGCAAAACAATTCCAGAAGCTCGAAACACATGCGAGCGGGCTGATTATCGGCCAGGCACACCTGATCAACAGGATGCTGATCGCATTGCTCTGCGACGGCCACCTGCTCGTGGAAGGCGCGCCGGGCCTGGCGAAGACGCGAGCCATCAAGGTGCTCGCCGAGAGTATCGAGGGCGACTTCCACCGGCTGCAGTTCACTCCCGATCTGCTGCCGGCCGACCTGACGGGCACGGACATCTATCGCCCCCAGGAAGGCACGTTCGAATTTCGCAAGGGCCCGTTGTTTCACAACCTGATTCTCGCCGACGAGATCAACCGCGCACCGGCCAAGGTGCAGTCGGCACTGCTCGAGGCCATGGAAGAGCGGCAGATTTCGGTGGGTGAGAACAGCTACCCGCTCGAGGACCTGTTCATGGTCATGGCCACGCAGAACCCGATCGAGCAGGAAGGCACCTATCCCCTGCCCGAAGCACAGCTCGACCGTTTCCTGCTGCACGTGGAGGTGGGTTACCCGAGCGTCGAGGACGAACGTCGCATACTCGTGCTGAATCGCGACGAGGCGAAGCAGGGCGAACGCGACGCGTTCAAGCCGCCCGAACTCCTGTCCCGCGAGTCGATCATGCACGCGCGGCAGGACATCCTGAACCTGCACCTGGCACCCGAACTCGAGGAGTACATCGTCAATGTCGTTATCGCGACGCGCAATCCGGGCGCTGTCGATAGCGATCTCGAAGGGCAGGTTCTGTACGGCGCCAGTCCGCGTGCCAGCATGGGCATCGACCGTGCGGCGCGGGCGCATGCCTGGCTGGCCGGGCGAGACTACGTTGGTCCCGAAGACGTGCAGGATGTCGCCCCGGATGTGCTTCGCCACCGGCTCGTGCTGAGCTTCGAGGCCGAGGCCGACGGGGTCGATGCAGGATCGGTCATCCAGGGGGTCCTGGACGGTGTGGGCGTGCCCTAGGCCGCAGCATCATGGCGCGACTCGACCACATTCCTGAGGACGCATCGCTGATCAGCGTCAGCCAGCCTGGACTGATTCGGCTCAGCGGCCCTGCGCGCGCCATCGCGCTCGACGTACTGCGCGTGAACTCGCTGCAGACGGGCGCCTATGTGTCGCATTTCCGCGGGCGTGGCATGGAGTTCGATGAGTCGCGGCCCTACCAGCCCGGTGACGATCCGCGCAGCATCGACTGGCGCGTGACGGCGCGCAGCACGACAGCGTATACGAAGTTGTTTCGTGAAGAACGCGAGCGCCCCGTGCTTGTCGTCGTTGACCTCCGTTCCAACATGCATTTTGCGACTCGCGGCTACTTCAAGTCGGTCAACGCGAGCCGCGCGGCTGCCTTGCTGGGCTGGGCGGCGCACCATCGCGGCGATCGCCTGGGTGGGCTGATCTTCGGCGACACAACGCATCGCGAGCTCAAACCGCGGTTGGGACGACGGGCGGCACTGCGATTCGTGCATGAGCTGGCGCTTCATCCGGACTGGGAGCAACGAAACAACGGCGCGAACCCCGACGCGCTGCGGCAGGCCATGTCTTCGCTGCGACGCGTCGCGCGGCCGGGCAGCCTTGTTGTTGTCGTCAGCGACTTCACGGGTTTCTCGCGGCAGGCCCAGTCATACCTGTCGAGCGTTGCGCGGCATAACGAGGTTCTGGCCGTGTTCATGAACGATCCGCTCGAACGCAAACTGCCGCCGCCGGGGCGCTACCGTCTTGTGTCGGACGACGATGAGCTCGCGATCGATACGGTTCTGAAGGCGGCGCGGCGCGATTATGAACACGCATTCGAACAGCGCGCACATGAACTCGAAGTGTTCTGCCAGCGCTACGGCATTCACCTCATGCCGATGTCGACCGACGACGACCCGGTGAGCACATTGCAGACGGCCCTCGGCCGCAGGGCGCGCTGAGCATGGAAGAGAACGCCCTGCCATTGCGCGACCTGCACCTGCCCGAGCCCGTCGGCTGGTGGCCGCTGGCGCCCGGTTGGTGGGTACTATTGGTTCTGCTGGCGCTGCTCCTGGGCTACGGACTTTACCGTGCTTACCTCCGCAGGCGACACAACGCGCCGCGTAGATTCGCGTTGCGTGAGCTCGCGCGGTACGAAGCCGATTTCAATGAGCATCGCAATCCCGTGCTGTTGGGCAAACAGCTCTCCGAACTGCTGCGCCGGGGCATGCTGGCCTATGCCAGGAGAGAAGAAATCGCGGGCCTCACCGGAGAGGCCTGGCTGGAGTGGCTCGACCGCGGCATGCCGCTGCCGTATTTCCACACGGACGGCGGCAAAAGCCTGCTGCAGCTGCCTTATCGCGACCCCGAAGGCGATTTCTCGGATGTCGACATCGATGCACTGGTCTCGGCCGTGCGCATGCGCCTCAGCGCGCCGATCGGAGGTCGGGCCTGATGTGGTCGCTGGCCTGGCCGTGGGCATTGCTCGCGTTGCCGCTGCCGCTCATCGTGCGGGCACTGCTGCCCGAAGCACGCGGTCTCGCAGAAGCCGGCCTGCGCGTGCCGACGCTCGCGAGCTTCGAGTCGCTCAGGGACCGTTCGAAGATTGAACAATTCATGAACTGGCGCTTCTGGGTTGCCGTGGTTGCCTGGCTGCTGCTCGTGCTCGCGGCAGCGCGCCCCGAACGTATCGGCGACGAGGTTGACGTGCCGGTTTCCGGACGCAACCTGATGCTCGCAGTGGACCTGTCGGGCAGCATGGATCAGAAGGATTTCGAACTCGGCAATCGGCGTGTCGACCGGCTCACGGCGACCAAAGCCGTCGCGTCTGACTTTATTTCGCGGCGCGAAGGCGATCGCATCGGGCTGATCCTGTTCGGCGAGCGCGCCTACCTGCAGGTGCCGCTAACGCTTGACCGGGAAACCGTCAGGATCCTGCTGCTTGAGGCGTTCATCGGTCTCGCGGGCGAAAAGACTGCGATTGGCGATGCCATTACGCTCGCGGTGAGGCGCGTGCACGAGCAGCCCGAGGATGAAGGCGACCAGGTGCTCGTGTTGTTGACCGACGGTGCAAACACGGCCGGCGAAGTGGATCCAGTCAAGGCCGCGGAACTCGCGCAACTGATTGGACTGCGTATCTACACGATTGGCATCGGTGCCGAGCAGCTCGAGGTGTCGTCGCTGATAGGGGGCCGCCGACGTATCAATCCATCAGCCGATCTCGACGAAGAAACGCTGACGCAGATTGCCAACCTTACGGGTGGACGATATTTCCGGGCCACCGACACCGCCAGCCTGCAGGACATCTATGCACTGGTCGATGAACTCGAGCCCGTCGAAGAGCCCGAGTCGGGGTTCCGTCCTGTGAAGTCGCTGTTCTACTGGCCACTGGGCGGGGCGTTCGTGCTCGCATCACTGTTATGCCTCGTGAGTCTCGCTCACGAGATCCGGATCAGGCGCGCGGCGGAGGCACAATCTCATGCCGGCTGATTTGCACTGGCTGCGACCCGAATGGCTGTACGCGATCCCGCTGGTCGTGATCGTCGCCGCGCTGCTTGGCCGGCGCCGCCTCGGCGCCGGCAACTGGCAGCAGGTCGTCGACGCCGCGCTGATGCCCTTCGTGCTGTCGCGCACGCCGGGACAGGGTCGGGACTACCGCTGGTGGTTGCTCGGCCTGGGCGGAGTACTTGCTGTGCTCGCAATGGCCGGCCCGGCCTGGGAGCGCATCGAGCAGCCCGTATTTCGCGCGGAACAGGCGCTCGTTATCGCACTGGACCTGTCGCGCTCGATGGATGCCCAGGACGTGTCACCGAGTCGCCTGGTCAGGGCCAGGCTCAAGATTCTCGACATACTCGAACGTCGCAAGAGCGGCCAGACGGCGCTCGTCGTCTATTCGGCAAACGCGTTTACCGTGACGCCGCTGACAACCGATACAGATACCGTGGCGGCGCTCGTCAACAGCCTGAGTACAGACATCATGCCGAGCCGCGGCAGCTACCCGATCGTCGCGATGAGGAAGGGGAAGCAGTTGCTCGAGCAGGCAGGTGCAGGCTTCGGCGAAGTTCTGTTGATCACCGACGGCGGCTCATCGCCTGCCGCTGAGGATGCGGCGCGGGACCTTCGGGACGGGGGGTACTCGCTGTCGGTACTCGGCGTCGGTACCAAAGACGGGGCGCCCATTCCGCGCGTGTCGGGTGGCTTCGTCACGGACAATCGCGGCAGGATTGCGGTGCCGCGACTCGAGGAGACCGGGCTGCGCGCACTGGCCGCCGCCGGTGGCGGGCGCTTCGCCGTGCTGTCGCCGGACGACCGGGATCTCGACACGCTGCTGTCCGGCGAAGTGGCCAGCGCGCCTTCCGCGGCTTCGGACGAATCGCTGTCCACCGATCGCTGGCGCGAGGAGGGTCCGTGGCTCGTGTTGCTGCTGCTGCCGATCGCCGCGCTCGCCTTTCGGCGTGGCTGGGTGCTCGTGATCATGATCTTCGTTCTGCCGGTCCCCGCGCCGGTCGAGGCGTCGCTCTGGGATGATCTCTGGCGCAACTCCGACCAGCAGGCCGAGCAATTGCTCGAGGCGGGTGAGTCCGACGATGCGGCGGCATTGTTCGATGATGGCGAGTGGCGCGCCGTCGCCCGCTACCGCGCACAGGACTATGCGGGTAGCGCGGCCGGGTTTGCAGAGCGCGGCGATACGAGAAATCTGTACAACCTGGGCAACGCGATGGCGATGCAGGGGGAACTCGAGTCGGCGATCGACGCTTATGAACAAGTTCTGGAACTGGAGCCCGACAACGAAGACGCTGCGTACAACCTCGATCTCGTAGAGAGCCTCAGGGACCAGCAGCAACAGCAACAGGAGCAACAGGGCGATCAGCAACAGTCGACGGAGAACCCGGGCGGCGATAGCGAGCAATCCGGTGCCGAGAGCCAGCAGGGCGACCAGGGAACCGCGGGATCAGCGGATTCCGAGGGAGCGTCGCAGGAGAACGATTCGAGCGAGGCAGGCGAAGAAGAGATGAGCGAAGAAGATCTCGAGGCGTTGCGAAAGGAGCTCGAACGCGCGGCCCAGGAGGCGCAGCCCGGAGAGGAGCCGCAGCAGATGTCGGAAGCCGAGCTGGCCGAGCTGCGCCAGCAGCAGGAGCAGCAGCAGGCGATGGAGCAGTGGCTCAGGCGAATTCCCGATGATCCCGGAGGTTTGCTGAGACGCAAGTTCCGACACCAGTACCAGCGCTCCGGCAAAGACCAGGACGGCAACAGCGTCTGGCCCGATAACGAGGTGCAGCCTTGGTAATGCTCACGAAGAAACAAACACGCGGCAGCGTCATGCTGCTTTGTTTACTGATGTTATTGTCGTCGCAGGCGCTGGCCGGCGTTCGCGCGCAGGTCGATCGTCCTGCTGTCGATCTCAACGAGTCGTTCATGCTCGAGGTAATCGTCGACACGAACCTCGACCTCGAGCCTGACCTGAGCGTGCTCGAAGAAGATTTCTACGTGGGGCAGGTCAGCCAGCTCAGCAACACGTCGATATTCAATGGCGAGATTCGTCGCAGCCGGACCTGGACGATCGCGCTGATGCCGAAGCGCACGGGCGTGCAGCTGATTCCGCCGATCGTCATCGGCTCGGAACAGAGCGACCCCGTCAGTATCAAGGTCAATGTACCGAGCAACGCGCCACCCGGCGAGGCGGATGTGTTCGTCGCCAGTGAGATCGATCGATCCGAAACCTATGTGCAGGCGCAGATCCTGTATCGAATCAAGGTGTATCGTGCGGTCGCCACGCGACAGCCGTCGCTGCGCGAGCCCCAGATCAGCGGGGCCGATGTGCTCGTCGAGCTGGCGGGTGACGAGAAGAGCTACGAGGCCGTACTCGGCGGCAAGGCCTACAACGTGGTCGAACGCGTTATCGCGATCTATCCTCAGGAGAGTGGTGAGATTTCGATTTCGCCGGCGCGATTCGAAGCACGCGTGCTGCGCGGCGGCCGAATCACGGGGCGAAAAGTGTTCGAGTCCGATTCACACACGGTGAACGTGCTGCCGATACCGGCGCCGCCTGACGGATTCGCTAATGCTTTCTGGCTTCCGGCGCGCGATGTGCATCTGAGCGAGGAGTGGTCGCGTGAGCCTGATCGCATCGACGCGGGCGAGCCCGTTACCCGGCGCGTTTCGATCAGCGCGCTCGGCCAGATCGAAACGCAGATCCCGGCCATTGAACCGCCCGCGATCGACGGCCTCAATGTCTACACCGACAAACCCGAGCTTAGCCGGCGCATCGAGGCGGAAGGTATCCGCGGGATTCGCAAGGACCAGTACGCCATGATCGGCGTCCTCGACGGCGACATCGAATTGCCGATGGTAGAGGTTCCGTGGTGGGACATTGAGGCAGGAGTCTGGCGTGTCGCCAGCTTGCCGCCGCGCACGATCACGGTGCGCGGCGCCGAACCTGTGCCAGCGGTCCAGACCCAGCCCGCCACGGACGCAGCGAATCAGGCAGATCCACTACCCGCGCCTGTTCCACAACTCGTGCCCGACGGTTTCTGGCCGCGCGCGAGTCAGCTGTTGCTGGCGCTCTGGCTGCTCACCGTTCTTGCCTGGTGGTGGTCGTCACGTGACCGCCGCCGCGAACCGCGCGAGCCGGCTCCGCCGCCAGTCTATAAGCAGCAGGCCAGGTTCGTGAAAGCCGCGCGCAAGGCCGCGAGCGCCGGGGACGCGGCCGGCACCCGCAATGCATTGCTCGAGTGGGGTCGCCTGCAGTGGCCCGAGCGCGCGCCGCGCAGCATCGGCGAGCTGGCCGACCGTGTGTCGACGCCGCTTGCCGATGACCTCAAGGAGTTGTCGTCTGCAAGCTACGGACCCGTCGGCCGCGAGTGGGATGGCACGAGCCTCGCGAAATCGCTGCGTTCGATCTCGGTAGTGCGCGACGACGACAAAGAGGTTGCAAGAGACGCGTTACCGCCGCTCATGCCGAATGCCTGACTACCAGTGGCCGACGCTCGGCATCGATGCCCAGGGTTCGGCCGGCGCCAGCGCCTCGCCCTTCTGCAGCAACTCGATGGAGATGTTATCGGGCGAACGCACGAACGCCATGTGCCCGTCGCGCGGCGGTCGGTTGATCGTCACGCCGGCGTCCATGAGCTTCTGGCACAGCGCGTATATGTCGTCGACCCGGTACGCGAGGTGGCCGAAGTTCCGGCCCTCGTCATACTCTTCCGAATCCCAGTTGTACGTCAGCTCTACCTGTGCGTCTTCGTCACCCGGCGCCGCCAGGAAGATCAGCGTAAAACGACCCTGCTCGCTGTCATGACGCCTGAGTTCTTCGAGGCCCAGCTGATCGCAGTAAAATGCCAGGGACTTCTCGATATCGGTGACGCGCACCATCGTGTGCAGGTATTTCATTGCCTTGCTCCGCGTTGGCCTTGAGCACACAATGGTCGTCGATCCATGCGCTGCAGGCAACCGATGAACGACATACGTACGATCACGATGGATCTCGACGACACGCTCTGGGAAATCCACCCCGTGATCAGGCGAGCCGAGGCGCGTCTGTACGAATGGATGAGCGAGCACTATCCGCGTATCACCGAGATGTTCGCCCCGGCCGACTTGCAGATATTGCGCTCCCAGGTGTTCACCGAGTTCAAGGATCACCTTCACGACCTGACGTTTATTCGCCGCACCGTGCTCACTCGCCTTGGCGAGGCGGCTGGCTATGGCGACAGTCACGTCGAGGCGGCATTCGAGGTCTTCGACGATGCGCGCAACGACGTCGAGCTGTTCCCGGGCGCCAGGTCGGCGCTGGCCGCGTTGCGTGAACGCTTCGTGCTGGTCGCGGTAACGAACGGCAATGCCAACCTCGAAAAGATAGGCATCCGCGAGCTCTTCGACGACGTCATCTCGGCGGCAGCGGCCGGTGCTGCGAAACCCGCCCGGCCGATCTTTGACGCGGCCGTCAAGGCCGGCGGCGCCAGCGCGGAACAGACACTGCATGTCGGCGACGACCCGCTCAGGGACGTGCACGGCGCGCGCGACGCCGGCCTGAGGTCGGTATGGGTGAATCGCAACGGCGATGCATGGCCTGATGAGTATCACGAACCCGACATCGAGGTTCAGCACATCGGGGAACTGGACGCCCTGCTGGGTCAAAGCTGACGTGGATGCCGCTGCCCACCCTGTCGTAATTTACGTGCCCGGCCTGTTGCCGAAGCCGGAGCCCGAGGCGCATCGCGATGCCTTGCTGCGGTGCCTGCTGGCCGGCCTGCGACGTATCGATACCCCCGTCGCCGAAGCGGTCGCACTGACCAAGGGCGGCTTCGATATCGTTTCGTGGACCTACGATTTCTATCGTGAGCATCGCGACATCGGGTTTGACGCCTCGTCGATCGAGGCCGTCATCGCCGCGCCTGTCGCCAGTGGCCGGGACATCGCCGAGGCAGGTTCCTGGAAGCGGCGGCTGGCACGCTGGCTGTACACGCTGGGCGATCGTTTGCCATTCCTGATTCCGCATCTTGCGAACGAGCAAACCGAGATACACCTGCGGGACCTGCACCGCTACCTCAAGGATGACAATGGCATTGCCGAGCACACGCGACGCATGCTCAAGGTACCGTTAAGGGCCGCCGTGGAGGCGCACCGCCCCGTGCTGCTGATTGCGCACAGCATGGGGTCCGTGATCGCGTTCGATACGCTGTGGGAAATGACACACAATGGTATCGATCACGTCGACGTCGATCTCTTCCTGACGATGGGAAGCCCACTCGGACAGAACTACATTCAGAAGCGCATCAAGGGGCACTCCGCGAGCGGCCGCCAGCGTTATCCCGGCAATGTGCGGCACTGGAAGAACCTGTCCGCGGTCGGCGACCTGACTGCGATCGACCCATGGCTCGCGAACGACTTTTCGGAGATGTTGACGCTCGGACTCGTCGATACCTTCCACGACAAGGAGATCTACAACGCCTTCCGCCACGACGGCGCACAGAACGTACACTCCGAGTACGGCTACCTCGTCAATGAAATGACCGCCGAGATCGTGGCCGGCTGGTGGCGCAGCCACGATTACTCGATCGTCGGCGCCTAGCTCGCCTCGATGTTCGGTTTGATAACGACGTCGATGCGGCGGTTGCGCGCGCGACCGGCTGCGGTCTCGTTACTGGCCACGGGGCGGGTCTCGCCGAAACCGGTCGCGATTAGTCGATACGTCGGTATGCGCATTGCATTGATCATGTATTGCTGCACGGATTCGGCACGCTCCTGCGACAGCTTCTGATTCAGGTCGTCACCGCCGTGTGAGTCGGTATGCCCTTCGATCGTCAACTCGCTGCGCGGGAACACGTCGATCGCTTTCTCCACTTTCCCGAGCAGGTCGAAGTTTTCGGGTTTGATCTGCGACGCGCCGCTGTCGAAATTTAGCCCGACCAGCCTGAGGATCACGTTGTTGCCCTCGCGAAAAACGCGGGCTTCGTCGCGCGTAAACATCTTCTCGACCCGTTCGAACTGTTGCTTGACCCGCGCCTGCGCTTCGAGCCGCTGGATCAGGGCCGCACGTTCGGCTGTCGCGCCGCCGAGCCGCTCGTCGAGAGCGCGTAGCTCTTCTTCCATGTCGGCGACCCGGATCTCATTGTCGGCGTTCTCCTGTTCGCGCGCCTGCAGGGAGTTCCGTTGGTTCTCGAAATAAGCGACGAGTTCGGCGGTCAGGCTGTCCGGGCCATCGGCCATGTTCGGCACGACATCGGCGACACCCGCGATGGCTTGCAGCGGCTGCTCCCATTGCAACACGAGTTCTTCGGCCGTGAGGTCCTTGTCACGCACCTTGCGCACGATCTCCGACAGGTAGATCGCATGCTTGGCTTCGTAGTTTGCCTGTTGGGCGAGGCTCCGTGGCAGGTCTGTGTCATAACGATTCTCGCTGAGTTCCCGCTCGGCATCGCTCAGCAGTTTCTTTGCCTTGCCAAGCGTGAGTGGCGCATAGCGTCCAACGCGTGCCCGATCGGCATCGGCCAGCAGGCGTCGCGTCTCGCTGAGATACTGCGCCTTGATGGCAACGAGTTCGGCATCGCGGTACAGGCTCGTCGCCTCGATGTCGCGCCGCTTGGAGCCCTTGAGATCGCCGCGTTCCAGGAGCCGGATCGCCTCGCCGAACTTGCGCTGCGCTTTCTGCCAGAGGTCGGTAGACAACTCGGGGGCCCTCGCGTTCGCTGCATCCTGGCGGCTCTTCATAACCTGTGCCAGGGCCGTCTCGGCCAGCCGCGCCTTGTCCGCGGCGGTCGTGAAATAAGTCGTGGAATCGGCCGCGTTCGAACGCACGGTTTCAATATTGCGGCCACGATCGAGGGCCGACTCGGCGTCCCGGTATTCCTTCATGCCTCTTTCGTAGCTGCGCGGCGCCAGTAATTCGGCATTGTGCGCATCAGCCTCGGCCTTGGCGGCATCAGCTTCCTTGAAGAACGTCTTGCGGAGCTCGTCCTGTGCATAGCCGCCGGCAGCGGCGAAGAGCAGCAGACCCATGCAGGCGAGCTTGATAATTTTCGCGACCATTTGTTCAGTTTCCTTGCAGATCTTGGCGAATCGCCCTGCCCAAGCGATGGCAGAAGCAGTCCGATATTACATATGGTGCTCCAGCAAATCTGTGCACCGTGTCCCCGATGATTGAGAATGTTACGCCCAAATTCGACATTTTCGGGGAATATTAGTGACCTACGTCCAATTTTCGGCCATACCGCGGGCCTGACCGGGAAATTGTGCTCTGGCTCACAGATAGCGGGGCGCGGCACGGGTAGTCTAGCCCCATGTCCGTCAAGTACTACACGCAGTTCATTCTGACTGACGCGCAATATCGCGACGGTAACGAATTCTGCGGCGTAGTGGAGTTGAACCAGCCAATGGAGGACAACTCCGACGAACGCGACATCGAGGCAATTCTGGCCCGTAACTTCGACCTCAATCGCAGCGCGGTGAGGTTGGTCAGCTGGTCGAGATTGCACTAACACTTCTGGCGTCTTGCAACAATTTCCCCCTGACTCTCCCGGCTTCGGCCGGGAACTTTTTTTGTGCCTGTGCGACAATGCCGTCCCTCGAAACGGGCATCCAAGAAAAGGCATGAGCAGCAAGAACGGACAGTTCAAAGGCGTTCCGATCGTCGAGAGCGGCAGTAAATACCGCACCGAAGAAGGATTCGCAGCAATCAAGAACGGCGTCAAGCAGCGACCGGACAGCACGCCCCTCGTCAGGGGTGACAAACCTCGCTGGCTGCGCGCGAAGATGCCCTCGGGTGCAGGGTACTCGAGCACGCGCAGCATTGTTCATGAACACAAGCTCAGCACGGTCTGCGAGGAGTCGATGTGCCCGAATATCGGCGAATGCTGGAACGCGGGCACGGCGACGATCATGGTACTCGGCTCGGTCTGCACGCGCGCATGCCGTTTCTGTGCCGTGGATACCGGCAACCCCAAAGGCTGGCTGGACCGGGAGGAACCGCGCAATGCAGCCCGTGCCGTACAGCTCATGGGGCTCGAGTATGTCGTCATCACATCGGTCGATCGGGACGACCTTGCCGATGGTGGCGCGGGTCACTACGCCGAGTGCGTCCGTGAGATCAAGCAACTCAACCCGAATACGGCTGTTGAGGCACTGACCCCCGATTTTAACGGTGTCAAAGAGCATGTCGAACTCGTCGTCGACTCGGGACTCGAGGTGTTCGCACAGAACGTGGAAACAGTGCGGCGACTGACGCATCCGGTTCGCGATCCGCGGGCAGGTTACGAACAAACAATCGAGGTCCTGCGACACGCGAAAGCGCATCGTCCCGATGTGCTGACGAAGACCAGCCTGATGCTGGGCCTCGGCGAACGCGACAATGAGATCGTGCAGGCGATGCACGATCTGCGCGAGGCCAATGTCGATATCCTGACCCTGGGGCAATACCTGCGTCCGACGCCGAACCACCTGCCCGTGGATCGCTACGTGACGCCCGGGGAGTTTGACGCTTATCGTCGCGAGGGCCTCGAGAAAGGATTCCTCGAGGTCGTGGCAGGACCCATGGTGCGTTCGAGCTACCGAGCCGAACAGGTACTGCAGAAGAACAACGTCGGCATAGCCATCTAGAAGACATCGCAGGCAGGAGTTCCATGGGCCAGTTTTTCGCTGAATACGGATTGTTCCTCTTGAAGGCATTGACCGTTCTTGCGGCCATTGTCGTCGTCATCGTCGTAGCGGCATCGGCCAGTCGCCGGGCGCATCTCGAGGGACTGGAGGTCGAGAACCTCAACAAGAAATACAAGACGCTGGCCGACACATTGCGAAACGCGGTGTCGAGCAAAGGTGAGCGCAAGCAGGCCGCCAAGCAAAGAAAAAAGGAAAGCAAGGCCGAGGCCAGGGAACCCTCCACGAAACCCCGCAGCTTCATCGTCGATTTCAAGGGCGACCTCAAGGCAACTGCGGTCTCTTCGTTGCGCGAGGAAGTCACCGCGATTCTCGACGTTGCCGACACGACCGACGAGGTCATCGTGCGGCTCGAGAACCACGGCGGCGTCGTTCACGAACATGGTCTCGCGGCGTCGCAGCTTGCGCGCATCCGTGAACGCGAGATTCCGCTCATGGTCTGCGTCGACAAAGTCGCGGCGAGTGGCGGTTACCTGATGGCCTGCGTTGCGTCAAAGGTATACGCTGCACCGTTCGCAATCCTCGGTTCGATCGGCGTGCTTGCGCAGATTCCGAACTTCAATCGCATGCTCGACAGTCACGGCGTCGACTTCGAGCAGATCACGGCTGGCAAGCACAAACGCACCGTGACGATGTTCGGCAAGAACACTGATGAAGATCGCGCCAAGCTCAAGGAAGAACTCGAGGACGTGCATAACTTGTTCAAGGATGCCGTTTCCCGTTACCGGCCCGACCTCGATCTCGAAAAAGTGGCGACCGGCGAGCACTGGTACGGCCCGATGGCTCTCGAGTTTGGGCTTGCCGACGAACTCAAGACGAGCGACGAATTGCTCACGGAACGGGCTGCCGAGCGCGATCTCTACCAGGTGACCTACAAGATCAAGCAGCCACTGCAGAAACGGGTCATGGCCAATATCGACGGACTGCTCGAGAAGGCCGAGGCAGCCGGCTGGCGACAGCGCTTCGAGTCGAGGCTGCCGCGCTAGGCGAAGGAACTGACACACCGCAGACTGGTCGAAATCCCCTGCAGGTTGCAAGCGCGCCGAGGCGTTATACTCCCCCCGATAGCGCGAGGAGATTCAATAGCATGCAGAAGTTTAAGTGGCTGATTTCAATCGTTTTGGTGGCGTTCGTCGCGGCGTCCTGCTCGACCTCCCCGACGGGACGCAGCCAGATGATCTGGAAGTCCGACTCTGAACTCGAGGCCCAGAGCCGCAAAGCGTTCAACCAGATGCGTGCAAGCATGCCGCTTGCGACCGATCGCACAAAGATCGATTTTGTCGCCTGCGTGGCCGAGGCGGTCGTAGCGGTGCTGGAACCGCCTTACAGCGACATCGAGTGGGAGCTGGCCATCTTCGACAGCGATTCGGTTAATGCGTTTGCAATGCCGGGCGGCAAGATCGGTGTGTTCACGGGCATCCTCAAGGTGACCGAAAACCAGCACCAGCTCGCGGCCGTCATCGGTCATGAGATCGCCCACGTAACGGCGCGCCATTCCAACGAACGAGCGTCACGCGCGTCGTTGACGGGCGTCGGCGTCAATGTTGCGGCCATCATCCTCGGTGGTGGACACAGCGGCTCGACGTACACCGCACAACAGGCGCTCAGCGCGGGTGCGGCGGTCGGTTTGTCCCTGCCACACACGCGTGGCCAGGAAAGCGAGGCTGACATCATAGGGCTCAAGTACATGGCCAAGGCGGGCTTCGATCCGCGCGAGTCCGTGCCGCTGTGGCAGCGAATGGGCGCTTCAGCGGAAAGAGCGCCGGCCGAATTTCTGTCTACGCACCCGGCCAGCGAGACGCGTATAGAGAACCTCGTATCCGAATGGCCCGAAACCCTGCCCATGTATAATCAGGCCGTCGAAGAAGGCCGGGTACCGACCTGCACCAAAGAGTAGAAACTTCCGCGTTTCATCGGTTTGCCATCCTGCTGCCGATACTGGCGGTCGGCGGCTGCGCGGTGTTCGAGGATGTGAAACGGGGCGGCGAGACCGTTGTCCCACTCGACGAGCGCCCCGTCCACGAGCCGTTGTCCCCTAACGATTTCGTACTGGACTCGCTAACGCAGTCGGTCGTGGGCGAGCCGCAGGTAGTGTTTGCGCGTGCAGAGGACACCTTCTCTGACCTGGCGCGTGCCTACGGGCTCGGCTATGACGAGATCGTGGCGGCCAACCCGGGTATCAATCCCTGGCTGCCCGGCGAGGGTTCGGCCGTGATCCTGCCCACGCAGTACGTGTTGCCGGACGCGCCGCGAGAGGGCCTGGTTCTGAACATCGCCACGAAACGACTGTTCTACTTCCCGTCGGCCGGGGAGGGCGCAGCGCAGCCGGTGCAGACGTACCCGATCGGCATAGGGCGAGTCGGCTGGGAGACGCCGCTCGGGGCGACGACCGTCGTCTCCAAAGCAAGGGATCCGAGCTGGTGGGTGCCTGCGTCGGTGCGCCGGGAACACGCCGAGATGGGCGACCCGTTGCCGACCGTCGTTCCACCCGGGCCCGACAATCCCCTGGGCACGCGAGTGCTCAAGCTCGATATGCCGGGCTACCTGATTCACGGGACCAATGCTCCCTATGGGGTCGGTATGCGCGTAAGCCACGGCTGCGTGCGGCTCTATCCCGAGAACATCGAATTGCTTTACGACCTGGTCACGATCGGCGAGCCTGTCATGATCGTCAACGACCCGTACCAGATCGGCCTCCGGGACGGCGTCCTGTACTTCGAAGCACATGAGCCTCTCGAGGACGACGTGGTGACGCCCGCAGATCGCTTGCAGCAGCTCCTGGCCGAGCAGCTCGATGTTTCCGGGCAGCCCCTGAACGAACACCTGAAGGAGCACGTTCGGTCACTGGCTACGGCGCCGCGGGGCATGCCCGTCAGTATCGCGACATACGATGCCGACGAGGTGATGGCGCGTTTGCGCGTTGTCGAAAACAACGTGGAAATGGACCCCAACTCCCCGACGCTGACCGAGGTTCGCGAGATGATGGACGAGATCGAAGAGGAGATCGCGGCCGAAGAGGAATCCTTGTGAGCGAATGGCTCGACCTGATGCTCGAGGAAATCGCACGCAAGCAGCGCGAGGCGGACGAAGCAAGAAAGGAACTCGAACGCCGCCGCGAAGAGAAATCGCCGGCACAAGACGCTCAGTCGAAGTAAGTCATGAATTCTTCGGGAATGTTGTCCGGGGACTCGGGCGGCCCGGCCGTAACCGGCAGCGGCCGCGAATTGAAGGTATTCCAGAACAGGTAGTTGCCGCCGTCGTACTCGGGCGACGCGAGATCGTGAAGCAGGGCGGCCATTGCTTTGCCCGTGTAGGTGGTTTCCAATGCCAGCGCGAGCTTTTCCGACGCAAACGCGACGGCCCGGATGGTCGTGTCGTCCGCCGCCGCGTAGCCGCCCGCCAGGAATTCGTCACGCCAGCGCACGCGCGTTCGGTCGGTAAGGTCCGCCGGTATCGACGCGTCGGCGCGCCTCAACATCATCGCGGTCTTCCCGAGCAGGCGCTCGAAAGCGTTTGGATTTGCGACGCTATCGTCAACGACGCGTACGGCATGCAATTCGATCGGTAAACCGGCGAGAGCGAGCCCGAGCGCGAGACCCACGGAACTCCCCATCGTCCCATTCGCAATGTACACGCGATCCGGAACCGCCAACTCGCCGTTGTCGATCTGGCTGGCCAGCTCGAGTCCCGCGTTCACGAAACCGACCGCACCGAGCCAGCTCGATCCACCGAGCGGAACGACCCACGCCTGGCGACCCTGCAGGTAACGGCGGAGCGTCGCGAGGCGGTCAATCGAGCCACCGAAGCGAACGATCTCGGTGCCGATCTGGCGGTGCATGTTCAGTGTTTTCGCAATCCCGGGTGTGCGCCGTTGCGGGCCGAGAAAGCAGGTACATGCGAAGCCGCAGCCCGCCGCAAAGATGGCCGTTGCGAGCGCATGATTGGATCCGACCGCGCCGAAGGTCGCGATCCTTCGTGCGCCTCGTTCAGCAGCACGCTGGAAAATGTACTCGAGTTTGCGAATCTTGTTGCCGCCATATCGAGGGTTGCTCACATCGTCTCGCTTGACCGCGATCGAACGGGGGCCGGCGTCGGTTTCGAACCCGGTGTTCTCAACGGGCGTAGGCAGAACCGCAAGCGGCACTTTGTGCAGCCGCTCGGCGAGTCGGGGATACGCGTTGCCCAGGAAGTCGGCCATGTGAAGAGGTTATCGAAGTGCACTGTGGAGCGCGAATGCTTTAGAATGCAGGCACGCTATTCTGACCGGGTGCGGAGACAGGTTTGTCAGAAGCAGTTGACCAGGGAATTACGGTCACAGAAATCGCGGCGGTGGATCAACCCATCGACGTATCGCCGGAGACCACGGCCGCTTTCGTCGGCCGTGCACTGCGTGGCCCCCTCAATACGCCCGTGCTGGTAAATAATCTTGTGGAGTTTCGTCGCCGGTTCGGAGACGTCTGGAGTCGTTCGAGCCTCGGACCTGCTGCGGAACAGTTTTTTGCGCATGGCGGCCGGCGTCTCTATGTCGTACGCGTGGCGAGCAACGCCCGCGGTTCTATGATCTGCCTGCCGGCGAGCGGCAGCGCACTGGTGCTGCGTGCAGTGGAGCCTGGCTCAACCGAGCATATCCGCGCTGCCGTCGACTATGACGGCCTTGACGACGACAGTTGCTTCAACCTGACGCTGCAAAGAATCGATCCCGCGACGAATCTGGTTATCGAACAGGAAATGTTCTCGCGCGTGTCCTACCGTGAAGAAGCGGAAAGCTTCGTCAGCGACGCGCTGCTGTCGTCGGCGCTGGCAAGAGTGGAAACTCCCTATCCCTCGCATCGGCCTGAAACCACCCCGAACCAGGGCCGAAGATTCGAGTCCGGGTACGTCGATGCCGCGCAGGCCGGCACTGACGGTGTCGGTTTGTCCGACTACGACCTGATCGGCTCGCGGAAGAAGCGCACAGGTCTGTTTGCGCTGGAGCAAGTCGAGCATCTCGACGTGTTGTACTTGCCCCCGCTCGGCAAGCGCAAGGACGTCGGCCCTGTAGCCGTACTGGTTGCCGAACAGTTCTGCCGTGAGCGCGGCGCAATGCTGCTCGTCGATCCTCGTTTGGAATGGCAGGCAGCGGAGGACGCGGTCCGCGGAATTCGCCGGCTTGGCTACAGAAGCCCCAATATGCTCGGCTATTTTCCACGAATGACGAAGCGTGGCCAGGACGACGATCTGTCCCTGCCGGTCGGCGGTGCGCTTGCGGGACTCCTGTGCAAACAGGACCGGACCTACGGGCCCTGGCAGCACCTCGACCTGCAGGGCCTGGGCCTCGATCGTCACCTGCTACCGTCAGTGGGGCTCGACGAGGGAGACGCGCACTTGCTGAATCGAGCAGGGCTGAACGTAATCGTTCCGGGACCCGCCCGCCGCGCGCGGGTTGCGGGCGCCGTTACCTTGAGTCGTGGTTCCGAAACGCACCGCGAGTTTACGAGCCTCCCGGTCCGCCGGTTCTGCCTGCGGATCGTCAATACGATTACCAGCGCAACCCGTTGGGCGGTATTCGAGCCCGCCGATGCGAAGCTCGCGAACAGGATCCGGGACCAGGTCCGCACGTATCTCGATTGCCTCAACGATCTCGGCGCGTTTGCCGATGACCGCTTTATCGTGGAGTGTGATGCCGGCTCCGAGCAGCGGGATAACGACAGCGCGTGCGTGGTTACGATATTGCTCGTCTTTCATCCGGCTGGCAGCGACGAGCCCGTATCTCTGACTCTTCATCTCACTCCTGCTGGCTGCCGCGTCGGGAGCACGGCGTTTGCTCCCAGCATCGATACTGCCCCCCGACCGACGGCAGGATCTTTGACATAACGAGCACGTCACTGCATCCGCGGCGTGTCATACAGGCATCGCACTGATACCACCAATGAATCGGGAGGGGGTATGAGAGACAGTGATGTCCTGGACAATAACCCGCACATATCTCGATCGGCACTGGAAGCCATTCACGGCCAGGTATTCGGCTGGGCCCTCTCCCGTTGCGACTACGACCAGGCGGCTGCTGAGGACCTCGTGCAACAGGCATACATCGAATTACTCACGGGCAAGGCGCGTTTCGAGCGGCGCTCGTCGCTTAAGACGTTCGTGTTTGCTGTCGTCCGGAATCTTGCGCGCAGCCGGTACAGGCGCATCGCGTCGCGGCTGCGACTCGTGCGTTCGGAGGGTGCGGCCGTCGCCGACGAACCGGTTCACCCTGTCGAGCCGGATGAGAGCGCCCGGTTATGGGAGGCCGTGCAACGGCTCCCCCGGCGGCAGCGCGACATTGTCGAGCTCGTGTTCTGCCGCGACATGACAATCGAAGCCGCGTCCGGTGTGATGGGCGTTACTACGGGTACGGGACGCGTACATTACGAGCGCGCTAAAAAAGCGCTCAGGAAGACACTGAAACGGGATGAGTAAACGATGACTGAATCAGACGATCGCCTGCAAGCAGCGCTTTCCGGCGTGCAAGCGAGAAAGGAAGCGGGCCGCGTCCCGGACTTCGACCATGTCTGGACTGGCGCAAAGACCAGGGTCCGGTCGCGCCGCCGGCGTCGCGGCATGATGGCCGGCACGGCTGCCGTCCTCGCGCTTGCGTTTGTCATGGTGGTGCCCTCAGGCGACGACATTCAGTACATCGATACGGCTGAGCTGCTCGAGACGACGAGCTGGTCGGCACCCAGCGACAGCTTGCTGCCCGAACACCACTTTGACATCTACGGGGAGGTCCCGGTGTTGATCGAGCCAGCCGAAACCTATGGAGGAGCGTTACTATGAGAAAAGGACTTTTGTTAGTACTGGCAGCCAGCAGCCTGGTCCTGGGAACGGCACATGCCCAGGGGGCCAGGCCTGATGTCTTCAAAGGCAAGTTGTTTCCCCCGAACATCATCCTCGAGCACAAGGCCGAGCTGAACCTGTCGAAGGAGCAATTCACGTCGATCAGGGCGGCGGTCGTCGAGGTGCAGTCGGGCGTGGCCGAGCACGAGTGGGATATCGCGGAAGCCTACCAGGCCCTGATGCTGGAGCTCGACAAAACGCCGATCGATGCGGAACGTGTTCTCGAATACGTGGATGCAGCATTGCAGGCCGAGAACCAGGTCAAAAAGAAGCAGGTAAACATGCTGATACGTCTCAAGAACCTGTTGGACGCCGAGCAGATCCGCTACCTGGAATCGGTGCACCCGAGATAAGAGCTAAAGAAAAGGGGACAGTTTACTTAATTGCCTGCCGCCGCCTGCTCTTGAATCACTATGCTGGTGCGGTCAATTAAGTAAACTGTCCCCTTTATGAAAGTAGACCGCTTCATACGCACGGCAATTGCAGTCGCCGTCGCGCTCGCGTTCATCATCGCGACGGCGGCCTTGCTATTCATTTCGGAAGCGGCCCTCAACGTCTGGGATCGACTCAAGGCGGGACCGCCCGCGCTGCTGTATGCCTACGTTGCCTTGATGCTGCTGCTGACCGTCGCAGCCGTCTGGTTGATCCTGCGCCTCGTGGTTCGTCGCAAGATCGCACCGGGAAATGCGGCGGGTGCCGCGCCGCTGTCAAAAGACGAGATCGAAGAACGCATTAGGGAGGCTGACGCAAGCGGCGTGGATGTAAGCAAGGCCCGCGCAGAACTCGAGGCTCTCGCAACCCGGCAGGGCGCCGTTCAGCTCTGCTTCTTCGGCGAGATCAGTTCGGGAAAGAGCTCTCTGGTCAAGGCGCTGGTGCCGGATGCTGACGTCGCTATCGACGTGCTCGGCGGCTCGACCGACGACGTTCGCCAGTATCGCTGGCACAACGAGGCCGGGGACGAGATTCTGCTCATCGATGTGCCCGGCATCGGTGGCGCCGACGGCGAACTGTCCGCACTGGCGGAAGACGAGGCCAGGCGATCGCACGTCGTACTGTTCGTCTGCGACGGCGACCTGAGACGTCCCGAGGTCCAGGCGATAGAAGCCCTGCTCGCATTCGACAAGCCGCTCGTGCTCGTACTCAACAAGGCTGATCGTTTTGCTCCCGAGGAACAGGCGGCGCTCATGCAAAAGCTGCTCGAACGCATCGACGCGATCGGCGGCGAGCTGCAGCGCGACCACGTCCTGGCCGTCACGGCGGGAGGCAAGGTCGACGTCATCGAACGGCGCTCCGATGGGTCCGAGGAAACCGTGCGCAGGGAGCGACCCGCGGATATCGGCGTCCTCGTGGTCGCGATCAACCGGCTGCTCACCGGGGGCTCCGCGCCGCTCGACGTACGTCGCGAACGTGCCGTTTTCAAGATGGCGGCCAGTCGGCTGGCCGAGGCCGAGGCCGAGTATCGCGCACAGCGCTCGGAGCAGATTGTCCGCGGCGCGACTCGCAAGGCGATTATCGGCGCGCTGGCGGCCATCAGTCCCGGCACCGACATATTGATCCAGGGCTATATCGGAACGACGATGACACAGGACCTATGCGCCCTGTTCGGCGCCGCGCCGCGAGACCTCGACATCGAGGAGTTCCTGTCATTGGGCCAGAGCCGCGTCGGCCGGGCGCTGCCGCTGTCGCTGGCCGTCGCCGGGAACGGCCTCAAGGCTTTTCCAGGACTCGGCACCGTCGCGGGCGGTCTCGTGCACGCCGTGGCTTACGGATTGATATTCGATGCCCTCGGGCGCAGTCTCGTTCTGACGCTGACGCGGCATGGCGAACTCGTTCCCGAGGCGGCCGCCAAAGAATTCGAGGAAGGCATCAGTGAGCATTTGGAAGCGGGCGTTCGCCGCATTGCCAAGATGGCGCTGGACGAAAAGCAAGGCTGAGGAGCGGGCCGATGGCGGTGCCGACCACCTGAGCCTTGCGCGCGAAAGCTTGCGCGAGCTCATCCACGATGCGCGCCTCCCCGGTGGCGTGCGTGAATCCCTCGCACACGACTACGAAGCTGTCGAAGCCATGCTCGACAAGCTGGAGCATGGTCACCTGCATCTCTCGGCCTTCGGCCGGGTCAGCACGGGCAAGTCGTCGCTCCTCAACGCCCTGATCGGTAAAGAGGCTTTCTCGGTCAGCCCGCTGCACGGCGAGACCCGGCTTTCCTCGATGCAGGCGTGGGAACAGGTCGAAGCAGGCGGCGTCTTCCTGATCGATACGCCGGGACTCGACGAGGCCGGCGGAGAGGACCGCGAAGCGCTCGCCCGCGAGGTTGCCGGCCGCTCCGACCTCGTCATGTTCGTGCTGGACGGAGACATTACCGAGACGGAACTCGACGCGCTCAGGGCCGTAATGGCACAAGGGCGGCCCGTGCTCGTTGTCCTCAACAAAGCAGACCTCTATACAGGCGATGAACTGGAGGCACTGCTGGAGTCCGTGCGCGCGAGAACCGAGGGAATCCTCGACCCGGGGCACGTTATCGCCGCGGCCGCGCAGCCGCGGCCTCAAGCCGTTGTCGAGATCGACCCGGGCGGGGACGAAGTCCATTCGCAAAGGCTGCGGGCGCCCGAAGTCGCCAACCTGAAACTCAAGCTTTGGGAAATACTCGAGGCCGAGGGCAAGACGCTGGCCGCACTCAATGCCAGTCTTTTCGCGGCCGACCTTTCGGACCAGGTCGGTCGGAGAATCCTGGCGGCGCGCGCCGAACTCGGGGAAAAGCTGGTGCGTACTTACTGCGTCGCCAAGGGCATCGCCGTGGCGTTCAATCCGGTGCCGGTCGCCGACCTGTTTGCGGCCGCATTCATCGATGTTGGCATGGTCGTGCACCTGTCACGCGTCTACGATCTGCCGCTGAACCAGAAAGAAGCGGGCTCGATCGTCAGGGTCATTATCGCCGAGTCCGCCGCGTTGATGGGTACTGTCTGGGCGCTGCATTTCGTATCCAGTGCGCTCAAGGTCGGCACTATTGGCCTGTCGACGATCCTGACGGCCGGCGCGCAGGGTGCGATCGCGTACTACAGCACCTATCTTGTCGGCAGGGCGGCTGCGGAATACCTTGCGAAAGGCAAGTCCTGGGGCGAGGGCGGGCCAAAGAAGGTCGTCAAGCAGATTCTCGACACGCTGGATCGCGACACTGTATTGCTCGATGCGAAACGCGAAATCCAGGCGCGTCTTGGACTGCGTTGAAGTGACGGTTATGGACCGCGAGACCCGCATGCGACGTATCTGGGAGACGATCCGGGACATCCCGCGCGGAAGGGTTGCGAACTATGGCCAGATTGCCGAGATCGCCGGGATACCGCGCGGTGCAAGACAGGTTGCCTACGCACTTCGGCACGCACCCGGGGACATGAAGTTGCCCTGGCATCGCGTGATACGTTCCTCCGGGCGCAGCGCTTTCGATCCCGATAGCCGTCATTTCAGGACGCAGCGCGACCGCCTGCTCGAGGAGGGCGTCCGCATGACTGGCGGCAAGGTCGATATGCAGAAGTACCGCTGGGAACCGGATCTCGATGAGTTATTGTGGAAGCCATCGGTGACATGGGACGAATCATGAGCGTGCCCAAATTGAGCTACGGGTCATGAGCGTGAGACGCAAGCTGCGTTCGCTCATGCTGAGCACGTTGGTGAGCAAAAGGACGCGCCGACTGCAGCGCTCATGGAGCGAACTGCGCCGGCGCCTGCTGCGGCGTCCGCATGTCGTTTCGGTTTTCCTGCAGCTCGACGATCCCTATTCCTACCTGCTTGGTCATTACCTGCCCGGCCTCGCCAAGAGCTATGACATCGATCTCCGCTTGTATCTCTCCGAGGCGCAGAGCGGCGGCTACAGGCCGGAACCGGAGATGCTGGCCGAATATGCCGTGGTTGATTGCGCGCGCCTCGCCCGCGAACTCGGGATCCCGTTTCTCGACAAGGGCGCCGCGCCGCCTGTCGAGCACCGCCTCGCCATGATGGACGCGATCGCCGCGGCGGAGGGCCGCAGTGATTTCATCGATGAGTTCCTGCAGGCGCTGGTTGCTTACTGGAGAGGTGATGCCGAGGCTGCATCGCGGCGCAGTGGAAAGGACGACGAGCATATTGCCGCGGAGCGTGTCATTGCGGCCTCGAACAAAGCGCAAAGCCGACTCGGCCATTACAACAGCGCCACGCTGCACTACGGGGGAGAGTGGTACTGGGGCGTCGACAGGCTGCATTACCTGCTCGAGCGGCTCGACGATCTGGGTGCGACGAGTAATGAGACGACCGACCCGCTATTGACGTCGCTGCGCCAGGCCACGCAGGTATCGTTGCCTGTCGCGCCGCCTGCCTCGGCCAGGAAATTGCCGCCACTGGAGCTGTTTCATTCCTTCCGCAGCCCCTATTCCTACCTGGCGCTTGGCCGCACGTTCGAGATTGCCGACGCGTTCGGGCTGGAGCTGAGATTGCGCCCGGTTCTGCCGATGGTCATGCGCGGCATGCAGGTGCCGAAGCACAAGCTTTTGTACATCGTGAAAGATGCAGCGCGGGAAGCCCGGCGACTCGGTATTGCGTTCGGCAAGGCCACCGATCCCGTCGGCCCCGGCGTCGAACGCTGTCTCGCTGTGTTTCGCTATGCGGAGTCGGAGAAGCGTGGCCGGGACTTCCTGCTGAATGCCGGCGAGGCGATATGGAGCCGGGCTGTCGACGTTGCGACCGACGCCGGCATGCGCGAGGTAACGGGCAGGACTGGCCTGTTCTGGCCGGATGTTGTGGAGGCGATGAAGAGCGATGAATGGCGGCAGCCGATCGAAGCCAACCGCGAGTCGATGATGGCATCGGGCTCCTGGGGCGTGCCGACGATCCGTATGGGGGACTTTGTAGCCTGGGGACAGGATCGCGACTGGCTGCTGGTACGTCACATCGAAGAGCTATGTGACACCGGTGACGGGATTCTCATATGACCACGGTGATCTTTTCTCACGGTCAGGAAAGTGGTCCCTGGGGCACGAAGATTCGTGCCATGGCCGAAATGGCCAGGGGCCTGGGCTGCGTGGCCGACAGCGTCGATTACCGTGGCATTGCCGATCCGGGCGAGCGCGCCGAGAAGCTCAGGCGGGAGTGCGAGGGCATCGAAGACCGACTGATCCTCGTTGGCTCCAGCATGGGCGGGCATGTTGCAACGGCGGCGGCAGAGAAACTCGGCGCCGCCGGGCTGTTCGTTCTGGCACCGGCCTATTACATGCAAGGCTACGAAGATCTTACGCCGCCTGCGCCCGGTATGCCGATTTGTATCGTGCATGGCTGGAATGATGATATCGTACCGGTGGCAAACAGCATTCGATTCGCGCAAGCTTGCGCGGCCACGCTGCACCTGGTGAATGGCGATCATCGACTGACCGCCAACATTGATCAGATCAATGAATACCTGAGATTGTTCATACAAGAATTGTCCGAATGAATCGGAATTGGGGGGAACATGAAACACTTACTACTTCTGTTAACGAGCCTGGCGCTGTTTGCTTGTGGTGGCGGCGACCAGTCGACCGAAGAATCTGCCGAGGACGTCGTGAAAGAGACTGGCGAGGCGATGCGGGACGCAATGGACGATGCCGCCGCTGTTGAGGATGTGCTGCAAGAGAAGAAGGACGACGTCGACGAGGCCATAGACGACGCCACTGAATAAACTGTCCCCTTTGTTCAGAGTGCTGGCTAATACGCCTCCGCAGACAGGTCGAGCAGCGCCGGAACATCGCTGGGCTTGTACAGGCCGATCTGGCTGAATGATACGGGCTCGGTCGGGTCTGCCGTGACAATGAGTGTCGACTTGCCCTTCAGGAATTCCGTGTATGGATCAATGACGTATTCGTCGAACTCGATTCCATTCTCGACGCCGAAATACTTGAGCTTGTCGAGCTGCGCCACGAGGATATCCTCCTCGGACAGGCCAAGGCGCCCGCAATACCTGGCCACTCGCTCATTGAGGGACTGGTCAACGTACTCTACCCGCATAGCGCTCATGCGGGGACGATAGCGCGGTCCCTTCGCCATCTCCGATACCATGTCGCCCGCGAGTGTGAGCTCGGCGTCCACCTGCCACATGTCCTCGATCGAAGAGGTAACCGCGACCATGTAGTTGGACACGCCGCGGCGGAAGTGCGCCGAAACCGAGACGACCTGTTCCGAGTAACCGAGCCGCGACAACACCTCTGGAGAAAATCCATACTTCCCCGTGCAGGCAGCGGCCGGGTTCTCGGTGTCGTTCGCCGAAACCTGCTTCATGATTTCTTTGTGCAGTTTCTGAACATAGTCCGCATTGACACTCATGCGCACACCTTCGGCGATGAAGCCGAAATAGTCGGGAATTAGGTCGTCAGGGCTCTGAGCATTCTCGGCGACGTCGGTCAGGTTGAGCAATGAAAAATAGCTCGGCGTATCGATGCCGAGGCGATCGATGTAGATCTCGTCCTTGAAGCCCGTAATCTGCGCACGGATGCCGTCGATCGTGAGTTCGCCGGTCATCGTCGAGCTGACGCCGTCGTACTCGATGTTGACGAATGGCGACATGAGCAGCACGGCGGTGTCGACACCCTTCTCGACCTTGTGGTGCAGGAGGAATTTGGAACCGCCGTAGCCCACGGCTCCGAGAATGACTGCCCAGATAATCAGGTTTTTCATGACGTGCTCGTTACGGCCGGATTGCCAAAAACATGTGAATTGTCTCCCAAAACAGCAGCTTGCCAAACGAAAGCGGTCACAGATTCGGGAATCCGGTAGACTTGTTCGCCATGCATTTCGCTGGTTTCATTACGCGCCCGCTGTACTGGCTTGCAGGCAGGATTTTTTCCATCTGGGCCAGGCCGGCCGTTCAGCCGGATGTCCCCGCGGAACTCATAACGAATGGCGACGCGGCGGTGTGCTATGTCCTCGAGACCGGTGGTCTGGCGGACCTGCTGGCGCTCGAGCGTGCCTGCGCCACCCACGGCCTGCCATCGCCCACTGAGTCCCTCGAGTTCTGCGGCAATCGTGAGTACAAGCGTTACATCGTGTTGCGTCGAATGGAGGGGCTCGTCTTCCGCCGACCGCGCAAGCCCGGCTCCCAGCGCCTCAAGCGTCTCGTCGAGGCGTCCGAGCATGGCGATCAAAACCTGCTGCTGATTCCCGTGGCCATTTACTGGGGCCGCTCGCCCGAGAAAGAGGGATCGTGGTTCAAGCTGCTGTTCTCGGAAAACTGGGACATGGTGGGCCGCACGCGCAAGTTCTTCGCCACTCTGCTGCACGGACGCAGCACGCTGCTGCGTTTCAGCGACGCATTACCGCTTCGCTCGATCAGCCAGGGTGACCAGGCGTCAGCTATTGCGTATCGCAAGGTATCGCGGATTCTGCGCGTACATTTTCGCCAGCGGCGTGCCGCGACCGTCGGCCCGGACCTGTCGCACAGGCGTACGCTAATTAACCAGGTGTTGCGTACCCCTGCCGTGAGGCGCGCGATACTGGCCGAGGCGGGCGACGACTTCCGCAAGCAGGAGGTCGCGAGACGCAAAGCTCAAAAATACGCACTCGAGATCGCGGCGGACATTTCCTACCCGACGATTCGCGTTGTGGAGCGCTTCCTGAAGTGGCTCTGGAACCGAATCTACGACGGCATCGAGTTAAACCACATGGAGCGGCTGCACGAGGTCGCGCGCGACAAGGAAATCGTCTACGTGCCGTGCCACCGCAGCCATTTCGACTACCTGCTGCTCGGATACATCGTCTACGAAGAGGGCCTGCACCTGCCGCACATCGCGGCTGGCATCAACCTGAACCTGCCGATCGTAGGCGGCATTCTGCGGCGCGGCGGCGCGTTTTTCCTGCGCCGGAGTTTCAAAGGCAATCGGCTGTACGCCGCCGTGTTCGACGCCTACCTGCACCTGATACTCGTAAGAGGACACTCGATCGAGTATTTCGTGGAGGGTGGCCGCAGCCGCACCGGGCGGCTGCTCGCGCCGAAAGGCGGCATGCTCGTCATGACGATCAATTCCTACATCAAGAACCCACAACGTCCTGTGGTCTTCGTGCCCATCTACTTCGGGTACGAAAAACTCATCGAGGGTGACTCCTTCATCAGCGAGCTTGGCGGCGCGGAGAAGCAGAAGGAATCACTGGGCGGGCTGTTCCGATCGGTCAATTCGCTGCGCGAGCAATTCGGCAATGTCTACGTGAACATAGCGGAGCCGATCGAACTGGAACCGGTGCTCGATCGTATGCACCCCGAATGGCGCGACTTCGAGTCCAAGAACGGCGAGAGGCCGCCGTGGCTGGCCGATGTCGTCGGCAAGATCGGCGGACAGATCATGAGCGGTATCAACTCGGCGGCCGCCGTGACGCCCATCAGCCTGCTCGCCTATGTCCTGCTGGCGACACCAAAACAGAAAATCGGTCTCGATGAGCTACGTCGCCAGCTGCGGCTCAGCCTCGACCTGTTGCAGCGCTTCCGGTACTCGGATTCGGTGACGATGCCGGACTGGACGCCGGACAAGATCATCGAGCATGGCGAAAAACTCGACGTGATCAGCCGCACTACGCACCCGATGGGGGACGTTATACACATGGCCGAGCGCGAGGCCGTGCTCATGACCTATTTCCGCAACAACATCCTGCACCTGTTCGCCGTGCCGGCGGCGGTTGCCTGTTGCTTTATCCAGGGGCAGCAGCTCGAACACGAGGAACTGCAGCGGCTCATGCGGCTGATCTATCCGTTCATGAAAAAGGAGCTGTTCCTGAAGTGGAAGTTCGAGGAAATCGATGACGTGACGTCGGAGGCTATCTCCTCACTGACCGACCTGGGCATCCTGGCCCACGGCAGGCGCAAGAAGATACTCGTGCGGCCGCCGGCGGGATCCGAGAAGGCCTTCCAGTTGCTGATGCTCGGCCAGTCGATGGTGCCCATGCTGCAGCGTTTCTACCTCGTGATTGCAGTACTCGTGAGCAATGGATCCGGGACCTTGTCACGAGCGCGTCTCGAGACGATGTGCCAGCAGAGTGCCGAGCGCCTGTCGATGATTTACGGGCTGCATTCACCCGACTTCTTCAACAAGACCCTGTTTCATGATTTCATTCGCATGCTGCAGGACCTGAACGTGCTGCGCCGCAACGCGGAGGGTCTCATCGAGTATGACGAAGACATCAAGAGCATCGGCGCCGATGCACGTCTCGTGCTCGGCGAGGAGATTCGCCACAGCATCCTGTCGCTCACGGTCATCGAAGAAAACACCCAGGATCAGTAATGAAAGTCGTATCGTTCTATCGCTTCCTCGATCTGGAGGATCCAGAGACATTCCGAGACGAACTGCAGGCGCTCTGTGATGAACAGGGATTGCTCGGCACGATTCTCGTCGCGTCCGAGGGTTTCAACGGCACACTTGCGGGCCCCGAAATCGCGGTTCGGGCCGTGTTCGACTGGTTGCGGGAGCGCATCGGCATCAGCGACGACCTCGATGCTCGCTGGACCGAGGCCGGCGAGGCGCCGTTCCGCCGCATGCGTGTCAAGGTCAAGAAGGAAATCGTCACACTCGGTCGGCCCGATATCCTGCCGCACAAGCGCACCGGGCAGCATGTGTCCCCCGAAAAATGGAACGAACTCATCGAACACCCCGATGTAGTCGTCATCGATACACGCAACCACTACGAGTACGAGGTGGGGACGTTCCCGGGCGCCATCGACCCCGGCAATGACAGTTTCCGCGAGTTCCCCGAATTCGCGAAAGAGCTCGCCGGGCAGTCCACGGACCGGCCGCTCGCGATGTTCTGTACGGGCGGCATTCGCTGCGAAAAAGCCACGGCGCTGATGCTCGAGCTCGGTTTCGACGAGGTCTATCACCTGCAGGGCGGCATCATCAACTACCTCGAATCCGTGCCGGCCGAGGAAAACCGCTGGCAAGGTGAGTGCTTTGTATTCGACCAGCGCGTTGCGATCGATCGCGACCTTGCCGAGGGCGGTTACGTGCAGTGCCATGCCTGCCGCCGGCCACTGAGCGTCGAAGACCTGCGGTCGCCCGACTACCGCGAAGGCGTTTCGTGCCCGCGCTGCGTCGACGAGACCGACGAGGACCGACGCGCGCGGCTGGAGGAGCGGCGCCGGCAGGTTGCCCTCGCGGCCGAGCGCGGCGAGGCGCATATTGGCGCCAAAACCTGAACCGATTCCTTGCCAAATCCCGCCGGAAGGTCTAGAAAGGTCCTATGAATCATCGCATTACAGCCATCAAGAGAGGCCTGACACGTGCGGCGCTGCTTGCTGTCGTCTGGCTGAACATGGCTGTAGCGCCATGTGCGATGGCCTTCGAAAGCGCTGATCACGACTGTCCGCACTGCCCGCCGGCAGAAGAACATGCGATGGCAGGGCATCATGGCCACGGTGAGGTCGAGCGTTCCTGCGCGACGATGCAGTCGCAGTGTTGTGACCTGGCCGAAGCGACTGTCGATACACGCAATGACAATTCCCGGAACTCGCCGGACGTCGTGTACATCAGCGCGCCCGTAGTCGCTAATCTTTCGCCTGCGCCGCCTCGAATTACCGTCGCTGCCGATCCCCCCGATCCACCCCCGGCGTCGCGACGCCTGCACGCGCTCAACTGCGTCTACCTGGATTAGCCAAGCTCCCGCTGTAAACCCTCACGGTTTTTTCTAGCAGGAGTTTGACTGATGTTTTCCTTTTGCGGGCGTTTGCCCGAAATCAGCTGCGTGCTCATCATGGGCGCGTTGTTCGCCTATAACGCTGAAGCGCAGCACCGAGTGCCGCTGACGCTGGCCGAAGCGGAAGATCTCGCTATGGCCGACGAACCGGGCCTGCTGGCGCTGCGTGCCCGTGCGGATGCGTACGAGGACCAGGCCGTTGCGGCAGGACAGTTACCCGATCCCGTGCTGCGGGTCGGTATCGCCAATTTCCCGATCGAGAGCGGTGGTTTCTCGACCGAGGGCATGACCCAGGCTCAACTCGGAATCCGCCAGGTGTTTCCGCGAGCCAGGAGTCGTGCGCTACAGACGGAACGTTTGCGGTCGATGGCAAGCGAGCAAAGCGAACATGCCGCCGCTCGCTCGCGCGACGTGCTGGCGACGGCCCGCCAGTCCTGGCTCGAAACCTACTACTGGCAGAGTGCCGAGCAGATCGTGTCGGAGTCACGTCCATTCTTCGACGATCTCGTGACGATCACGCGCTCCATGTACTCGGTCGGGCGCAAGACACAGCATGACGTGCTGCGCGCGGAACTCGAACTCAGCCGGCTCGACGATCGACTGATCGCGGCGCAGCGGCAACGCGCCGCAGGACAGGCTGCGTTATCGCGGTGGATCGGCGACGATGCCTACCGGCCCGTCGCAATGAAGCTCCCGGGCTGGGGTAACTTGCCGTCACTGCAGGTATTGCGGTCGGGGCTCGAAGAGCATCCCCTGCTGGCTGCCGCCGATGCCGGTATCGAGGCGCAACAGTCGGCCGTCGACCTGGCGAACGAAAGTTACAAGCCCGACTGGACGCTCGACTTCGGCTACGGATACCGCGATGGCGCACTGCCGAACGGCGAGCCACGGTCGGACTTCGTGAGCCTTACGGTCAGCGTCGATCTGCCGTTTTTCAGTGAGAATCGCCAGGACCGCAAGCTCGCGGCGGCATTGCACGAACGCCGTGTCGCGCGGGAGAGCAAGGCCTCACTGCGGGCGGGCCTTCAGAGCGAGCTTGGCTCCGAGTATGCCCGCTGGACCGAGCTGACAAAGCGAGTGTCCCTTTACGAACAGCAAATCCTCGGCCAGAGCGCGGGACAGGCGAAGGCCGCACTGCTGGCTTACCAAAGTGATACCGGCGATTTCTCGGACGTCATGCGCGGCTATATCGACGATCTGAACACCCGGCTCGAACACATACGTCTCAAGGTTGAGCGAGCCAGGAGCTACGCCGAGCTCGCAAATCTCGGAGGGTTACCACGATGAACAACAAGACATTGCTGGTATTGGCCTGCATAGCGACGCTGGTCGCCGGCGTAGTGATCGGACGCTACTGGGCGCCCGGTGACACCGGCCCTGACGCTACTTCGCAAGACAGAGATATCCTCTACTGGGTAGCGCCAATGGATCCGAATTACCGCCGTGACGAACCCGGCAAGTCGCCGATGGGCATGGACCTTGTGCCCGTGTATGCCGATGAGGTCGACGCACAGCGTGGCGTCGTCGCCATCGACGCCACCATGACAAACAATCTCGGCGTGCGCACGAGCGTTGCAGAGCGCGGCAGCCTGCCACGCCGCATCGAAACTGTCGGATACATCGGCTATGACGAAGACACGCTGCAGCACGTGCATACGCGCGTCGACGGCTGGATCGAGAAACTGGTGACGAAGGCCACGGGCGACCCGGTCCAGAACGGGCAACTGCTCTTCGAGCTGTATTCGCCGACCCTGGTCAACGCGCAGCAGGAATATCTTACGGCGCTCAGCAGCAATAACTCGGTACTGCGCGACGCGTCGCGTGATCGCCTCGCTGCGCTTGGTGTGACGGGTGGCGAAATTCGACAACTGGAGAAGGAACGCAAGGCTCGCCAGCGCGTGCGCGTGTATGCCGACGGCGATGGCGTCATAGCGCACCTGGGCGTGCGGGAGGGGATCTATGTGACGCCGGCGACCGAGGTCATGTCGGTCGCAAAGCTCGACAAGGTCTGGGTATTGGCAGAAGTGTTCGAACGACAGGCTGCCTGGGTCCGGCCCGGCCAGGAAGCCACGGTCGAACTCGACTACCTGCCCGGCGAGACATTGAGCGGCGTGGTCGATTACGTTTACCCCGAGCTCGACCCCGAGACGCGCACGCTCAAGGTACGGCTGCGGTTTGAGAACGAGGCCCGCATGCTCCGGCCCAACATGTTCGCGCGCGTCGTCATACGAGGTGACGCAATCGACAATATCGTGCACGTGCCGAGGGAAGCAATCATCCGCGGCGGCAGCGGCAGCCGGGTGGTCATAGCGCTTGGCGACGGCCGATACCGTTCGCAATCGGTGCTGGTAGGCATCGAGTCAGGCGCCAGGGTGGCCATCCGGCGCGGACTCGAGGCCGGTGACGAGGTGGTCACATCGGCGCAGTTCCTGATCGACTCGGAATCGAACATCGAGTCGGCCCTGCAGCGAATGGAAGCACAGCCATGATCGCCAGGTTGATTAGGCTGTCGATCGCAAACCGGCCGCTCATAATTATCCTCTCGGCATTCCTTGCGGCCTGGGGTATTTATTCGCTGCGTGCGACGCCGGTCGATGCATTGCCCGACCTGTCTGACGTGCAGGTCATCATCAAGACCACGTTTCCGGGACAGGCGCCGCAGGTCGTGGAAGACCAGGTCACCTATCCGCTGACAACCGCGATGTTGTCGGTGCCCAAAGCCGTGACGGTACGCGGCTACTCGTTCTTCGGGGATTCCTATGTCTACGTCATTTTCGAGGACGGCACAGACCTGTACTGGGCTCGTTCCCGCGTCCTCGAGTACCTGAGCCAGGTATCGGCAAGCCTGCCTGATAATGCGAGTTCATCGCTCGGCCCGGACGCCACGGGCGTGGGATGGGTCTACGAGTACGCGCTGACGGATCGCAGCGGCCGGCACGACCTCGCCGAACTGCGTAGCCTGCAGGACTGGTTTCTCAAGTACGAACTGCAGACCGTCGAGGGCGTCGCCGAGGTCGCGACCGTAGGTGGCATGGTGCGCCAGTACCAGGTTGTCGTCGATCCCGACAAGCTGCGCGCGTTCGGCATCACGCTCGCCCGCCTGAATCAGGCGATTCAGCAGGGTAACCAGGAGACCGGCGGGTCCGTCATTGAAATGGGCGAGGCCGAGTACATGGTTCGAGCCAGCGGCTACCTGCAGGGAATCGATGACCTCGCCGCGATCCCGCTCGGTGTCAACAAGAAGGGCACGCCGCTCCTGCTTGCGGATGTCGCCGATATTCGGGTTGGACCACAGATGCGCCGCGGCATTGCCGACCTCGACGGCGAGGGAGAGGTCGTTGGCGGCGTTATCGTCATGCGCTGGGGTGAGAATGCTTCGCGGACGATCGCAGCCGTGAAGCAGCGGCTCGCGGAGCTCGAGGGCAGTCTGCCCGATGGCGTCGAGATCGTTCCGACCTACGATCGCTCCGACCTGATCCAGCGCTCGGTCGATACGCTCGAACGCAAACTGATCGAGGAGTTCATCATCGTTGCCCTGATCTGCGCTGTGTTCCTGTTCCACCTGCGATCGTCTGCTGTCATCGTGCTGAGCCTGCCACTCGGTGTGCTCGTCGCATTCATCGTCATGCGACTACAGGGCCTCAACGCCAACATCATGTCGCTGGGCGGCATCGCGATCGCTGTGGGTGCGATGGTCGACTCGGCCATCGTCATGATCGAGAACGTACACAAGCATATCGAGACGGAGCCGCTCACGAATGAGAACCGCTGGCGCATTATCGGCGATGCGGCGAGCGAAGTGGGGCCGCCGTTATTCTTCTCTCTGCTTATAATCACCCTGAGCTTCCTGCCGGTCTTCACGCTCGAGGCGCAGGAGGGTCGGCTGTTTGCGCCGCTCGCGTTCACCAAGACCTACGCAATGGCGGCCGCCGCCATATTGTCGGTCACGCTGGTGCCAGTACTCATGGGCTATTTCATCCGTGGCAAGGTCATCAGCGAACACAGGAATCCTGTGAACCGAATACTCGTCGCCGCTTATCGGCCCGTCATCAACGCTGTCATTCGTTACCCGAAGCAGACGCTCATACTGGCGCTGCTCGTGTTGCTAACGGGACTGTGGCCGGCGTCGCGTCTCGGATCCGAGTTCATGCCGCCGCTCGACGAAGGCGACCTTATGTATATGCCGACCACCTACCCGGGCATCTCGATCGACAAGGCGCGGGAGATCCTGCAGCACACCGACAAACTCATCATGAAAGTACCCGAGGTGAAGCGTGTCTTCGGGAAGATCGGCCGCGCGGAGACGGCTACCGATCCGGCGCCCCTGACGATGATCGAGACGGTTATCCAGCTCAAGCCGCGCGACGAGTGGCGGCCGGGCATGACGCCCGAAGGCGTACGCGCGGAACTCGACAGGACCGTGCAATACGTCGGATTAACGAACGCGTGGGTGATGCCGATCAAGACGCGGATCGACATGTTGGCGACGGGTATCAAGACGCCGGTCGGCGTCAAGATCGCGGGTCCGGATCTCGCGGTCATCGAAGGAATCGGGCAGGAGCTCGAGAGCGTGCTGCAGGGCGTGGACGGCACGGCTTCGGTCTATTCGGAGCGGGTTACGGGCGGTCGCTACATCGACGTTGACATCGACCGACGGCGTGCGTCGCGATTCGGCCTCAACATCAACGATGTGCAGGATATCGTCCGTTCGGCCGTCGGCGGCATGAACGTAACGCAAACCGTCGAGGGGGCGGAGCGCTACCCGGTCAACGTGCGTTATCCGCAGCACGTGCGCGATTCGGTGCAGCAGCTCAGGTTATTGCCCATCGTCACACCCCAGGGTGCGCGCATCGCCCTGGCCGACGTCGCCGATGTACAAGTCGTCGACGGTCCGCCGGTGATCAAGAGTGAAAACGCGAGGCTCAACGGCTGGACCTATGTCGACATCGCGGATCGCGACCTTGGTTCCTACGTTGCCGAAGCGCAGCGCATCGTCGCCGATTCGATCGACCTGCCGGCCGGCTACTCGCTATCGTGGTCGGGACAATACGAATACATGGTGCGGGCTCGCGACCGGCTGTCGATCGTCGGCCCGGTCACACTGGCCGTCATCGTGTTGTTGCTGTTCCTCAATTTCGGCCGTTTCGGCGAAGTGGCGATGATCATGGGCACGTTGCCACTGGCCCTCGTGGGCGGCGTCTGGCTGCTGTTCCTGCTGGGCTATGACCTGTCGGTTGCCGTAGGCGTCGGCTTCATCGCGCTGGCCGGCGTGGCCGTCGAGATCGGCGTGGTCATGCTCGTGTACCTGGACCAGGCCATCGCCAGGCAGGCCGACAAGGCGGCTGCCGCAGGTCGTGCACTGGCGCAGGCCGATGTGCACGAAGCCATCATCGAGGGTGCCTTGCTGCGCATCCGGCCGATAATGATGACAGTTGCGGCAACGATCGGTGGCCTCCTGCCGATCATGCTCGGCGGAGGGACGGGGTCTGAAGTCATGCGGCGAATTGCGGCACCGATGGTGGGCGGCATGGTGAGCGCGACGGTGCTGACGCTGATCGTTATCCCGGCGCTGTACCTGGTCTGGCGGAGGCCTAGGCGTCGAGATCCGGTATGAGTTCGCTCTCGAGCGAGTTGATCATGTCCTTGAGCAGTAGCTTGCGCTTCTTGAGGCGCCGGATGCGCAGCTGGTCGACCATGGGATCGTCCTGCAGGCGGTCGATCAGGTAATCGAGGTCCCTGTGACTGACCCGCAGCTCGCGCAGGCGTTCGAGCTGCTTGAACGATTCGGTATCAATCTTGTCGGTCATGTGGCCATGCTACCCGCAGTCGCTGAGCAGTGCCAACCAGTCGCGATCGGCGGCCCCGATGACGCAAAAATACGGATTCAGGATGTCCTCTTTTGTATTATATTTCATAGGCTTGCCGTCGAGAGTGACGACGCTGCCACCGGCCTGTTCCACGACGGCCTGGGCGGCCGCGGTATCCCACTCGGACGTCGGGCCCAGGCGCGGGTAGATGTCGGCACCGCCCTCGGCAACGACGCAGAATTTCAGGGAACTACCCATCGGCACCATGTCGTGATCACCGAGTGCCGCGAGGTAGGCATCGAGGCTTGCACCGCGGTGGGATCGACTGCCGACGACTCGCACAGACGCTGCGCTGGCCGCCGCAACGTGAATCGCCTGCGGTGCGACGCCTGCGTCGCGTCGCTGCGCGCCGAGGCCTGCGCAGCCCAGGTAGGTCCTGTCTTGTACGGGCACGTGCACGACGCCCAGGACGGGTCGGTTGTTATCGATCAACGCAATATTCACGGTGAACTCGCCGTTACGGTTCACGAATTCTTTCGTGCCATCGAGCGGGTCGATGAGCCAGTAAACGGGCCACTGACGCCGCTCGGAAAAATCGGGTAGGCCGACCTCTTCAGAAATAACAGGAATGTCGGGCGTCAGCGCCGCCAGACCCGCCATGATGCAACGGTTCGAACCGAGATCGGCCTGGGTGAGCGGCGATTCGTCCGCCTTGCTTTGCACGTCGAAATCGGTCGAGTAAACTTCGAGTATGGCGCGGCCGGCTTCCTCGGCCAGCGCGACGATGGGCTCGACCAGTGCTCGCAAGTCCATTTTTCTTCCTGCCAGGAATCGGGCGCGCAGTATAGCAGTGAATATGGATCCGAAAACCGCACTCTCGCGATGCGAAACGCTGATGCTCGATATGGACGGTACGCTCCTCGATCTCGCGTTCGACAACTACGTCTGGAAGGACCTCGTGCCGCGTCGCTACGCGTCCGAAAATGGCATGACGTTCGAGGCGGCGAGAGATCACCTGTTCGAGCAGTACAGCGCCGTGCAGGGCGACCTCGAGTGGTATTGCCTCGATCATTGGTGCGATCGCCTCAATATCGACGTGGTCCAGCTGCACCACGATGTGAATCATCGCATCGGCTATCTGCCGGGCGCACTCGATTTCCTGCGCACAGTCCATGACAAGGATGTGCAGGTGCTGCTCGTCACGAATTCGCACCCCGACACGCTGGCGCTGAAGGACGCAGTCACGGGCCTCGGCGACTATTTCGACGGCATCATCAGTTCGCACAGCTACGGACACGCGAAAGAAAGTCAGTTGTTCTGGCACGCGTTGCAGGAGGACGTCGACTTCGACGTCGGGACGACGCTGTTCGTCGACGACAACCAGCCGGTGCTGCAGAGTGCTGCCGACTACGGCGTGAAAATGCTCGTAACAGTGACGCGACCCGACACCACGCGCCCCGTGAACTCGGTGTCCGAGTTCACGGGGGTCGAAGGCGTCGTCGACATGCTGTAGCGACGCGCGCCGACGACGCTGTTATTTTTTCGGCGGCCCCCGCCGTCGTCCGCCTCGCGGAGGACGACCCCCGCCTTTGCGGCCACCACCGGGCCTGCCGCCCTGCGGTTTCCTCCTGCGCGGCCTGGGCCTGACAATCTCGGGCAGGTCGTCGTGGCTGTAGCTGGCGACCGGGATCTTGTGGCCGATGTAATCCTCGATATCGGGCAATGACATCACGTAGGTTTCGCAACCGAGGCTGATGGCATCACCTGCTGCTCCTGCGCGTGCCGTTCGGCCGATGCGGTGCACGTAGTCCTCCGCATCCTGTGGCAGGTCGTAGTTGATTACATACTGCACGTCCGGAACGTGCAGGCCACGCGACGCGACGTCGGTGCCGATCAGGACAGGTAACTCGCCGCTCTGGAAGTCCATGAGCATGCGCAGGCGCTTCTTCTGCGGAACGTCGCCCGAGATCGCTTTCGCATGAATGTCGTTCGCTTCGAGATGGTCCTGTACGCGTTCGGCTTCGCGCTTCATATTTACGAAGATCATGATGCGCCCTTGCCCCATCTCGCGCACGAGGCCGATCAGCAGGGGCAGCTTGTCTTCGTTGGACGGGTAGAAGATTGCCTGGCGTACGCGATCGGCCGTGACCTTGTCCGGCTCGATGCGAATCAGCTCGGGCTCGTTCATGTGCTCGTAAGCGAGCTCCATTACGCGATGCGAGAGCGTTGCCGAAAAAAGCATGTTCAGCCGCTTGTCAGGCGGCGGCAGGCGGCGCAGCAGGTACCGGATGTCCTTGATGAAGCCGAGGTCGAACATGCGATCGGCTTCGTCGAGAATTGCTACCTCGACCTGGTCCAGTTTGAACACACCCTGCTTGAAGTAATCGATGATGCGCCCGGGCGTGCCGATCAGCAGATCGACGCCGTTCGCGAGCGTGTTGCGTTGCTTGTCGTAGTCGGTGCCACCGAACGCGAGGCCGATCGTGAGGCCCGTGTGCTTGCCGAGGACCTCGGCATCGTTGGCTATCTGTACGGCCAGCTCGCGTGTTGGCGCAAGCGCAAAGAGCCGGGGTTGGCGCTTCTCGCCGGGTTCGGTCGCGGACTTGAGCAGGCGCTCGTAGGCCGCAATAAGGAACGCGGCGGTCTTGCCGGTGCCCGTCTGTGCCTGTCCCGCAACGTCATGTCCCTCGAGAGCGATCGGCAGGGTGCTCTCCTGGATGGGCGTGCAGAACTCGAAGCCCGCATCGCGGATGCCGGCTTGCACGCTCTCCTGGAGGGGCAGAGAGTCGAACCTGAGGTCGCTCAGATGGTTTTGTGACATAGAAAAGAGACCAGAAAATATGCATCAAAAGCTTGCAAAATGGCTCGCGAAGCGTTCAAATTAGCGTTAATT
>Ga0209456_10000110_pt1 | contig 43712 bp, 39 predicted proteins | sample COG_11_FD_184755 | JGI IMG/M metagenome (GOLD analysis project Ga0209456, IMG submission 184755) | Pelagic marine sediment microbial communities from the LTER site Helgoland, North Sea, for post-phytoplankton bloom and carbon turnover... | ecosystem: Environmental > Aquatic > Marine > Neritic...
CTGGAAGTCCCGGCCAGTGAAGTCGGGCTGGAAGGTGCCGCGATCAGCGGCATGGCGTTCAGCCTGTTCGATGGACGCGTGACCTGGGATACGGCCGGAACATCACCCCAGTAACTTGCAGGGAACCTGGCCTCGGGGAATCTATCGCCGACGCTAGTAGTTGCCGAGAACGGACGATACGAGCGATTCGTGCTTCGCTGTGTAGGCGAGCACGTCAAAATAGTTGATGGTCCTATGTGAGTCACCATCATTTTGGCTGCGCACATACTCCATCAGGTCGAAAACGAACGCCTTCTTCGCAGCGCCCGTGACCAGTCCACCAAAGTTATCGAAAATCGCGTATCGGTCGTAGCCCATCGCTTCTAAACGATTCAGGCAATGCCGATAACCCTCAAACTGCGACTCGTTGTCGTATTGACATTCGAAAAAGAGGAGACAGCTATGCCGGGATATGGTTTTCTCAGCACTATCGATCACGTCGTAATCAAACCCATCGACATCTGATTTGATAAGACCAAGAGGTGCGCATTCGATTTCGCGGACAAGCTCGTCCAAAGGTTTGGAATCCAGTGCGTCGCCGCCCTCCGAGCTTTGCGCGTGTTTTGTTCCGCCGACGCCCTGCAAAGTGACGCCCGTCACCGATAATCCGATCAGGCACTTGTAGCAGTCGATCGAAACCTGGTCGCTGTCCTGGCGCAGGGTGGCGGCGTTCCTTTGCAGATAATCGAAGAAAGCGTCGTCGGCTTCGATGCACACGTAGCGCAACTGGTCGTTTGCAGCCACCATTGCGGCAACCGTATCACCGACATTGGCACCGACATCGATGACAAAAGAGCCTTCGTCCAGGTGTTTTGCCAGATGTGGAAGAAATCGATCATATTGTTTGTAAGCTCTTTGATGCCTGCCCAGCAAGTGATCGGGTGGCAGGAGAATCGTCGAGTTACCGACAAGAAGTTCCTGATCGATTTTGAGCATTCGACGCACCGCCGATGCGAGAAGGCCAAAGAGGTTGTCAAAGGTCCTTTTCAACGTTTCCGGGCCTCTGTGTCTGAATTATGTCCTTAACCTGAATTGGCTCGTTGGCGCGAATATCGTGCAAGGGGAGCTCACTAATTTCCTTGATGCGGGCATCACCCGACAGAAAAGAGAGGTTTCCTGATTCGTCTCTCGATTGGCGGAGCTTCGACTGTACAAATCCCTCCGCAGCGGACAGGACAGGTAGTCCATGCTGCAAGTCCTTCCTGATGAAGAAAGCATTGACCCCGGCGGAGTTACAGCCAATGAATTCGTATCCCTTTGCTTCGGCAAGATCGCAAAGCGCCGCAAGCGACGCACCAAAATAGAGGCGGGAATAATGCGCTTCGGACCAATCGAATTGGTCGTTATACGGAACGGTAACGGCGTCTTTGGCGCCGAAAACACTATTGTATTCGCATACTACGATGCGTGGCGTAATGGCATCGATAGCTTGCCATACCCAATAGTCATTGCCGTCTATATCTATACTCAGGAGCCCGATATCGCCAACAAATCCTGAAGCGATCAGGACTTCATTGATGTTGTCGCGCGTAATAAACAGGCACTTGGCTGTGAGGTCATGTCGCCAGTAAATGTCGTCCTTCTGGATATGCCTGATGTCGTCTTTCGAACCGTCCAGAACCAGTCCTCTCCAACCGTCGTTGATCAGGAGGAAACGAGTGTTCGCTTCTGTGTAATTTTCGACGCCGAATTCAACGAACGACCTGTCCGCTACAGGAACATTGTGAATGAGGTATTGGATTATGCCGTCCTCGCCCCATTGGGAGAACGCCCGAAATTCAATCTCACCCAGGTCTGACACAACCCCTGCATTCCTGATTCGTTCGACGTGCAGCTTCGCCGATAGAATCGTATTGGTCTCGACCTGGCTGACCACTCTGGCCGTCAGAATGCGAATAAGCTGTCGTATGAATCGACGAATGCGGGAATTCATGGGGTTTCAGTTGCCCGTTGCGCGACGCTCTGCGTCTACCATCAGCCTGACCACATCGTGCATGAAGTGCTTCGGTTTCCATCCGAGCTGTTGTTCGGCTTTTCGCGGGTCCCCCCGGTTGGCTCTGATTTCCGCCGGGCGTTTCAAGTGCTCGTCGAATTCCACGTGGTCTTTCCAGTCCAGGCCGCAGGTCTCAAACACACGTTCGACAAATTCCTGGAGGCTGTGCGCCTCGCCCGTAGCGATAACAAAATCATCCGCCTGGTCTTGTTGCAGCATCAGCCACATTGCTTCCACATAGTCCGGAGCCCAACCCCAGTCGCGTCTGATGGAGATATCTCCGAGTAGAAGCGTTTCCTTGCTCCCGGCCGCGATACGGCAGGCGGCCGATACGATCTTCCTGGTTACGAATCGTTCCGGTCGCAAGAAGGACTCGTGATTGAAGAGAATTCCCGTACAACCAAACAGGCCGTATGCGTCGCGATAATTGGCTGTTTGCCAGAATGCTGCCGACTTCGCTACAGCGTAAGGGCTGCGTGGTGCAAATGGCGTTTCTTCATTCGCGGCCACACTGCCAATATCGCCAAAACATTCACTCGAGCCGGCACTGTAAAAGCGAATCGGCATCTTCGAGAAGCGTATCGCTTCCAGCAGTGTCAACGTTCCAATGCTGATGCTCTCCATGGTCTCTACAGGCTGTTCGAAAGACAGTGCGACCGACGACTGGCCGGCAAGGTTGTATACCTCGTCCGGTTCGATCTTTATCAGTGCCTGCAGTACGCTGCGAAAATCGCTCAACGTAACCGAAGTAAGCGCCACCCGATCGCGCAGTCCAAGCGTGCAAAGATTGGAGAACAGGTTGATATCGGCGTCGCGAGACGCGCCGTGCACTTCGTAACCCTTTTCCAGAAGTAGCTGTGACAGAAAGGCGCCATCCTGCCCGGATACGCCGCAGATAAGAGCTTTTTTCATCGTAAACGCGCTTCGTTATGATTCATATCAGTGAGGAATATACGTCATGAGTCCGGTTTGCACACTGTTCCCAGGTAAAGGACTTGATTCGCACCCGGCCTGACAAACGGAGTTCGTCTGCACGCGCCTGTGACCCGGCAACCGTCTCGATGGCGCGTGCAATTGAATTGCAATCGCGCGGATCGAAGAATTCACCCGCGTCACCGACGACCTCGGAGATAGAGCTTCCGGAGCTACAGACGACAGGGCAATCGTGCGCCATGGCCTCGAGCGGCGGTATGCCAAACCCTTCATAGAGAGACGGGTAGACAAAAGCTGCGGCATGCTGGTAAAGCTTCATCAATACGTCGTCGCCGCCGCCCATCCAACACAACCTGTCGCTGGAAAGATTCAGGCCTTTGAACTGTTGAATTTCCGAGTTCGAGAAATCTCCGCCGCCGAAACAAACCAGGCGATAATTCTGGTGCAGTGCTTTGGTGGCGGCATATGCCTCCAGCAGGCGCGGGAAGTTCTTGTAGCCGCTGCGAATACCGACGTATAGCAGGTATGGCTCATTGACGAGCCTCTCGGGCGCCGTATTGACGGCTTGCTGCGAATCAAAGCCCAGGTGGACGACCGATACCTTGGCGCTTGGCACATCGAATATGTCCAGTAAGTCCCGCCGCGTGTTTTCCGAGATGCAGATCACATGATCCGCCCTGGCAACGGCAAGGCGCTTGTTTCTCGAAGTCCTGTCCCAGGCTGAAAAGTACTGAGGGGAGAGTTCATGGATCATGTCGTAGACAGTCACGACCCTCGCCTGATTCCTGTTCAGGGCCACGGAGTGCTTGGAAAAGTAGGTTTCATGCAGGATGTCCGGACTGTATGAAGCGACCTGGCTCCGTATCGCTGCCCGATTGTATATGTTGAGCAACCTGCCGACAGCCTTCGGGACATTCGAAACCTGCCTTCCGAGGACGATTCCCGGTTCCAGTTCCTCCAGGTAGCTATTGAGGTAATAGGGCGCGAACACCTGCAGCTCTGTGTCCTCGGTATTTGACAGCCTCTTGGCGATTTCAACGAAGTATCGCGATACGCCACCGTAGAACTGTCTGCTGAACGCTTGATAGTCGTAAAGAATCTTCACGATACTTGACTATCTGAATCGGCGGACTGAAAGACGCTGATATGACGGCGAATATAGTACCAGCATGGCAATAGCGTGAAGACCGTGTATGCAGAAATAGTACCGAGAATAGCGCCGGCAACACCGATCTTTCCGACCAGGTATATCGAGATCAGGATATTTGCAGTCGCCATCAACAACGCATTGATGGCCTGAAACTTGACGATGTGGAGGCCGTTGAGGAGCGCGGCTGTGACGTTGCCGAGGACCAACAGGACTGACCACACAGTGATGCCAACCAGCAATTCCGTTGAAGGCACGACCTCGGGACCGGCCCAGATTCTTATTAGAGTGTTGCCCCAGATCAGCAGGATTAAGGCAAAGGGAACCGCGAAGATCAGGCTCAGCCTTAGCGTCCGAATGAACGTGCGTCGGATCCAGCCAGAGTCACCCCTCGTCAATGCCTCTCCATAGGCCGGCCATTGGGCAACAACCACGAGCCCTATCAACATTGCCGGCAGCGTTGACAGTTTCAGCGCAACATCATAGCCGGCAACTGCCTCAGCGCCCATTATTCGCGCAATGATGATGTTGTCCGATTGAAAACCGACAATCACGGCCAGCTGTAACACGAAGAACAGGAACCCGGTATGAACCAATCGTCGTATCGCACTGAAATCGAAAAGAGCGACCTGAGGGCGAAGCGCCGTTTCCTGGCGGCCGAAGAAAACCACGGTATTGATTGCTCGAAAAACCACAGGCGCGCCAGCCATGGAAAGCGCTATCCAGGGCAAGCCGGCTTCCAGCAAAGTGGCGATGACTATTCCGACGAGGCCGACGACACTGCCGACGGCCTCCCACAGGTTTCCCCAGTACCCCTGTTGCAGTCCCAACTGTATCTTGTGCGTTGCACCCAGCGGCAGCGTCGCGATGAAGCAAATCAGCAGAATCAGAACAACGGGTCCCGACTCCAGAGCGGCCACCCCGGTCTCCACGTTGAAAACAGCCGGCCAGGGTATGTGTGGGTACGCGGCGAGAAAAATAACGAGGATCAAGGCACCGATGCTAGTCAGCATGATAATGCCGTTGGAAACGCTCTGATGAATACTGCGGTAATCGTTACGCCCGCTTGCGTGGGAAACAGCATTCATGATGCCGTTTCCGAGCCCGAAATCCGCGAATCCCAGCATAGCGATGACCGCTGCTACGGTCATCCACAACCCGAATCGCTCCGGCCCAAGGTAGCGCAGTGTCAAAGGTACTGAAATGAGCATAGCGGCCAGGGCCGCGCCCTTGGCCGCGGCGGCCGTCACGGTCGTCCAGGCAATATGCCGATGCCGCTCTTGCGCGCGGCCTTCCTCGGTGTCAGTTTCAAACGCCGTGAGACGTAACAGGCCGATCGTGTCCCGGATTGATTTCAGCGTCGTGCTACCCATTGGCTCAGCGTAAGCAACTCGACGGCGAATTTGCGTGAACTGTTGTCGTTTTTACCACCGGGACCGCCACTACCTGCCGAAATTCAGTGCCGCGAGGAGTTTTTCGCCATGCGCTTCCCAGCTGAATTGCAGGGCATGATTTCGACAGTCTGCGGCGCTGGGAGGGCCGCCTCCGCAGATCGACAGGACAGCTTCCGCAAAGGCCGGATAGTCACCCTCAGGCACCAGTAAACCGTTCATGCCGTCCACGACCGCATCAACAACCCCGCCAACCGGAAACGCGACCGTCGGTGTACCGCTCGCAGCGGCCTCGATCGCTACCATGCCGAAGCCTTCGACGTCGCCCTGCACCCGAATAAGCGGAAACACGAGCGTGTCTGCCGCTGCATAGCACTTCCACAATGTGTCATCGTCGACTGCACCGAGAAATCGAACCGTATCCTGGCCACATCGTTCGATTGCGTCCAATACCCGTTGTGCGCCCTGGGCATCCTGTAACAGGGCGTCGTCCGGGGTATCACCGACAACCAGCAGGGTCGTGCTCGGCTGCGCCGCGATGATCGCCGGCCAGGCGTTTTCAAGGAATTCGGCCAGGCCCTTACGCCGGACCATCCGGCCGACCGACAAGACCACCTTGCTGCCTGCCAGCCCGAGTTTCTCGCGAACCGAGTCGGCCTGGTGCAGTAGCGATTCCGGTGGAATCGTCGAACCCGGATTCACTATCTCGACGCGGCTTGCAGGGCAGCCCTTGTCGATCGCGATCTTGCGCGTGTTCTGGCTGTTGGCAATCACACGATCATGGCGTCGCAAGAAAGGCAGGAAAAATCGTTGATAGATCCAGTTGTCGACCACCAGATCCAGTCCATGGACATGAATTACGGACTGCGCTTTCGCCTTCCTGGCCAGCAGCCAGGTCACGGGCGAAACCAGGCCGCTGCCGCCGAGTACGATATCGAAGGAATTCTTGCTGGCCGCTCGCCAACCCCTGAGCGATGCCGCAGTGAGAAACGACAACGGTGATGGAGGGCACTCGATGGTTTGCACGCCGGCTGGCGCGAATTCCCGGCAGCCGTGCGGCCCGATGAGCGTTACATCGAATTCGGACGCGAGCGTTTCAACCGAATGTCGTAACAGGCGCTCCATCCCGCCTGTCAGTGGTGGGTAGTTGCGCGTAACGACCAGGATTGATTGGCGGCTCAAACCGACCGGCTCCACTCAGGGGCAAACTCTATTTCTGCAGGATCCATATGTATCCTGGCAGCGCCCAGTACAGCCAATTGGCGACAACCCCCGCGACGCGGGCCTTCAAACTCGCCGGAGGCAGCATGTATTCCGTGTGGAATTTATCGGGTTCGTTGATCAGCCGAACGGTGTAATCGCTGCGCCTGAAGTTCTGAACCAGCGACTTCAGCCCCCAGTAGGTCAGGTGTTTCTCATGGTAGTAATCGGCTTTTCCCGCCATACGGATATAAAGGTGTGCCAGCGGTCGCGGCAGGATAGCAAGCAAGGGCAGATCATAGTGCGGCTCGTTCCACATCAGCCTGTTGCCCGCAGAGAAATAGCAGATGCCGTCAGGCCGCAGAACCCTGTGAATCTCATCGAACATCTGCACGGGATCCGGCACGTGCTCGTAAACATGCGAGCAGATGACGATATCGAAGCTCGAGTCGTCGAATGGCAGGTTCAAGGCATCGGCAACCTGGAATTCGAGATTGTCTTTCTCGAATTCCTGCTGTGCGTGAATTATTGCGCTTTCATCGATGTCAATACCGACGACGCGACGGGTGTGGTCCGCAAGAAAATTGTCGATAGCGCCCGCGGAACCGCCGACATTCAGCACATCGCACTCGGATAACTGTTTTTCCAGGAAATCCTCGAGGACCGAAAGCATAGTGCGGGCCTTACGCTCACGATTCTCCGCATCGTAAACGTATGGACTGTTCTTGGAGAAGTTGTATTGGTACCCTCGGCTCAATATGGCGGCCCCGGACCTGTCCTTCCGCTTTGTTCACGAAAAGCATGAGTGCTTAGCTGCGCGTGATAGTAATTTGTAAGCAAGTTTTAAGCAATTTCCGGGTTCCCGGATAGCGCCGACGTGGCTATCGACTACGAGCAATACACCAGGTGAAGATTCTCTTCTTGTGCAAGCGCCGGCCCCAGGGCAAGGACCTCGTTGCGACTCCTTACGGGCGCTTCTTTCACCTGCCGAGAATACTGGCCGAGCGCGGGCACCAGGTCTCTATCGCCTTGCTCGATTACAAGAATGGCGACGCACTCGAGTTTGACGCCCACGGAATACAGTGGAGTTCGTCGCCGCTGTTTGCTTATCTTGCCAGCGTTGAAAAGCGAATCGCCGATTTGCAGCCGGACTGGGTCGTAGGATTCTCGGACACCTGGTTCGGAATTCTCGCCGCACGTGTTGCTCGGAAACACGGGCTGCGATCCTGCATCGACGCTTACGACAACTACGAAAGCTATATGCCCTGGGCTAAACCTTTGCACTGGCTTTGGCGCAGGGCGCTGCGGCGCGCCGACCTGATCACGGCGGCCGGTCCGGGCCTGGGCGCGACGATGGCCGGTAGGGACAACAGCAAGCGAGTCGCCGTGGTTCCGATGGCGGCAGACCCGGGAGGATTCGAGCCGCGCGACAAAGTGGCCTGCAGGGAATTGTTGCAGCTGCCCACAGATCGACCGCTGGTCGGCTACTGTGGATCGATGCATCGCAGCCGTGGCGTGGAGGCGCTGTTCGACGCAATTCCTCTCGTCCATGCCGAGCGCCCGGAGGTCCGGTTTATTCACTCCGGTCGCACCTGGAGCGATGTGCCGTTGCCGAAGACGATTACGTCCCTGGGCTTCATTGACGATGACAAGGTGCCGGTCTTGCTGAACAGCATGGACATCCTTGTTGTCACCAATCGGGCGTCTTCCTTCGGAAACCACAGCTATCCGGTCAAACTTTACGAGGCAATGAGTTGCCAGGTGCCGGTCGTCGCAACCCGAACGCGCGCTACCGAGTGGATCCTGGACGGTCATCGCGAATGCCTCGTGGAGCCGGCCGATGCCAAGGGACTCAGTGACGCGATTCTCCGCACCCTTTCACAGCCGAACGTCGACTATCAAGCCGTCCCAACGTGGAATTCGAGTTGTGATGCGTTCGAGCAAGCACTCCGGAATGATTCCTCCTGATATTCTTCAGCAATGAATCGAGCCATCATATTCGACGTTGATGGGACCCTGGCCGAAACAGAAGAAACTCACCGCAGGGCATTCAATCGCGCGTTCCGGGCCGCCGGCCTGACATGGTCCTGGAACCAGGGTCTCTATCGGCAGTTGCTCGCCGTTACGGGTGGCAAGGAGCGCATTCGCTATTTTGTCGAAGACTTTGGCGCCGAGGGTGCGCCGACAGAAAACCTGGACGGATTCATTCAGGAGCTGCACGCTGCAAAGACGGTCGCGTACACGCAGATGGTCAAGGGCGGCGAGCTGGATCTTCGGCCGGGTGTCCGGGCGGTGATCGATGAGGCGCGTCAACAAGGCTATCGCCTTGCCATCGCCACGACGACCACGCCGGCTAACATTGATGCCCTGCTGGCCGCGTCCTTCGGCGACGCTGGTCATAGCCTGTTCGAGGTGATCTGTGCCGGCGACAGTGTGCCCAACAAGAAACCGGCGCCTGACGTGTATCTCCGGACGCTCGAGGAGCTCGATCTGCCAGCCGGAAGCTGCGTCGCCCTAGAGGATTCCCGCAATGGACTTCTGTCAGCGCGCGCGGCGGGGATCGAAACGATCGTGACGCCGAGCATCTATACGCGTGACGAGAACTTCGCTGAAGCTGCGCTCGTGATCGACGACCTGGAGTCACTGGACCTTGCGGTGATCGAGGAGTTGCTCCACTAGCAGGGGTTCAGTGATCCGATCGCCGGCCAGGTTCGACCGGCGACCACGGTGTCAGTCGGGGATTCAGGGGGATGGACACCGTGGCCGCCGATCTGTTTACGTTATCGGTTCTTGCCCCTTTTCTCGAAAGCCTGGCGCATACGTTCCTTGCCGCGCGCGAGCTTGTCGCGCTGTTCCTCGGTCAGCACGGCATGGACTTCATTGCGAACGCGGGTGAACAGCAATGTGCCCTCGGTGGCGAGCTGCCCATTCGACAGGGCGATGTTATTGAGCTCCGTCGAGTAGGCGGGGTCGTCCGTTGCCAGCGATTCCAGGGCTTCCCGGTTGGCGCCAAGCTGCTCGCGTAGAGCTTCGAACTCCGGCTTGGCCGCTTCCATAATATTGCGGACACTGTCACGCTGCTCGTCGCTGAGATCCAGGTGGTCGGCCATGTGCTCGACCATCAGTCCCGGGCCGGGAAATCCACCATCGGGTCCGCCGCCGAAAAGTCCCGGCGGTCCGCCGCGATGCGCCTGTGCGGTCGTTGACATTGCCGCCAGCGACAGGGCGGCAAGCAATAGTACGGTATGAACTCTCATCATCATGCTCCTTGGGTCGTTGATCCACCACGATTGGTGTGAGGCTCAGAATAGGGCGCCTTCCTTCGAGATAGGTCAGCGTTGTCCAAAGGATTGTCAAGAACTGTCAGGATTGCGCTGCGCTCGTTGCAGACGCCGGGGGATTGCGCCACGATGCGCTCAAACAGGTTGCGTGACGCCATGAACAGTCAATTGCCTGACGCGAAAATACTCATCATCGATGACGACCGGGAGCTCGGCGAGATGCTCAAGGAGTTCCTGGCGCCGGATCACTTCGAACTCAGCGCCTGCCTGAGTGGCGAGGATGGCCTGCAGGAATTGCAGGAGGGTGACTACGAGCTACTGATCCTGGACATCATGCTGCCGGGCGCGAGCGGTATCGACGTGCTCAAGCAACTCAGGCAGTCGAGCGATATCCCGGTCATCATGCTGACGGCACGCGGCGACGACGTGGACAGGATTCTCGGCCTGGAATTCGGTGCCGATGACTACATCTCGAAACCATTCAACCCGCGTGAGCTGCTCGCACGCATCAAGGCCATCCTGCGACGCTCCGGTCCCGCTTCGAGTCGCGGCCAACACGCAACTGTCGGTGCCCTCGAACTCGACGTGAGAGCGCGGCGAGTGACGGCGGAGGGCGAGTCGATACGCCTCACGGGCACCGAGTTCGAACTGTTGCGCTGCCTGGCCGAGTCGCCCGGCGAGGTCGTCAGCAAGGACGACCTGTCTCGCCATGCACTCGGTCGCCGCTACATGCCGTACGATCGCAGTATCGACACGCACATCAGCAACGTTCGGCGCAAACTCGCCGACGCCGGCGTGTCGAGCCCGTCCATCCAGAGTCAGCGCGGCGTCGGCTATTGCCTGCTCGTCGACGACAATACGGTGTGACATGCGCAGCCTGCTAATCCGAATCTTCACCTCGTTCTGGTCGATCATCGTCATCACGATCGTCGCCGCCGGCGCGCTGGGCTATGCGTACGCCGAGCGTGCCCGCGCCACGATGCAGAACTTCGAAATCAGCGACGCGATGCTGGAGGCCAGCGAGGCTTTGCGCGAGGATGGCCGCGAAGGTCTCACCGAGTGGCTGCGTTCGCTGCCGGGTATTACAGCATCACTCGTGTACGTGCTCGACGATCGTGGTTCCGACCTGCTGGAACGGCGCTTGCCGCCGCCCGTTCAGATTGCCATGAGGCGTTTCGGCGGGCCGCGATTCCGCCGGCCGCCACCGCGAGAGTTCGGCAACCTGAGGCCGGCACGACCGTTCACCCAACTCATCGGTCCGGACAATCATGTCTACACATTCTTCGTGTTGCCGCCGCAAGGCAACGTAGCGCGCTGGCTGTTCGAACGCGGCGGCCTGGGTATCGTGTTTCTCGCGCTGCTCATTAGTGCTGCGGTCTCGTATCTGCTGGCTCGGGCGATTTCGCAGCCCATCCGGCGATTTCGCGAGTCTGCAGTGGCGATCGCGAACGGCGATCTCGGTACGCGTGTCACGGATCGCGTCGGCAAGCGGCGCGACGAAATCGGACTGCTGGCCCAGGATTTCGATCGAATGGCCAATGAATTGCAGCGCGCCTGGCTGCGGCAGACGGAGCTTACGAGAAACGTATCGCACGAGCTGCGATCGCCGCTTGCCAGGTTGCGCGTCGCCCTCGAGTTGGCCCGGCGAAAGACGGGGGACCTGCCCGAGTACGACAAGATCGACGCAGAGACCGGGCGGCTCGACGAACTGATCGGCCAGATCCTCGAATTCTCCCGGCTCGATTCCGAAACGCACGAAGAACGAACGTTGATCAACCTGGACGAACTGATCCGCCCGGTTGTCGAAGACGTTCGTTACGAGCACGATCGCGCGGGCAGCAAAGCGCGTATCGCCTTCGACTCCGGTTCCGGTGCCGAGGTTCGTGGGTACGCAAACGCCCTGCGGAGCGGCGTCGAGAACGTGTTGCGCAATGCAATGCAGCATGGCGGTGACGATGGCGAGGTCCAGGTGCGGCTTCGCGCAGAGCCATCCCACGCCGTGATCACGATCGTGGACCAGGGCGGCGGCGTGGCGGAGGATGAACTCGACAGGATCTTCGAACCGTTCTATCGCTCGAAAAAGGGGCGTCGTGAGTCGCGAACGGGCAGCGGCCTCGGTCTTGCCATCGCGGCACGAGCAATTGCCATGAATAACGGGACCGTAATGGCGTCCAACGATGCCGCCGGGCTTCGCGTGGCGATTCGGCTGCCGTTAGCCGATCCATAATAGTCAATAAGCCGCGCAGTATTTTGGCGCGGAATCGAAATTGAACGCGTGCCGCAGCGTGCATAATCCTTGCGCGTTTCCCTGACGTGACGCGTATCTCGGAAAACTGCATGGCGCACTGCCACTATGGTTGTGCCCGTTTCGCCATGCCTGGAGTTGGACAACGATGAATTTTGACGGTCTATTGACTTTGTCGGCGTGGGGTTACGTTGGTGTTACGCTGCTGTTGACACACATTACTATTGCGTCCGTTACGATCTTCCTGCACCGCTACCAGGCTCATCGAGCGCTCACGCTGCACCCTGTCGTAAGTCATTTCTTCCGCTTCTGGCTGTGGCTGACCACGGCTACCGTCACCAAAGAGTGGGTGGCCGTGCATCGCAAACACCACGCGAAGTGCGAGACGCCTGAAGATCCCCACAGTCCGCAGACACGGGGAATTACAGCCGTGCTGTTCGGGGGCCTCGGTCTGTACAGGGCGGAATGCCGCAACACGGAGACGGTCGAGCGGTACGGCAAGGGCACGCCGGACGATGCGATCGAAAAACATCTCTATATCGGATGGAGGAATTCGGGCATCGTGCTGATGTTCCTGATCGATCTTCTGCTGTTCGGCTGGGTCGGTATCATCATCTGGGCAGTTCAGATGCTGTGGATCCCGTTCTGGGCCGCCGGTGTCATCAACGGTATCGGGCATTACTGGGGCTACCGCAACTTCGAGACCGGCGATGCGTCTCGTAATATTGTTCCTTTCGGCGTGCTGGTCGGCGGCGAGGAACTGCATAACAATCATCATGCTTATCGCCAGTCGGCCAAGCTATCGAACAAATGGTGGGAGATCGACCTGGGGTGGATCTACATCCGCCTGCTGGAATTCGTCGGGCTGGCCAGCGTCAAGCGATCGGCACCGACGACAGAGTTCCTGCCTGCCAAGGATGCTGTCGACAGTGAAACGGTGGCGGCCGTGCTCCGTAATCGTTTTCACGTATTGAAACTGTATGGCGCCCATGTCATTCGACCCGTGCTGAAGGTGGAGCTTCGCGGTGACCACGCGCGCAAACAGTTGCGCCGATTCAGGAAGTGGCTGACGCGTGAGGACCTGACGTTGAACGTCCAGCAGCGCGAGACACTCAACGCTGCTTTAGACGAAAGCAACACACTCAAGGTCGTGCTCGAGTTCAAGAATCGGCTCAAGGCGCTGATGCAACCCTCTGTAAAGGACAGCGATCGGCTGGCCAGCCTGCAGGAATGGTGTGCCAGGGCGGAAGCTACGGGCATCGAAGCGCTGAACGAATTCGCGATGCGCCTGCGCGGCTACAATATGCGCACAGCCTAGGATTCTTCGGCTCAAGCGTCGCTTCTGTGACTGGTCGGCCATTTCTTATAGACTGATTGGCAGCACGACAGGAACCGGGAGCCAGGCATCCACCGCATTGATCACACGCGTCGTCGCTTGCTGAGCGGCATAGCCGCCGGCACGGCCGTCGCTGCTGCCGGTCTGCCGCCTGGCGCCATGGCGTCGAAGATGGCGTCGGCCGGGGTTTCCGCAGCCGAGCTGGCTCGTGAAGAGTCATTCTGGCGCGAAGTGGCGAGTTATTACGACCGCACCGAGGGCATCCTCAATCTCGAGCACGGTTACTGGGGCAAGATGGCGCAGCCTGTGCAGGCCGCCTACCTCGAAGCCCTGCAGATGGTCAATGCACAGAACTCGTTCTACGCGCGCAAGGACTTCGATGCGGACGAGGCCGAGGCCACGCGTCGCATTGCCGCTGCACTGGGGGCACACGACGATGAGATCGTCATCACGCGCAATGCAACGGAGGCCTGCCACAACCTGATTCGCCAGTACCGGGGGCTGGAGGCAGGCGACGCCGTGCTGCTGGCCGATATCGACTATCCCGGTTTCAAGCCGCACATGCACTGGCTTCGCCAGGGTCGTGGCGTGCGCGTGGTGGAGATCTCGCTGCCGGCCCGTGCCGACCAGGCGACGATTCGCGACCTGTACGTTCGCGCTTTCGAGGCGAATCCCGACCTCAGTCTGATGCTGATCACCCACGTGTCCAACCAGCACGGCCTCGTCGTGCCGGTAGCCGAAATTGCGGCAGAGGCGCGCCGCCGGGGTATCGACGTCATCTGTGACGCCGCGCAGTCGTGGGGCCTGCTGGATTTCAGGATCACCGAGCTCGGAGTGGACTGGGCCGCTTTCAACCTGCACAAGTGGATCGGCGCCCCGTTGGGCACGGGTGCGATGTACATACGCCGGGGATCACTCGAGAAGATCGCACCGTATCCGGGTGAGAGCGACGAGACGCAGATCAAGTCGCGAATCCATTCCGGGACCATCAACTTTGCTTCGAGGCTCGCCATACCGGCAGCACTGGATTTTCACGATGCGCTGGGACCTGCCAACAAGGAAGCGCGCTTGCGCTACTTGCGTAGCCTGTGGACCGAAGAGGCGCAGCGTATGAAGCACATCGAAGTCCTGGGCGGATCCGACGAGCCTTCCTGGACGGGTATTGCCTCGTTCCGCCTCGTGGGCAAATCGACCATCGACGATGCACAGCATTTGCAACAGTGGCTGGAAAATGAGTCCGGTATCTTCACGGTCGTACGCAAAGGCCTGGCCTCCGGTGCCTGCGTGCGCATCACACCGCAAGTATTCAACAGCGCGGACGAGATGGGCCGCCTTGTCGACGCCATGAAGAAACTTAAGGGGTGAAACCTTGATCCACACTGATGTCGTTATCGTGGGCGCAGGCCCCTGCGGCCTGTTCCAGGTATTCGAGCTTGGCCTCCTGGGCCTCAAGGCGGAGGTAGTCGATTCGATCCGGCAGCCTGGGGGGCAGTGCGCCGAGCTCTATCCCGACAAGCCGATCTACGACATTCCCGCCATACCCGTCTGCACAGGCGAGGAACTGACGGCCGCGTTGTTGAAGCAGATCGAGCCGTTCGATGCGGGCATGCATCTCGGGCAGGAAGTGCAGGTGTTGCGGCGTGAGGACGATGAGACGTTCTTCGTCGAGACCAGTAAGGGCACGCAGTTCAAGACCAGGGCCGTGGTCATCGCCGCCGGCGTCGGCTCGTTCCAGCCACGCCCGATTCGAGTACCGAACGCGGAGGACTTCGAGGGCAAGAGCCTGCACTATCGCGTGCGCGAACCCGAGCAGTTTCGCGGCAAGAAGCTCGCCATCCTCGGTGGTGGCGACTCGGCGCTGGACTGGGTACTCGAGCTGGCCGACAAGGCAGAGCGGATCACGCTCGTCCATCGTCGTGACGAATACCGTGGCATGCCGGATTCGGTCGCCAAGATGAAGCAACTGGTTGCGGACGGCGTGATGGACGAGATCACGAGTGCCAAGGCGACGGCCATAAACGGCGAAAACGGGCAGGCCACGTCGGTTGTCATACAGCCGAAGGAAGGTGACGCGGTAGAGGTCGAGGTCGACCACGTACTCGTGTTCTTCGGCCTGGCGCCGAAGCTTGGGCCGATCGCCGACTGGGGCCTGGACATCAATCGCAAGACCATCAACGTCGACACCGAGAAATTCGAGACGTCGGAGCCCGGCATCTATGCGGTTGGCGATATCAACTACTATCCGGGCAAGAAGAAGCTGATTCTCTGCGGCTTCCATGAAGCGGCGCTCGCGGCGTTCGCGATCAAGCAGCGCATAGAACCGGACAGGAAGGTGCACGTCCAGTACACGACGACCAGCCCGATCATGCACGAGAGACTGGGCATCGAAGACTAGTGGGATATTTTCGCTAACGCGGCTTCGCGCCGCGCAGGCCCATCATCGCGGCATCCAGCAGGTCCAGGGGGATACTGAATCGGATTTTCCGTATAAGCGCCTTGCGAATTCTGCGCTTCGAAGCGGCATGGGCATGCTGGTCCAGTTCGAGCAATGTCTCCGCACGAGACTCGGCGCGCGGTAGCAGTTCGGCCGGATGGACCAGCTCGTCGAAGAAGCCGGTCACCAACGCGGTTTCAACGTCGAAGAATTCCGACAAGGTGACAGCACGCTGGTAGGCGGCCGGGTTGAGTCGGTGGTGCAACATGGCCGCCGCGACGCGTGGCATGGTCAGGCCGATTGCCACTTCGTTGGCCGCAACCTTGAAGTCGCCCCGACTGCCGATCACGTAGTCAGCCGACAGCATCAGGAATACGCCCATCGCCATCACGTGACCGTTGCAGGCCGCAATCACCGGATGCGGATAGGCCATGACTCGCGCCGTCAACCCATAACCCGCCCGCAGCATGCGCAACGCGTCGATGCCCCCGCGCTTCATGACATGCAGATCGAAGCCTGCCGAGAAGACGGACTCGCGGCCGGTGATGATCACGGTCGCGCGATCGGATTCCGCCCGATCGAGCGCCAGGTTGATCTCGCGAAGGACCTGCGGCGACAGCGCATTGCGCTTGCCGTCGTCGATGCAGATCGTGGCAACCTGGTCCTGCAGACTGTATTCAACGGAATCGGTAGTCATAAAAAAAATTAACCAGTGGCGGAACCTTTTGATCGCCCGTTTCGTGTAGGGGAGTAGGGCGAAAGTCCGTCGCGCCGGTATGCGGCGACACGATTTAACATAAAAAGCATTCCAAAGGGGAATACTCATGAATATCTCGTTGCGGAGCCTCACCTTACGTGGCCTCCTGCTCTTGGCTATTGTATCTCTAACGGCCTGCGGAGGCGGGGCAAGCACCACCGAAAACCCGATCCAACAGACCCCGAATCCAGCGTCGACCACAGGCACGGTCGGCGTCTTTATTACCGATGCCCCAACCGACCGCTTCGACAAGATCCTGGTCGAGGTGACCCAGATCGATCTGTTGGGCAGCGGCCAGCCGGTGACGGTTTTCGAGGGCGACGTCACGATAGACCTGCGGCAGCTCGAGAACAACGGCGAGCTCCTGAGCCTCACCGATAATGTGCCGCCTGGCGTCTATTCGAAACTGCGGATGTACGTGGAGGACATTACCCTCGAAAATGTCGGCGCCGATGGCGAAACGGTCCTCGAGTCGATTCACCCGAAGATCCCCGCGAACGGCAAGATCGAACTCAACCCGCGCGGGCCATTGACGGTCTCCGCGGGTGAAACCCTGCTGCTGCAGATCGATATCGATGCCGAGAAATCGATCAAGTATCACAAGACCGGCAACGGCGAGTGGCGCTTCCGCCCGGTGATCTTCGTCGAATCCGGTGATCACGATGACTTCGGTCGCCTGGCGCGCCTCTATGGCCGCATCGACGAGATCGACTACGATGAGCTGGACTTCGTTATTTGCCAGACGGAGCTGCTGTCCGATGACGATGACAGTGACGACTACGGCGAAGACGAACACTGCATCGAGGTTTCTGTCGATGAAGACACGGGCCTCTTCGGCGACACGGGCGATCCGATAGAGTTCGCGGCGCTCGCAGATGGCGATTTCGCGACCGTCGCGGGCTTCGTGGACAACGACGATGACGATCTGACCGATCTCGACGAAGACAGCGATAGTGACAGCGATAGCGACAGTGACAGCGATGGCCACGACGCGCCGTTCGAGATCGACGCCGTCGTCGTCATGCAGGGCGAGAAGGGCACCTTCCGGCCTTACAAGGGCCGCGTTGAAGAAGGCCTCAATACCGCTACCGGCGAGTTCACGATCGATCTCGCCCCCGACCAGGGCATCGACCCTGGCGGTGCTCTGCGGGCCCTCTTCCAGGACGGCACGCGCGTCTTCGACAAGAACGGTGTGCCGCTCGAGCCGACCGCAATTGCACCGGATGTACCTGGATACTTCGAGGGCCGACTGGTTCTATCCGATGCAGACCCCGATGTCCTCAAGACCGCGCTGATCATACTCAACCTCGGGATGCGGGCAGAAGAGGTCCTGCGGGGTGAAATCGCGACACTCAACGACGACGGTTTCCTGTTGATGACCGACGCGGGCGACCGTTGTGTTGAAACCGACGACGATACCGACGTTTTCATGATACTCCCCGACGAAGGCAACGGCATTCGCAGCGACCGCGGCACGCTCGATGATCTCGAGCCCGGGCAATCGGTTGATGTCTACGGTGAAGAAGAGGACGACGGCTGCTTCGAGGCCGAAGCGATCATTGTCGATCTCACGGAACAAGAAATACCGATCGGAAATCGGGCGCCGACGGCCGATGCTGGGGACGACACCATCGTCGACGCGGGTAGCTCGGTCATGCTCGACGGCTCGGGCAGCGCGGATCCGGACGGTGATGTCCTGAGCTACGCTTGGGCGCTCGCGACGCCCGAAGACAGCATGGCCGAACTGGTCGACGCCGATAAAGCCATGCCGAGCTTCACGACAGACGAGTTTGGCGACTACGTTGCCGAACTGACCGTCAGTGACGGCGAGTTCGAAGACTCCGACTCGGTCACGGTCACCGCGGTCGACCCCGAAGCGAACCAGGCGCCGGTTGCCAACGCAGGACCAGACCAGGGCGTGGAAGTTGGCGTGGAAGTTGCCCTCGACGGTGGGGAAAGCTTCGATCCGGACGGTGACGTGCTCACCTACAGCTGGACGCTCGAGGCACCCGCTGAGAGTGCCGCCGCACTGGACGATGCCAGCAGTCCGACGCCGACCTTTACTGCGGATATTGCAGGTGTCTACGCCGCCATCCTCGTAGTCAACGACGGCACAGTAGACAGTGAGGCTGACGAAGTCGTAATCATGGCGGTGGAGGTCGTCGAGGCACTCGACGGTGAAATGCTCTACAAGGACAACTGCGAGAGTTGCCACAAACCGTTCGCCGAGGAGGACCTGTGGACGGCAATGCAAATCAACGCAGCGATCGAGAACGTCGTAATGATGCAGTCCATCGAGCTGACTCCTGCAGAGATTGAGGCGATCGCGGACGCCCTGGCGGCACGGCCCTGAATCGCAGATTGATTTTGGAGAAGATCTTGGGCCCCGAAAGGGGCCCTTTTTTTTGCCGGCCGTAAGGAAGGGATTCCGCCGTTACAAGCCTTGCTTCGACGGGCCATGCAGCAACCGGTCCGCGTCCCGCGGCATGCGTGCAAGCCAGGTTTCGGCGCTCCTGTCGAGCTGGTCGCCTTGTCGCAGCGAGCTTTGCAGCGAGCGGCTCAATGCAGCGGCAAACAGTCTCTGGTAGTAAGGCAGCCCCGCCTCGTAAAGTGGCAGTCCCTCTTCCAGCACGCGCTTCGACCGGAGTTTGTCGATGAAACCGTCATAGAACGCGGCGAGCTGCTCCTGAATGTGACCGCGTTGTCCAATGTTGTCGGATGGCTCGATAGACCAGGTCGAGTCATCGTGCAGCACGCAGGTGCCGGCGAAGGCACGCCGCCGGGCACTGTCATTCCACTCGTCAGGCGAGACCAGGCTGAGCAACCAGCGATCGCCTTCGCTATAGAGGTAGTAGTCCTTGCCGAACACGGGTTTGAACTTGAACGACGACGACAGGACCAGCAGTGACGTGAAGTAATCGGCGAGCAACTGCGGCGCCGACTTGGCAACAACTCCGCGCGGACTGCTGTACGCCCAGTCGAGCAGGAACCCGGTCTGGCCTTTCCCCTGGGGATTCGGGCCGGCGTCGGCCAGCTCCGAGTTCGTGGCCCGGGTAACCGACTTTCCCGATCCTCTTGTCATGGCGTCGCTTTGAGATAGGCTGCGATGGCCTCCCGGTCCTTCGCCGGCAGCATCGCCATGTTCTCCTGTACGGAGACCATCGAACCGCCGACCGTGTCGAAGTCCGGCGTAAAACCGCTCTCGAGATAGTATGAGATATCCCCGGCAGACCAGTCAGACACGTTCTTGCCCGATGGCGTGATGTCCGGGACCTGTCCCCGGCCCTCGGGATTCGGCGCGCCGGCCAGCCAGCGATCCAGTTTTAGACCGCCGAAGCGATCACGCGGTGTGTGACATTCACCGCAGTGGCCGGCGCCTTCGACCAGGTCACGGCCGTGTGTGACGAGATCATCGTCCATCTCGATGCCGGTCACGGGCGCGCTGTCGAGATAGCGCCGCTTCCACGCCCCGATGCCACGCCGGACCGACCACGGGAAGTCCAGTTCCGGTCCTGCTACACGGCCTTCGATCGGTGGCAAGGTATCGAGGTAAGCCTTGAGATCCAGGATGTCCTCGGTGCGCATCCGCGTGTAAGAGGTATAGGGAAACGCGGGATAGTAGTGCTCGCCACGTGGTGAGACGCCACGTTGCATGGCGTTCACGAAATCGATCATCGACCAGCGGCCGATGCCGTCGGTCTCATGCGAGGAGATGTTGGGGACGGGAAACACGCCGAACGGTGTCTCGAGCTCGAGGCCACCGCCAAGCTGAAGTTTGTCGTCCCCCTTCGCGCGCTTTCCATTAACCGGGCTTGCATGACACGATGCGCAGCCGCCGGCCCAGAATATACGCTCACCGGCCCCCGCGTCGGGCGCGTGATCGGGCAGATCCTGCTCGTGAATCGTCTGCGGCGTCGTGATCCACCATGCCGCCAGCATGGCGATTACGACCACTCCAATGGCGATTCGAGCAGGACGGCCCATCAACCTGGTCCGGATGCCGCGACGAGGCCCGTACTACTCTTCTTCGATACGGTAGGTGTCGTGACAGTTCTTGCAGGAACCAAATACCTCGCCGAGTACGGGCTTCGCTTCCTCGAGGCTGGCAGGCTTGGCGGCGATGGCCGCGTCGGTTGCGTCACGCCAGGTTGCGAGGGCGTCTTCGAATCCGGCGCGGTCTTCCCAGATCGCCGGTGCGGCCTCGGTGTCTCCACCGGTCTCTGTACCGGGCGGGAACAGGTCACCGAAGGTCTTACCCGCATCCACCATCGTCGCGAGCGAGGCCATCACGACTTCGGCATCGTAGTCGCTCTCGCCTTTTAGCATCTTGCCCATTGGCTTCGCCGCATCACGCACGCCTTCCATCAACTCGTGTCGCTCGTGGCGTGGATCGTCGCCGGCGATCGCGACGGACGCTATGGCCAGGGTGGCAGCCACTACGGCAAGTTGAATTCTGTTTTTGGTCATTGTTCGGAGCCTCTCTTGATAGATTGATTGCAATTCTGGATGCGGGGAAAAATACCGCGAAACCCTATAACGAATTCGTCGGACATAACAATAGCTGAAACGTTCGATTCGGCTGGCCGGGTCATCCGGCCCTGGCGGAGTGCGCGTGCCAGCGCTCCACCAGCTCCGCCTCTTTCTCCAGCGACAGCTCGCCGCGCTCCGTGTCGATGCCGCCGCCGTCCAGCAGGGCGATCATGTCCTTTGCCGTTGCCTCGATTGGCCGGAAGGTCAATCCCGTGGCGAGCGCCCTGTCGTTGTTCACCTGCATGAAGGGGCTGAAGTCACCCGGGAACCAGGGCGAGTATCGCGGTTCAGTCTCGAGTTCTGCAGTGAGCCAGCCCCAATCGACCCAGGCAAAATCGGACGTCGATTCGGCGGCTGCCTTCAGGCGATTCAGGAGAGGCTCTGCGTGATAGGGCTTCTCGACACCGACCGCGTTGTACGGCCCGGTCGCGCCGTTTTCAACGAGACGCACCATCCAGCCGGACAAGTCGCGTGCATCGATGTACTGAACCGGCCAGTCCTTCGGGCCCGGCACGAGTATGTCTTTGCCCGCAACCAGGCGCGCGAGCCAGTGGCGCAACCGGTTTGTCGGGTCGCCCGGACCGGTAATGATCCCGGGCCGCACGTTGATCGCCTTGTCGCCAAAGACCTCGCTGATCTCCTGTTCGCAAAGCCTCTTGCGAGCCCCGTAGTTGGGCCCGTATATGTGCTCGGATTCGTCCACGGGCATTTCCATGGTCGCAGGCGGCGCCGTGAATTCGTCGTCCCCCACAGCCAGCGCTTCGCCGTACGCGGAGATGCTCGAGACAAACAGGTACTGGCCGACGTTGCCGTGCAGGAGCTCAGCGGACATTTGCGCGAGACGAGGGAAGAAACCCGAGTTGTCGATGACGGCATCCCACTCACGGCCTTTTAACGCATCCAGCTGGCCATCGCGATCGCCGATAAGCCTCTCCACGTTCGGAAACATGTCGGGCGCGGTCTTGCCGCGATTGAACATCGTGACCTCGTGACCCCGCGCGAGCGCATAGTTGATCTCGTGTGGCCCGATGAACCCGGTACCCCCGAGAATCAAAAGGCGCAGCGGTTTGGCGGCTTTCTCACCGGCGAATAATGAGGCCGGAAATGAGGAGAGCGCGCCGGCGGCGGCAGCCGCCTGAACAAATCTGCGTCGGGATGTCATCATGGGTGGCATTCCTTCTTGTTATTGGCAGAGCGATTCTAGCGTGTTCTACGCGTTTATAACGGGATAGTTGCCGGTCGCAACTCGGACCGCAGTCTATACTGAACATGTACAGCGGCGCGAACGCGAGATCGGCAACTCTTGCGTGTGGTGAATACGGTGCGAGACACAAAGGTGCATCTCATGAACTCTTCCAGGCGCAACAGATGGGCTTTCAGCTTCCTGGCACTCACAGCAATGTTTGCCGGACTCGGCTGGTGGTTCTGGCCGTGGTCTGTGGACAAATTCCTTGGCGAGGATGACTTTAACGGCCATGCTGTCCCCCCGGGCGGGCCGGTCCCTGCGGGCGGCCTCCAGGCAACCTACACTGGCGTCATGATGTTTACGAACGTCGACAAGGGCCTGGTCAGCCAATTGCTCCCTGGCGGCTTTGAGCTGGCTCCCCGCAAGACAAGCAAGTTACTAAACAAACACCCTGTCGTGCTGCTATTCGGAGATCAGACCGACGGCGCGTTTGTCCTGTCCGCTACGACTTCTCAGCCAACCGGCATCCATTACTCGGAATCTATCTTCGCCATACCCTTTGTGCAGAAACGCGACGCGTCAGGTGGATGGCATACGTACATCGTCCGGATGTATCTCGACAACGCCGCCGCTGTGGCAGGCGGTATCCCGTACGGTTACCAGAAAGAGCTGCGGTCAATTGAATGGAAAGGCAGGTACGCCAGGATCTGGAGCTCCCTGGGCAGTGATGTCCTGGAAGGGAATTTCGCCTGGGGTTCGCAATGGTATTCCGGCTCCATGGCGTTGCAAAAGATCCCTAATTTTCGTGACATGGTGAATATCATGACCACCGAGATTCTCGGCCACAACGGCATTATCGCGATTTGCTCTCATTGGGAGTGGAATCTCGATTTTGCACGCGTAGCGAAGGCGAAGACGGGCTACGATATGTTGCAAGCTTTCAGGGGAGACATGGGTGCGTGGCCCGGCCTCTCGCCGTTCGAGAGCGCCCGCAATAGTGCGGTTGTCGTCCGCGGCATTCGGTGGCGACTCAACAGCATCCCGCATCTGTCGTGCAGTTTTTGATCCTGGCACGTCCAGTGCTGGTGCTAAGTATTGCGTGTTTCGGCCAGAGTTTCGGCGTCTGATCGATTGGAAAGGAACACTTGATGCGTGTATTGGTCCTTCTCGAGGACGCCTGGCATCCGGCAGAAGTGCCTCGCGCAGGTCTGCAAGGGCTCTGCAAGTTCGGGTTCGAATTCGACTGGATCGACGAGATCGATGAACGGTCTGCAGAGCGCATGGTCGAGTACCCAATCGTCATACTCTGCAAGGCCGACTACGTCTCGCCTGTAGACGAAACTCGATGGATGACGGGACAGGTACAGACCGCGTTCGAGAAACATGTAAATGATGGCGGCGGCCTGCTGGTGCTGCATGCCGGCGCGGCAGTTGACCAAGGCGCCGCGGTAATGAGGCGGTTGATCGGCGGGTACTTCGTCGGTCATCCCGAGCAGTCCCCGGTCAGAGTCGAGCCACGCGACTCGCACTACTTAACTGCCGGATGTGGTCCTTTTACAGAAACGGATGAGCACTACTTTATGTGCCTGGATGACGAGGACCTCGATATCTTCCTGACTACATCTTCAGAGCACGGTACCCAGCCTGCCGGATGGGTCCGCACCAGCGGCCAAGGCCGCGTCTGTGTGATGACGCCGGGACACAACCCGGACATCTGGCTGCACCCGGCGTATCAGCAGCTGCTGCTCAGTGCGCTGCGAAGCTTGCAATGAATCACGGACAATAGGGCCATTATGCCGCCCAGGAACTGCGGCGATAATACAGAGCTCCCGGTGTTCGTCGATAACGCCTGTCAGCGAACTCCGCAGCTCGCACCTGCAGCCGTGCCCTCCCAGTCCTGGTCCGCAACTCCCTGCCAGGTGTCGCCCGTTCGCGCCACGAGGTGCACGCGGCCGAAAGCCGCGTATCGTTCTACTGGCTCGATTTCGAATCCGGCCGCCTTCAAAGTATCTTCGACCGCGATCGGCCAACCCCGTTCGGGGGTCATTTCGAGATTGATCTTTCCACCGTAGGTGATGCGTTCGCCTTCTTCCGTCCGGCCTTGAACCGGGTGGACTCGCGGCAGCGCCACGGCCGTCACGGGATCATGTCCCTGGTCCAGGTATCTCGAGATGGTCTGCACGATTGCCGACAGGATGCGCATGCCGCCAGCGGCTCCCAGCGCGAGCACGACCTCACCATCGCGGGTTACGACCGTTGGGGCAATGGTCGTGCGAGGCCGCGAACCCGGCTTCTGGTCTGCTGCCGACAGGTAGCTGCCCATCGTGGCCGCATAAACGAAGCCCAGTTCCGGCGTAATAACCCTGGAGCCGAACAGCGGGCCCACGGTCTGCGTGATACCCACGATGCCACCCTCACAGTCCATGATCGTGAAATGGGTGGTGTGATGACTGTCCTCGCCCCAGCGAACGCCACTCCAGTCCGTGGACGAAGCGATCAGTCGTTCTTTCATCGTAGACGACGCGGCCGATGTCGCCGCCGGTACCTTTATACTCGCAGCCTGTTTCGCAGCCCAGGCCTTGTCGGCAACGCGATCGAGGTCCAGCTCCGCACGGTCATCGGCCATGCTGTTGATCGTTAGCGCCAGCGCCTGGTTCATGACAGCCGCCCACTGCGCTTCCGTCAGCGACGCCATATCGAAATTCTCGAGGATATTGAGCGCCTTCACCACGAGGCCGCCACCCGCCGGCGCCGCCAGGGAATGAATCCCGTAGCCACGATAATTCGTAGTGATGTAGCGGCCATCGAGAACCTTGTAAGTGGCTAGGTCTTCGGCGGTTACATATCCGCCGTTCGCGGCCATGTCTGCGGCGATCTGCTGCGCGATCTCGCCGTGATAAAAATCGCGGGCACCGGTTTGGGCCAGGCGTGTGATCGTTCCTGCCAGCGTAGGCTGTTTCACGACGTCGCCGGCGTCGTAGGCAGTACCGTCATCTTCGATGAACACCTTCTGGAAACCGGGATTGTCCTTGAAGCGGTCGAAGCCGCTTTCGTGCCGAGCCGCGGCGCCGGGTAGCAGTACATAGCCTTCACGCGCGAGCCGCTCCGACCCCTGCAGCAAGGCAGCCCAGGGCAGCGAGCCGTGTTCCGAGTGCAGGCGCGCGAGCCCCGCCACGACCCCTGGAGTTGCGATGGTCCCGTAGCCCTGGCCAACTGGTTCCTCTGGTGGTTCGTAGCCGGCCGGCACCTCGGTCATGCCGTTGTAGCCCTGGTAATGGCCATCCGGGGACCGGACAAGGATCTGGATGCGGCCGCCCAGGTGGCTCATCGACGGTTCCACGACCGCGAGCGTGAACCCGGCCGCCACAGCAGCATCGGCCGCGTTGCCGCCCCGGTTCAGAACGTCTCGCGCCGCGTTGGTTGCGAGCGGATGGGCAGTGGCCACCATGGCGCCGGTCGAGACGGCCTGCTGGTTGGTGGGCGTCGACTGGCAGCCTGTAATAAGCAGCAGTGCCCACAAGAATAACGATCGATTCACTGGATCCACACCTGGGTACCCTGACAGTCGCCATCAATCACTATCATTCACCATTGGGGGGCAGCCATCAAGAATTCCTGTGTCGGCCGCACGCAGGCTTGCAACCCGAACCAACGCTCGTCATCCTTACACGACGCGAGCCAAGGAGCGCCACAATGAAAACGATAAAGGGCCCGGCGATTTTTCTCGCACAGTTCGTCGGTGACGAAGCGCCGTTCAACTCCCTCGACAGCATCGCCGAGTGGGCTGCCGGCCTCGGTTACGTCGGCGTACAGATCCCCTCGTGGGACGAGCGGCTGATCGATCTCGGCAAAGCCGCCGCAAGCAAAAGCTACTGCGACGATCTGCGAGCAACGCTCGACAAACACGGCATCGTGGTTACCGAGCTGTCGACCCATCTGCAGGGCCAGCTGGTTGCGGTACACCCGGCCTACGATTCTCTTTTCGACGGTTTCGCCGCAGAACACGTGCGTGGCAACCCCGCGAAAAGGCAGGCATGGGCTGTCGACCAGATGCATCTCGCGGCGAAAGCCTCGGCCAATCTCGGCCTGAACGCGCACGCGACGTTTTCGGGTGCGCTGGCCTGGCCCTACCTGTACCCGTGGCCCCAACGTGCCCCGGGCCTTGTCGAGACGGCGTTCGACGAGCTCGCAAAACGCTGGAAGCCGATCCTCGATGCGTTCGATGAGGCCGGTGTCGACCTTTGTTACGAAATTCACCCGGGGGAGGATCTGCACGACGGGGTCACGTTCGAGATGTTCCTCGAGCGGGTCGGCAACCACCCGCGCTGCAACATGCTCTACGATCCGAGCCACTATGTCCTGCAGGCGCTCGACTACGTCGACAATATCGACATCTACCACGAGCGTATCAAGATGTTCCACGTCAAGGACGCCGAGCTCAACCCGACGGGACGCCAGGGCGTTTACGGCGGCTACCAGTCGTGGGTGGACCGGGCGGGGCGATTCCGGTCGCTCGGCGACGGGCACGTGGACTTCAGTGCCATATTCTCGAAGTTCGCGCAGTACGACTTCGACGGCTGGGCGGTACTCGAATGGGAATGCTGCCTCAAGCATCCTGAAGATGGTGCGCGCGAAGGCGCGCAGTTCATCGCAGAGCACATCATCCGCGTCACGGATCGCGCTTTTGACGATTTCGCGGGCGCCGACGTCGACGTCGCGGCCAACCGCAAACTACTAGGCCTGGATTAGTTCGCTATGGACAACACACAACGCAAGGATCCCATTCGTCTCGGCATGGTCGGCGGCGGCCAGGGCGCATTCATTGGCGACGTGCATCGAATGGCGGCGCGCCTCGATGATCAGTTCGCACTCGTTGCCGGTGCCCTGTCGTCGGATCCCGATCGTGCGCTGGCATCAGCGCGAGGACTCGGCATCGCCGACGAGCGCTCGTATGCGGACTACGCCGAAATGGCCACTGCCGAAGCGGCTCGTGATGACGGTATCGACGCCGTCGCCATTGTCACGCCCAATCACCTGCACCATCCGATCGCGAAGACCTTCCTCGATGCCGGTATTCACGTCATCTGCGACAAGCCGTTGACCGTCACGAGCGAGCAGTCGCAGCAACTCATCGATGCGGCGAAGAAAGCCAATCGACTCCTGGCAGTGACCTACAACTACTCGGGTTATCCCATGATCCGGCAGGCGCGCGCGATGATCGCCAACGGCGACCTCGGCGACATTCGCCTGGTGCAGGCCGAGTACGTGCAGGACTGGCTTGCCGATGCCGTCGAACAGACCGGCAACAAGCAGGCGTCATGGCGAACCGACCCGGCGCAGTCCGGCGCGGGCGGGTGCATCGGCGACATCGGCACGCATGCTTACCATCTCGCCTGCTTCGTCACGGGCCTGAAGCTCGATGCCTTGTGTGCCGATCTCTCGACATTTGTCGACGGTCGCCGCCTCGATGACAACGCGGCACTGTTGTTGCGGTTCTCGGGCGGCGCGAAAGGCATGCTCTGGGCCAGCCAGGTAGCCGTCGGCAACGAGAACAACTTGTCCCTGCGAGTCTATGGCGAAAAAGGTGGTCTGAGCTGGCGGCAGGAGGCGCCCAACGAGCTATGGTTTACGTCGATCGGGGGAGCGCCAATGAAGATCACCCGCGGCGGATCGAGCGCCAGCCCCGAGGCAATGCGAGTCAGCCGAATCCCCGGCGGGCATCCCGAGGGATACCTCGAGGCCTTTGCGAGCATCTACACGGAGGTTGCGGCAGCGATTCGTGCACACCGCGACGGCAGCCAAGCGGATCGCAACGTGATCTTCCCGGTTGGCGAAGACGGCCTCAAGGGGGTCGCCTTCGTCGAAGCCGCGGTGCGCTCCAGCGAAACCGGGGCCCGCTGGATCGAGGTCTAGGTCGCCGCCGACCGGGCTTTTCTGCGCGAGCGGCGTACGAAGAACAGACCCCCGTACAGCACGATCAGGATCGCCGGTAACACGCTCATGGTGCGCAAGGCTTCGGTACCCACGCTGGTGTCGAGGACGCGGCCCATGATCGGCAGCACGAACGACACGGACAGCATGCCGAGCCCGCCCATGATCGAGAGCCCGAGCGCGCCGCTTTGTGGCAGATTTTCGGAGACGAAAGCGAGGGTCGTCGGCCAGAAGAACGTGATGCCGACCGCGAATACCGCCGCAGCGACGAACACGAAAGACCCCGTAGCGCTCGCGAGCAGCTGCAGGCCGATGCACGAGAAGATGGCCGAGAACCACAACATGCCCGCGGTGCTGATGCGTTCCGCGATCGGACCGGCCATCGCCCGGCCAATCATCATGATGCCATTGATGAAAGCCAGTACGAGCAGCGCATTGACGCCGGTAGATGCCAGGAGCGACTCGATGCGTTGCGTCGTGCCGAGCTCGGTTGCCGCCGAGAGCAACATGCAAACGCCGACGAACAGGTAGACGGGTGTCAACAGGCTCCTGGCCGCGTCACCGGCGCTGATTCCTAGCTTCATGCGCTCCGTCTGCGGAAACGACTGGCCGACGAACAGGAAGCCGTAGATCACGAGCGGGATGAACAGGCTGCCGACCATGAGTTGCCAGCTCAAGCCCGCAACGTCCATGACCAGGTAGCCGACGATTGAACCGATTACGATGCCGGCCGGCCACCACAGGTGAAAGCGGTTCAGCATCCTGGTCTTCTGCTGCGGATACATGCTCGCGACCAGCGGGTTGCAGACCGCTTCAACCATGCCGTTGCCCAGGCCGATGAAAATGGTCGCCGTAAACAGGGTGGCCAGGTTGGTCGCGGTCAGCGTTGCGACGATGCCGAGAGCATGGAAAATGAATGCGACCCACATGCCCTTGCGCATGCCGATGGATTCCACGATAGGACCGCCGATCACCATCGCGAGTGTGAACCCCCAGAAGGCCGGCATGAACGCATAGCCGATTTGCTCGAGTGTCAGGCCCACGCCGAGAGGCCCGAAGACGGTTTCGAGCCGGGCCCGAATTGCGAACGTCATGGACGTGAGGACCAGCGCGACACAGCTGGCAGTGAACAGTCGTCTCTCGTGAACCTCGGTCATGTTGCCCCCCGTTCTTATTGCTTGTTATACGCGCACGCTGGCAATGAAGGACTTTATCGCATCCGCGGCGCCGAATGTAGGCAGTCGGGATGCGGGATTCCAATTGATACCGGCCGATCCATCGACTATCGTAGCTCAACGCGGTCGAGGCTCCGCCATGCAAACAACAAGAAGAAAATTCCTGGGTGCTACGGGCCTGGCTGCTGCCGGCTTCGCATCGATTGCTGCGTCCGGAGGACGCGCCGCTCCCGCCGCGGGCTCGCTTGCACGCTTTGCCTGCAACATGGAGTCATGGTGGACCGATCTCGAGTTCATGTCGCGTTTCGAACGGGCCGCCGAAACGGGTTTTGCGGCCATCGAGTTCTGGCAGCATGACCTGCCGGGTCGTGATGTCGCGAAGATCGCCGCACACTGCCGCAGTCTGAACCTCGATGTCGTGCAGTTCACGGGCTGGGGTGGGCCCAGCCTCGCCGATCCCGCTAATCACGACGCGTTTGTGACCGGCATGAACGATGCCGTCGAGGTCGCTGCTGTACTCGATGCGCCGATGTTCACGGTGGTCGGTCACCAGGTCGTGGAGGGAATCGATCATGCTGCGAGCCTCGGTAATATCGAGAAAGCGCTCGCGCGCGTTGCACCGGTGCTCGAGGCGGCAGGCAAGGTAGCGATCCTCGAACCGTTCAATCCGGTCGACCACCAGGGTCACTTTCTGAACGGGTCCGCGGATGCGCTGCGCATATGCCGCTCGATCGCGTCGCCCGCGATCAGGATCAACTGGGACCTCTATCACATGCAGATGACCGAGGGGAACCTCGTTGCGTCGATGCGAGCAGGCGTCGACCAGGTTGGCTATGTGCAGATCGCCGACGTGCCAGGCCGCCATCAACCCGGCACCGGTGAACTCGACTACGGCTTTATCTTCAATGCGCTTGATAGCATGGGTTACGACGGGCCGATCGGACTCGAGTTCTGGCCGGCCGACGGCGATGAAGCGAAGGCGGTCGCCGATCTCGTTGCCGCCAGCAACGCGAAACATACAAGAGCAATAGCCAGGTGAGCCTGATATGAAGGACAGCAAGCAGGAAACCGTGCGTCTCACGCGGCGGGATGCGCTGAAGAGCGCGATCGCACTGGTGGGCGGCAGCGTCGCCGTGTCGCAACTCGCGACGCTGGCCACCGCGATGGCTGCCGAGTCGGGATCCGCACCGCTCTATCTCTCGGGCGAACAGTTCGCGATCGTAAAACGGACAGCCGACCTCGTGATACCGGCAACGGATACGCCGGGCGCCCTGGGTGCCGGGGTTCCCAATTTCATCGATCGCATGCTTGCGGACTGGGCCAACGAAGACAGCCGGGCAGCCTTGACGCGCGCGATCGAGGAAATCGATAAGAGCGCCCTTGAGGCGCATGGCAGGCCGTTCATCGAACTCGACGAAGGTCGGCAGTTCGCGTTGCTGGAAACGGCCGATCGCGGCGCATTCAACGGAGCTAACAACAAAGCGTCGTTTCGCACGCTGAAAGCCCTGATCATTTTCGGCTACTACACATCGGAAGTCGGTGCTTCGGTCGAATTACGCTTCAACCCGATTCCGGGCCCCACGGCCGGCTGCGTGCCGCTCGAGGACATCGGCCGTGCCTGGTACAAGCACTGATATGACGGACAGGACGACTCTATGAGCAAGGCGACGTTCCAGGATTTCGACGCGATCGTTGTGGGTTCCGGTATGTCCGGAGGCTGGGCCGCAAAGGAACTGACGGAGCGCGGCCTGAAAGTGCTGTTGCTCGAACGCGGCCGCAACGTCGAGCATCGCAAGGACTATACGGGCGAGGGCAAAGCGCCGTGGCAGCTGCCGTACCGCGACAGGGTGCCGGAGCCGCTCGTCGAAAAGGACTACAATACACAGAGCGAGTGCTACGCGTTCAAAGACACGACCAAGCATTTTTTCGTCAAGGATAGCGAGACGCCCTACGTGACGCCCGAGGGCAAGCCGTTCCCGTGGATTAGGGGATACCACCTGGGCGGCCGTTCCCTGACCTGGCATCGCCAAAGTTATCGCCTGGGCGATCATGATTTCGGCGCCAACAAACTCGACGGTCACGGCGTCGATTGGCCGATCCGCTACAAGGACATTGCGCCGTGGTACGACCGTGTGGAACTGTTCGCGGGAATCAGCGGCTCGATCGAGAACCTGCCCCAGCTTCCTGACGGGAAGTTCCAGCCGCCAATGGCCCTGAACTGCGTCGAAAAGGCTGTAAAGAAGAAGGTCGAGTCGGAGTTTCCGGGACGCAAGGTAATCATCGGTCGGGCGGCGCACCTGACGGCCCCGACTCAGGAGCAGCTCAAACTCGGTCGCTCGCGCTGCCAGTATCGCAACGAGTGCCAGCGTGGCTGTTCATTCGGCGCCTATTTCTCGAGCCTGTCGGCGACGCTGCCGGCCGCGCGTAATACGGGTAACCTCACGATCGTCACCGACGCCGTCGTCGAAAGCGTGGCATACGACGAGGAGAGCGGCCGCGCAAGCGGCGTACATGTAGTCGACGCCAACACGAAAGCAAAGCGCATGTACGGTGCGAAGATCGTATTCCTGTGTGCGTCGACGCTCGGTACGGCGCAGATCATGCTCAACTCGCGCTCCGAGCGGTTCCCCAACGGCATTGCGAACGACAGCGGCACGCTTGGGCGGTACCTCATGGATCACGTTGGCGGTATCGGTATCTTCGGAGAAGTGCCGGGGTTCCTGGACCAGTATCATGCAGGACGACGGCCCTCCGGTATCTACATCCCGCGTTTTCGAAACATCACGGAACCGGATGATCGCTTCCTGCGAGGCTTCGGTTACCAGGGAGAGGCAAGCCGACGGGAATGGAATCGCGGCACCCGGGAGCCTGGCATTGGGGTCGAACTCAAATCAAACCTCAGGCAGCCAGGACCCTGGGATTTCGGCATTGGCGGTTTCGGGGAAATGTTGCCGTACGAACACAACCGGGTGTGGCTCGATGACAAGCAGACCGACCAGTGGGGCATGCCTGTCCTGAACATCGACTGCACGCACGGCGAAAACGAGAAAGCGATGCTGAAGACGATCGTTGAAGACGCGAGGGACATGCTCGAGGCGGCGGGGGCCGTGAATATCGGGTTATGGGGACAGGCCTTTCCGCCGGGGCTGCTCATTCACGAGATGGGCACGGCGCGCATGGGGCTCGACCCGGCAACATCAGTTCTCAACAAGCATAACCAGGCGCACGACGTGCCCAACCTGTTCGTTACCGACGGAGCATGCATGACGTCGAGCGCCTGCCAGAACCCGTCACTGACCTACATGGCATTGACCGCGCGAGCAGCACACGCGGCAGCCGACATGCTGGCGGAGGATCAACTATGAAACGTCGCGAATTCCTGAAGAATACCGGTCTGGTCACTGCTTCGCTGGCCGTCCCGCTCGCATCCTCTTCGTGTGCCGCCCGGAAGCGCCAGCTCGAGCGGGTAGGAATTCAGCTCTATACGGTACGCGATCTCATGGCTGCCGATACGCCCGGCACGCTCCAGGGTATAGCCGACATCGGCTACGACGAGGTCGAGTTTGCGGGTTACCACGACCATTCACCGTCACAGGTGCGTGAGTTGCTCGACGGCATGGGTCTCGTGGCGCCATCTGCTCACGTGTCCCTGGAAGGCATGCGTTCACAGGCGGAGGAACTGGTCGAAGCCGCGCAGATAGTTGGTCACGACTACCTCGTGCTCGGATGGCTCGCACCGCCGGACCGTGAAACTCTGGACGACTATCGCCGGCACGCGGAACTGTGCAATCGCTTCGGCGAGCAGTGCCGGGCCGCCGGCATACAGTTCGGCTATCACAATCACGAATTCGAGTTCGAAGTGCTCGAAGGTCAGCGTCCTATGGACCTGTTGCTCGCCGAAACCGACGCGGAACTCGTGAAGGTGGAGATTGACCTCTTCTGGATCACGTTTGCCGGGGCGGACCCGTTCGAAGTCTTTGCAGCACATCCCGGCCGCTTCCCGCTTTGCCACGTCAAAGACATGGATGCGGACCGCAAGATGGCGGACGTCGGCGCCGGTACGATCGACTTTGCGAAGATATTTGCGGCCAGCGAGCAGGCCGGGTTCAAGCACTACTACGTCGAGCGCGACGATGCGCCGGACCCGATGGCGACCGCAGCGGCAGGCTACGCCTCGCTCAACAAGCTGACCTTCTGAGGCGCCGGGCCGCTCGACCAGGTCGGTTTCTACAAATGCAGCTCGACCAGGTCGCCGTCAGCCACGAGATGGTCAGGGCCGACCTGCTGGCCGTCGAATACCTCCGCACCCCACATGCGCGCAAACTTGAGGTCCCGGGCAATGTCTTTGTGCACGAGGCCGGCAACATCGTGCACCGTACCGCCACGACGCACCGTGAAGGGCTTGTCGTTGTCTGCCTTTTTGCCCGGCGTCTTGGTGTAAACGCGTACGATCTCTAACGCGCGAAAAAGAAAAGACCCGAGATCATCCAGGCCGGCGCCGGTCTTCGCTGACATCGTTAGAGTCGGGAAAGACAATCCGAGCAACTCCTCGAGAATCTCGATTTCCTCCGGGTCGGGGTCAAGGTCACTCTTGTTGGCGACCAGGACGGTGGGCAGATCGAGCCGAAACACGTCTTCGGTCTCGCTCGGGTCCCCCTGATCCCCTTCCTCCAGGCCGGGCCACGCCGCCGTGAGGAAGATCTTCTTTTCGGCCAGGCGCTCGAGGATGATGGGAACCTGCTCGAGGCACTCGGGGTCGGCGATGTCTACGACGAGCAAGACGCCATCGGCAGGCTGCAACGCATTGACGAGCCAGGGCTCCATGAACTCGTTCGAAACCGGCGGCAGGTCGACCAGCTGAAAGTGGATGTCCTCGTAAGGAAGCATCCCCGGCACGGGCAGGTGCGTAGTGTACGGGTAAGGCCCCACGTCGCTGTGTGATCCGGTCAGGCGGGCGTGCAAGCTGGACTTACCGGAATTCGGCGGCCCCAACAGACAGAGCTGGGCAGCCCCCTCCGGACGCACGACATGCGACGGGCCACTGCGGCGGCCGCCTTTCTTCGGCCCGGCGAGTTCCTCGGTCAGCTGCTTGATGCGCGTCTTGATATCCGCCTGCAGGTGCTCCGTACCCTTGTGCTTGGGGATGGTCCGGAACATCTCCTTCAGGCAGTCCAGGCGGTCCTTCGGCTCGCGCGCCTTGCGGTAGGCTTCTTCGGCCTTCTTGTATTCGGGCGTGACGTTGGTGGGCATACTTTTGAATACTACCTGACCGTTTCGATGCGGGCAGGCCTATACGAGTGATCGCTAGTCGGACAAAGTGTTCTGTAAGATATGGCAAGAAGAAGGAGAATAGCAGTGACGACAACCCTCGTAGTCGGGGCAACGGGCATGACGGGGCGCCATGTGGTAGAGCAGTTGCTGCTTAAGAACCACAATCTTCGTCTCATCGTCCGTGCGCCGCACAAGCTCGCGGTCGAGGTCCGGGAAGACCCGAATGTGACGATTACCGAAGCTGCTGTACTCGACCTGACGGACAGGGAATTGGCGGAGCACGTCAACGGCTGTGATGCGGTTATCTCGTGCCTCGGGCATGTCATGGACTTCAGGGGGATGTTCGGCGAGCCAAAGAAGCTCTGCACTAATGCGACGCGACGTCTGTGCAACGCGATCGAAAAGAATCGCCCCCAGGGCCCGACCAGGTTCATTCTCATGAACACGGTGGGTGTGCCGAATCCCGATCTCGCAGAGCAGCGGACCTGGTATGAGATGGCGCTGCTTACTTTGCTGCGTCACCTCTTGCCTCCGCACAGCGATAATGAAACCGCGGCTGAGTATCTGCACCGGGTTGTTGGCCAGGATAACCCGTACATCGAGTGGTGCAGCGTTCGTCCGGACTCCCTGATCAACGCCGAGGTGTCTGCCTACGACGTAGAGGAGTCACCCACTACGGGGATCTTCAGCGGCCGCCCAACCGCGCGATCCAATGTCGCTCATTTCATGACTGAGCTTATCGAGAACCCGGATCTTTGGAGAACCTGGAGATACAGGATGCCCGTGATCATGAACACGGCAGTGAATACCCAATAGGCACCGAGATTACGTGGATGGTCAGCGCCGATGCGAATCGCGGAGACCCCTATAAACCTTTCCGAGTCCCGCAGCATCAAAAAATCAGGATTCTGCGGGGGAGAGCCTGTTGAGCATCGTAAAGGGGATCAAGTGGTCGTTGATCGTTATCGTGGGACTCGTTCTTGCGGTCACTGTCACGGTCATTGCGTTGCAGGAGCCGATCCCGGCAGCAGGTACGGCAGCAGCCGATAACAACAGGATCTACGACCAGTCGCATGCGCGAGTCATTGCCTCGGCGCGTGAAGACCTCGACGCATACCGGGTATCGCTTGTGGCGCCGTCTGTTTCCGTAGCCGTGGGCGTTGACGGAGAGCTCGTCTGGGCAGATGCTCGGGGTTACGCTGATCTCGAGTCGCAGACACTTGCCACACCCGACACCGTTTACGCCATCGGCAGCGTGTCGAAACCGATTACAGCGGTCCTCGCCGCGTTGCTTTGGCAGGATGGACTGTTGGAAATCGGCGCCGACGTGCGTGACTATGTAACGAGTTTCCCGGAAAAAGAGTATTCGTTCACATTACGGCAATTGCTGTCGCACCAGGCCGGCATTCGGCACTACAAGTTTGCTTGGAAGCCCCCGGTATTCTCGGAGTCGGCGCTCAATCGCGAGTTCGCCAGCACCAGGGAGAGCCTCACGCTTTTTGAGAATGACGCACTGCTATTCGAACCAGACACCGATTTCACGTACAGCACCTTCGGTTACACGCTGGTTGCTGCCGCAATCGAGAAGGCAGCCGGCAGGACCTACATTGAGGCGTTGCGGGAGCGCGTCCTCGAGCCGCTCGGGATGGAACGGACGTCCATCGACCGGGCCGGAAATGTTCCTGGCATACGGGCGACGGACTACGTCGGCACGTTCTCGAAGAGTGCCGTCATCAAGGCACCGGCAACCAACAGCAGCTACAAGTGGGCCGGTGGTGGTCTCGTATCGACGCCGATCGATCTCGTCAGGTTCGGGAATGCTGTGCTTGAAGCCGGGCTATTGAACGAGGTAACTCACATGGCCATGTTTACGGCGAGAACGCTCCCATCCGGTGAACTGAATCCGCAGCACTACGGGCTCGGCTGGCGTATCGGCGGCCTCGTGGTTACGGATGACGCAACCGGCAAGGACAAGATCATCACACTAATCAATCATAGCGGCACACGAGCAGGATCCACTGCCGTACTGATGATCATCCCGGACCATGGCATCGTCGTCGCGATGACCGCGAACACGGTTGGGCGAGGGGCATCGGGTCCCATCACGAGCGTCGCCGCCAAGGTCGCGCGTCAGTTCATTTACGGGTCGGCCCCACACTGACCAACCGCTCCGCTGCCTGCCTGTTACAAGTTCCGCCTCCCTGTTGCAAATGGAAACAGTTCGATACGACTGTGAAGCCAAGTCCTTGCGGCGGCCTGTCAGTATTTCCTCCATCGAAAGCGTACCCGGACACCCGGGTTACAAAGAATGGAGCTTTAATGAAATCTGTAGTTATCAACCTCGCAGTATTCAAAGCGGCATGGGCTGCAACTGTGATTGGAGCCGCCGCCGGCTTGCCGCTGGTCGCTCTAATCGCCGCGGCTATCGCGGCCTGGATACACCTGCTGCGCAGCGACGATCGTCCGGCTGAACTGCGCCTGCTAGTGCTCGCCGCAGCAATCGGTTTTGTGTGGGAGTCGGCGTTGGTCTCGGCCGGCATGCTCGTATACGAGTCGGGGCAGCTCGTGCCCGGATTCGCACCTTACTGGATCGTCGCCATGTGGGTACTGTTTGCCACGACCCTTAATGTTGGCATGCGCTGGCTGCGTCGCAGCACTGTTGTTGCGGCGATCGCAGGCGCAGTCGGCGGTCCATTGGCCTTCGTGGCCGGTGCCAGTGCCGGCGCCGTCACGCTGGTTCATCCCGTTACTTCACTGGTTGTTATCGGCGTCGGCTGGTCCCTGTTGTTGCCCCTCCTGGTGCGCTTCGCCATGCGCGTCGAAGATGAGCACCCGCAGATTGCAACGCCTGCCTGATCGCACCTGGATATATGACTTGAGGAGCAAGACAATGATTAACAAATGGCAGGCGATCCTTATGTCGTTCACCGTGGTGGTATCCGGAATGGTCTCGGCCCTGAACCCGGTATCGGCGGCGGGTCAAAGCGCAGAGTGGAATTTCGAAGTACTGCTCAACGACAAACCGATCGGCTTTCACAATTTCAGCCTGACACAGGATGGCGAGCAGCAGACACTCAGGACCGAGGCACAGTTCGACGTCAAGGTCCTGTTCATCAACGCTTTCCGCTATCGCCATGAAAACACGGAGGTGTGGAGCGAGGGCTGCCTCGCGAGCATCGACGCTTTCACCAACAATAATGGCGACGTCCTCTCGGTTCGCGGCAAGCGTTATGAGGAGGGGCTGGAACTGACCGCGCGATCGGGCAGGGCCACGCTCGGCGAGTGTGTGCAAACATTCGCGTACTGGAACCCCGAGATACTCAACTCGTCGCGACTGCTCAATAGCCAGACGGGCGAGCTCGAAGACATTGCGGTCACGCTGGAGAGTCGTGATGAAATTATTGTCGGCGGCGAGCCGGTTCAGGCGCTGCGCTACAGCCTGGCCGCGAAGTCGGGCGCCATTACGCTCTGGTACACCAATGATGAGAACCGACGCTGGCTGGCATTGGAAGCACCCGCAAAAGGTGGACGCACGATCCGTTACGTGCCTGTGCGGGTGCCCGGCGAAAATGACTTGCCTGCCCGGGTTCTGGCGACCAGTGACAGCACTGACGGCTTTTCCGTGACGGGTTGATTCGACAGCTTCACGTCTCGAAGTCGGTCGCCGTCGTGCGGCCGACTTGCGTTACACTTCGACGTTCCGTCGGCGTCTGCCGGCGGCTGTCTTATTGAGAACGCACAGAGTTTGGAGATCGGGCTATGCGAGCGTGGCTTTCAGCGTCAATCGGAATCGTCCTGTTATTCTTATCGGGAACATCGTTAGCGCAGGTCGACGCACGTGACGCCGACGCGGACATGTTTCCCGCCGATGTCCGCTACGACCCGGCGATTCCAACACCGGAGCAGGTCCTGGGACACAAACTCGGCCACGAACCGGTTCGCCACCACAAGCTCGTTGAATACATTACTCGCGTTGCCGACCTGAGCGACAGGCTCACCGTCGAAGTCATCGGCTATACGCACGAACGACGGCCGATCCTCTTCGTCGTCGCGACCTCGCCCGAGAATCATGCTCGTCTCGATACGATTCGCGCCCAACACGTGGCCCTGACGGAACCCGGCAGTAGCCAGCCGATAAGCGACGACATGCCAGGCATCAGCTGGATCAACTATGGCGTTCATGGCGCCGAGTCCAGCGGCATGGATGCATCGTTGCCGTTTGTCTATCACCTGGCCGCCGCAGAAGGGGACGAGATCGAGCAGATCCTCTCGGATACCGTGATTCTTGTGACGGCGATCTTCAATCCGGACGGGCATTCGCAGCGCGTTGCCTGGTTCGATGCGTTCGGTGGGCAGCAGCGAATCTCGGACCCTGCGCACATCGAGCACCAGTTCAACTGGCAGTTTGCGCGGACAAACCATTACTGGTTCGACCTCAACCGGCAATGGCTGTTGGTCACGCAGCCCGAGCCGCGCGCCTGGATGCGTAAATGGCATGAGTGGCGACCCAACCTGACGGTCGACTATCACGAGATGGGAGGGCAGTCGACCTATTACTTCCATCCGGGCGTTGCGACACGCACCAATCCCCTGGTTCCGGAAAGGGCAGAAGAGCTCATGGAAGAAACCGTGCGGACATCGGAAGCGTTCCTCGACGGCGAAGGGCGGCTCTATTTCCGCGGCGAGCAGTTCGACAATTTCTACATCGGCAAGGGCTCGACATTTCCGTTACTCAATGGCGGTGTCGGCGTACTCTACGAGGCGGCTGCGGCATTAGGTCGCGAACTCGACACGCAGAACGGCTTGCGGACTTATCGCGAGAACATCCGCAAGCACTTCAGAACCAGCATCGCGAGCATCGAGTCCGGCGCCAGACTCAAGCGCGAATACCTGCAGTACCAGCAAGATTTCTACGCGAGCGCGCTTAGCGAAGCATCGAGGTATCCGACCAAGGCGTGGGTATTCTCGGCGCCCGGCGATCCGGCGCGGATGCACTTTTTTGCGGACCTGCTCAACTACCATCGCATCGAAACCCGCCGACTGGCCCGCGACATCTCGGTTGACGGGCACGCATATTCAGCTTCCGATTCGCTGATCGTCTCGGCGTTGCAGCCGCAACACCGACTGATTCGAAGCATTTTCGAAGCCCTGACAGAATTCGAGGACGCGACGTTCTATGACGTTTCGACGTGGACATTGCCGCCCGCGTTCGGTCTCAATTACGCGGCGCTATCGAGTCGCGACTTCCGTGGCAACCTGGTTGGTGACGCCTATGTTCCGCCGCTGCCCGTGGCCGATGCACCGGCCGAATCCTCATATGGCTACGCTTTCGAATGGGGCCCTTACTATGCGCCCCGTGCGTTGCAACGGGTATTTGAAAAGCAGCTGCTGGCGCGCGTGGCAACGAAGCCCTTCGCGGCGATCACGTCAGCAGGGCAGCGCGAATTCCCGCGGGGCAGCATCGTAGTTCCGTTCGACCGCCAGGAAGTGGAGCGAGCCGATATCCATGCGCTGATGCGAACGATTGCAGCCGAAGATGGTGTCACGGTGCATGCGCTGACGTCGGGCCGTAGCGGTGACGGTACGGCCGGCATAGAGGTCGGCGGCCCATCGGTGCGCCCTATAGAGAAACCGGAAATCCTGCTGGTTGTCGGTGACGACATCAATCTTTATGACGCCGGCGAAATATGGCACCTGGCCGACTACCGGATGCAGATGCCGATCACGCTGCGCAGTCGCGACTCGCTCGACGGCATCGAGTGGAGCCGCTATTCGCACATCATCTTCCCGTCGGGAGACTACGACGACTACGAGCCGAAATTTGCGGATCGGCTGAGGCTCTGGATCGCCGAGGGCGGCACTGCGATTGGCATGCGGAACGCCGCGCCGTGGCTGCGTGCGACGACGCTCGACTGGGTCGATCCCGAGAGCGAGGATGCTGAAGAGCCGGAGGAAGCAGTAGAAACCGAAGAAGCCGACGAGGAAGAAGAACAGGAGGACGTCGGTCGCCTGTCTTACAGCGAGAAGGACGACTACGAGGCCAGGAAAGTCATCGGCGGGGCAATCTTCTCCGCGGATCTGGACGTGTCGCACCCGCTGGGCTTTGGTTATTCGGATCGTTCGATCTACCTGCACAAGAATATCGAAGAGCCGATGTTGCCCACCGAGAACCCGTTCGGCACGGTTATCGCGTACACGGACGAGCCTGTCTTCTCGGGCTTCGTATCCGCTGAGAATCGCGACGAGTTGGCCGGCACGCCGGCACTGATCGCAGAACGGTCCGGCGCGGGCAGCATCATCTTGTTTGCCGATAATCCGAACTTCCGCGGCTACTGGTACGGCATGAACAAGCTGTTCCTCAACGCGGTTTTCTTCTCGACAATATTCGAGGCTCCGGAGGAGGACTAGCCCGCCGACGCAGGTTCAGGCGGGCAGGGTTGGGCAAAACTAACGCCCGGCGAACGGATCTTTTTGCCGATAACCGCTGGGTGCCGCGAACATTTCCTCGTCCAGGTCCTGATCAACGACAGAGTCCAACAACTCTTCGCGAACGACAGCACCATTTTCGTATTGGATCGTGTGCACCGGGAAGCCATCGATCTGCTCTATCAGCTCGCCAGGGTTCGACTGATCGCCCCGGCCCATGGGCAGCTTCTCTGCCATCTTCGTCATGTATGCAGCCATGTTGCGAAAGGCCTCGATGAGTTCATCGGCACCGTCCACGTCGTCGAGCGCCGCTGCGCAGATCTGCTGGGTTTTTTCGTCGCCGTCGTACACCGCATATTCCTGGCAGTCACCCGAATTCCACTCACCGCTACCCATCGGCTCGACCCTCGGCGGCGGCGGTTTCGGTCCCTGCTGCCCCATCATTCCCTGCATCTGCCCCTTCATCATCTCCTCGACCATGGCGCGCTGTTCTGCGGGCATTTCCGCAAGCTGCGCCTCCATCTCTGCCATCGCTTCGTTCATCTGGGCCGAAACCTCGTCAAGCATCGCTTCATCCATGACGATATAGCTCCTGTCACTGTGGTCGACATAGATGAAGCTGTCGCCGAGAAAGATCATCGATGCTCCAGCGACACTGCCTTCTTCCATACGGATCTTATTTCCCTGGGCGTAGATCTTCGCCCTGTCGGTTTCGGCCCCGGATGCATCCCGGGTCACCATGTCCATTACGATGCCCGCGTCAGCAAGCGACGATGCAAAAAGGAATACAGCGCCCGTTGTAGCCACTACTCGTTTCATGGTTCTTCTCCGTTTCAGTTCCTCGACCAGCGCGTGGTCAGGCATGCGTTTGGTCCGGAATTTTCCGAATATAGAGAATATTACGGTATCCACGACGCTTTTTCGGTCCGTCCGGGCCACCAGGCGCAGAAATGCGCCCTGGCCTGTAATTAAATGGTCCAAGAGTCGGTCTAAACTGAGGGACTACGGCCAGAAAAATGCAGAACCGGCCGTGCGACTGACCATAGGGAGTACACATGGAGCCTTTTTCGCTCGCTGTCGTTGCGGCAGTCTTCCTCTTGTATGCCATGGTGTCGGGCAAGCTCGAGGGCACCGTGCTGACCGCGCCGCTCATATTCGCGGCGTTCGGCCTGCTGCTCGGGCCGGCAGGCTTCGATGTGGTGGCGATCGAACGCGAGCACTCGTTCCTGCATGTCGTCGCAGAGCTCACGCTGATCCTCGTACTGTTCGCCGATGCCGCACGTATCGACCTCAAGCGCGTCCGGGAGGACCATAACCTGCCGCTACGCATGCTGGTCGCTGGTTTGCCACTGGCCATCGGGCTGGGCGCATTGATCGCCGCCGTGCTGTTCCCGGGTTTTTCTCTCTGGGAAGCGGCCCTGCTCGCCGCATTGCTGGCACCCACCGATGCCGCGCTGGGCCAGGCGGTCGTCAGTAACCCGGTGGTGCCCGCCCGGATGCGGCAGGCCATCAACATCGAGAGCGGCCTGAACGATGGCATCGCGTTGCCGGCCGTGTTGATGTTCGCGGCGCTGGCAGGCGCGGCTCACGGCGCGGGCGAGTCCCGGGACTGGGTCCAGTTCGGCCTTCTCCAGGTAACACTGGGACCGTTGGTTGGCATAGCGATCGGCTTCGTCGGGGCACGCCTCATCGATCGTGCAGCAGAGAATGGTTGGATCAGCGCGCCGTTCCAGGGCATCGCGATTCTCTCGCTCGCCGGCCTTTGCTACGTGTTGTCCGAAGCGGTCGGTGGCAACGGCTTCATCGCGGCATTCGTGGGCGGCATGGTATTCGGCAACTCCATCCGCAATGAGTGCAGCTTCCTTTTCGAGTTCATGGAGACCGAAGGCCAGTTGCTGATGCTCATCACGTTCCTGGCATTCGGTGCGGTGCTGCTGCCCGAAGGGATAGCACACATCGAGCCCCTGCATTTCGTCTATGCGGTGCTGAGCCTCTCCGTGATTCGCATGTTGCCTATTGCAATTTCACTTCTCGGTTCGGGTGTCCGGATTCCGAGTTACCTGTTTCTCGGCTGGTTCGGGCCGCGTGGCCTCGCGTCCATCCTGTTCGTGCTGCTGATTCTCGAAGAGGCCGAGCTGACTCACCAGCCGCAGATCCTGTCGATTACCGTAATCACCGTTGCTCTGAGCATCCTGCTGCACGGCGTCAGCGCAGCACCGCTTGCCAATGCTTACGGGAGCCGGGCCCAGCGCATGGGAGAATGCGAAGAAACCAAACCGGTCACGGATATGCCACTGCGTTCCGGCGCAACCGATTAAAACGACGATTAGAGGAAAGCATCAATGAAAAAGACCCCGATCCTTAGTTGGGACGATCTGAATGACCGGGAACCGGCGCATGCGCTGGTCGCCGGCGTCGACCTCGTGGTGATCCGCTT
>Ga0209456_10000111_pt1 | contig 43574 bp, 36 predicted proteins | sample COG_11_FD_184755 | JGI IMG/M metagenome (GOLD analysis project Ga0209456, IMG submission 184755) | Pelagic marine sediment microbial communities from the LTER site Helgoland, North Sea, for post-phytoplankton bloom and carbon turnover... | ecosystem: Environmental > Aquatic > Marine > Neritic...
TCGCAGAGCCGCGCGGCAGCCGTGTTAGCGGGAGAACGGGTCAGTGATCGCGCGCTAGCCCTTTCCACTGTTGCTTCCGCTCCGGTCGTCGTGGTGGTCGTCGTCATGATCGTCGTGGTGGCCCTCGTCGTCGCAGTCGTCGTCGCAGTCATCGTCGCAGTCATCACCGTCGCCCCCGTGGGGTTTGCAGAAGGAGCCGCCGTGCTCGAGCTCGCACTCCTCCCCTTGTGGGCAATCGAGGTCCGATTCGCAGTCCATCACTCCGCCGTCGTCGCCAGGGTCGTTTCCGCCGTGGGGCTTGCAGAAGGACTCGCCGTGCTCGAGCTCACATTCCTCGCCGTTCGGACAGTCGAGGTTGGACTCGCAGGGAGTCGTGGCCCCATTTCCTTCCGGGGTGGTACGGGTTGCGAGCTCCGAGGCGCCCGCTCCGGCGTCGCCACAACCGTAAGCTAGCAAACATCCGGCTGCCAAGAACGTTCCAATTATCTTTGAATTCATCGTCTTCCTCCGTTGTGTCGAGAAGTTGTGGGCCGACTGTACCGCCCCATTCCCGTCAGTCCCCCAACGGCCTCTGACGACATGGCCCCGAGCGCTTGCATGAAGGCGCGGTTCCGTATCTCCTTGGCGATGATGGCTACCTCAGAGCTCGAGCACCTTTTCTACGAGGGAAGCTACGAGCGCATTCTCACGTTTACCGCCAATAGGCAGGCCGGGTTGTTAGACCCGTTCGTCGTCGGCGCCTTGGCCTTCACGGGGAGGCTCGACGAGGCGGAGATCACAGGGCGATTGGTGATCTCCGATGACAGCTGTCCGGACGCAGAAGCGGTGGCCGTGCGATTCTTCCTATGCGCAGGGGCCTGTCATGCGGGCATGCTCGACAAGGCCATGAAGTGGGCGAGGCAAAACACCGACGCGATTCGCGCGGTTGACGCCCGAAGTCGTTTTTTCGCCTATCAAGGGTTTGGGCTCGTCCGCTACTTCGAAGGTCGGATGGATCGGAGCAGGCGATTCGCGCGACGTGCCTTGTCCGCTTCAATCGAAGCTGGCTTCCCCTACGGCCGACTCCTTGCTCTCGACTTGCGCGGACACGCATTGATCCAGACCGGCCAAGTCTCGTCTGGTTTGCGCCTCTTGGAGCAAGCGGAGCGCTTGGCCCTGGACCTCGGATTCGTGGCGAATGCCAAAACCATCGAGGTTGCCGAGAACATCTACCGCGTGCGGTGCCGCGTCCAAAACACCGAGGATACGTTGTCGCGGCTTCGAGAGCTCGCGCACTCGTCCATCGTTAGTTTCTTTGCGCGTCGCAATGCGTTCTTGGAGCTTGCGTGGCAGCAAACGCTAAAAGGGCAGATTCAAGCTGCGGAGGAATCATTGAACGATGCAGCCCGGATCGCGCTTCCAGACTCAGACCGGCGCGGCCGCGCTCGCGCGTTGTTGGCGCGGACGGTTATCCTTGAGCTGTCTCAAGGGCGTACTGCGTCGATCCCATACCTGGAAGAAGCGCGGCGCATTGCGCAGGAGGATGCGTCTCTTCACGCCGAGGTTCTGTTCGTCGAGGCTGCCATCTTGCGAACGGCCCGCGCTGGACTCGCCGCCGAACTGGAGATGCTTGCGTCCGCTACGGGGATCGAACGTGCCGCAATCGCACGAAGCCTCGCGGGACCGGCGGCAACCTCTAGGAGCCTGCCGTCGGAGGACCGGCTTGGCGAGCTCTTGTCGAGCCTCCGCTCCATGACACCCAAAGCTCGCGTTGTTCACTTGATCAATGAACAACTCCTCGGGCTGGTGCCTTGGAGCCTCGGATTAGCCCCCGCTTGTCGCATCTATCTCTCTGGGCAGTCCGTATTGACGGAAGACCACGGAACGGTGTCAGTTCGCAGATTCCCATCCGGACCATCCATACGCGTTCTTCGGCAGCTGGCGGAAGGCGCCAAGACCAACGCTAGCCTCATCGCATCGGTGTGGAACCTCAGCGCGTACTCGCCTTCCCGGCACGACCCCACCTTGCACACCGCAGTGGCCCGGCTTCGCGCCGCTCTCGCTTTGCAAGCCGAGTGGGTCCTCACTACGGAGCACGGATACCAGCTTGCCCCTGGCGTTGAGCTCGTGACGGTGGGCGACGAGCTCGAGACCCACGCGCCCGAGGAGATCGACGCAGCGCACGGCGGCACCCGAGAGATCTCCGATCGAGAGTCACACATCTTGGAGATCATCGGCCGCCGTCGCGTTGCGAGTTCTGCCGAGCTGGCGCAGGATATGCGTGTCTCCGACGCGACCGCGCTTCGTTCGCTTCGCGCACTGGTGGCTGACGGCAAGCTCCGCCGCACGGGTCGCGGCAAGAGCACTCGCTACTCGTTGTTTCCTGAGGCGCTTTCAGCACAGGGAGAAAGGTTATGATGTTCGATAGGCACATCACATTAGGGCTCGCACTCGCGCTTCTCGTCGCGTGCGGCGACGCCAACATGCCGGCGCTTCCGACGGATGGAGGAAGTGACGAGGCAGTTCCGGGCGATCCTGGGTCGGCCACGGACGCTGGCACCGACCCAGGCGACGCAGAGGTCGGCAGCTTCGACGGGACCTATTCCGTTCCGGTGAACGATCCTGTGCTCGAGCCCTTTGCATCGGTGCCGGTTGTCTTGGACTGGCGCGAAGCCAATGGGGAGTACCGGCTAGACTACGACTTTCCAACGGACTTGACGGGTGTCTCGCAGCGCGTCTCGTTCGAGGGCAGCCTGACTCGCGACGGAACGATTCAGCTTAGCGGCGACCTCGGGTCGGCATCCTGCGAGTCAGACACTTCGGGCACCAGCTTCATGTGCACAGAGCGCTTCCCTCAAATGGCGTTCGACCTCGAACGCCTGCAGCGCGATCTCGAGCGCCGTGGTCTGCCAGCCGATGAGATCGCCAGGCGCATCGAGGTGGCGTCGGTCTTCCGTTCTGATCCGATCGGCATCCTGGTTTTCGCCCTAGACTAGGAGCGATGATACGGGGTGTGATCACGTCGAGCCGGAAGGCTGAGCGCGCTCTAGAACGCCTCGACGCCGAGGCCGACGAAGCCCGAGAAATGCGGGTTGTCGAGCAGCCACTTCGTCGGAAACGCCCATCCGAGCCGTGCGTAGACCTGCCAGCGGCCCCAGCGAAGATCGGTGAACAAGGCCAAGCCGCCGACTCCGCCGAAGCTATCGAGAAAGCCTTGGCGGCGCGGATCGTTGATCGCGCCCCCCGAAAGCAGGAGACCAAGTTCCTGCGGCTTGTCGATCTTTGGTTTGATGTGCCCGCTCAGCTGGGCGATCGCCACGCGCTCGGAAATGTTGGCGGACCAGGGTAAGCCCGGGACGACGAGCACGTATGGATTCATGCCACCCACGCGCAAGCGGGTGATGTCGTCTTGGAACCAGCCCCAGTTGAAGGTTTCTTGAAGCTCTAGCCGGAACCGTTCGCCGGTCTTCCAACCGGCGCGCAGCCATTGGTTCAGGGTCCAAATTGCCTTTCTCGGATCGTTGCGGTCATCGAGCGAGGTTCCTGTATTGGTGAAGCCCCAAGCGCGCACGTCCGAACGCACATCGATGCCCACAGACGCACCGACGGCAACGCCGTGGATCCGGGGGAACAACTTGGACGCGCGATACTCTTCACCGGGCGAATCGATGTTCCAATAGATGTAGCCGAGCCGTGGCTCGAAGACCAACGTGTTGGCAGGGAGGAGATACGCTGGGTCGGTGTTCTTGTCACCGAAGAACCAGTACCGCACGTTGGTGACCACCTCGAGCGTGTGGTGGTCGGCGACATGCCATTGGATCTTCGGCAGGAGAACCACGTAGCTCGCATTGAATCCGAGGCCGGATCGCCGAAGCCCCTGCTCGTAGTACTGGTGAAGCAGGCCGGCGAAGGCGATCTCGCCACGAAGAGCCACCGAGAACTCGAAGTTCTTGCCCATCGGAACGCGTTCGATCTCGAGGTGAATGGTATCGGTGTTGTAGTAGAGCCGGACGTCACCCTCACCGACTTTGTCTTGGCCATACGCTTCGAACAGGACGAACCCAAAGCCAGTCGCCTCGGGAACGAAGGCAAAGTCGGCCCCCGCCGCCGCCGAACCATGCCAGCCCTCGGCGTGAGCCGTGGAAGAGATGAGCATCAAAGCGAGGATGGCGGAAGAGAGCCTCATGCGCGCACCTTAGCGCACCAAGACAACAGAGCGACTAAGCGCGATCTTCGGTCGATCTCGTTCTTCGAATCCCATGCGAAGTCCGGCCTGCACACTGGCTTCGAAGGCACGCTTGCTGACATGGAGCTTCGGCTCACTGATGAGCACGAAGGCTCCCCGTTCCAGCACGCTGCGCAACTGTTCAAACAGCCGCTCGACGTCGGGCACTTCGTGAACCATCCAAAAGGCAGTGGCGAAGCCGAATCGTGGTCGTGTGCCGAGCCCGAGATCGCGCGCGTTCGCTTGAATGAGCTCTGCGCGTGCCAAGAGTCCACTGCCCTCGAGGCGTTCCTTGGTCATCGTGAGCATCCGCGGCTGAAGATCGACGCCAACCACCAACCCATCTGGACCTACCAGTTGCGCCAGGCCCACGGTATTGAAGCCCGCCCCGCACCCGACGTCGAGGACATGCATCCCAGGGCGCACGAACGCTCCGAAGATCTCCTCCGGCTTGTGAAACCTCCGCCGGATCGGATTGTCGAAGCTGCGGACGAACCACCAGGGACAGACATGGGCCATCGGTCAGCTCCTCATGGATGTATGTGGGTGCAACTCGTCGAACTTGCCAGGGCTAGTGGCTGTCGCCTTCTTCCGGTTGGCACACCTTGTGCATCCTTCTTTGCTTCGAGGCTCAGATAGTGGGTCGCGTTATGGTTCTGTGAATCGGGAGGTGAAAGATGCGAATGCACGCGAAGTTATTCGGAATTGTGCTGTGCGCACTTGCGGCTGCGGCCTGCAGTGGCGACGGAGACGAGACCCCAGGAACCGGAGGGACCGGAGGGACCGGGGGGACCGGCGGAACCGGCGGAACCGGCGGAACCGGCGGAACCGGCGGGATCCAGACTTCGACCGTGACGGGTATGGTGGTCAGCCGCGACGACAACGAGGCAGCGGTCGTCGGCGCGAAAGTCGAAGTGTTTGGCACCGAAATCTCCGCGATCACCGACGGAGACGGATTGTTCTCACTGTCAAACGTGCCGAATGGGGATGTTTTCTTCGTCACCACGGCGACCGGCAACTGGGGAATCGTAGACTACTACGGGGTGCCCGACGAGACGGCGAACGGCGTCAATCTCGGCGTGGTGCCGGATGACGAGATCACGGCCGTTGACGACGCGCTCGATGATCGGACCATCAGCGAGAGCGATGGCTTCGTGGATATCCTGTTTGAAGGCGCAAAGGGCGACGAGACCGGGATGATCAGCGCGCCAAGCGACGCTCCGTTCACGTTCGACTCCCTCGAGGAGCCGCAGATCCAGAACGGAATCATCGTGGACGCCTCAGGCGAAGGCGAACTATTCTTCTCATCCGTCGATCCCGCGGTCGGGACGGTCACCGCGACCGTAGAAGGAGTCCCGAACGTGACGGATTGCGAGGTGGATGAGTCTCCCGGGACGACGTACCCGATCATGGCCAAGTCGATCACAATCGTCTACGCGGGTTGCAAGCCTGCGCAGTAGCCATCGACTCGCCCGATGAGGCGCAAAATCTGCGTTTTTCTGCGCTTGGGCGCAGATAGTGCGGCTCGGTCCGGCTAGAACATCCAGCCCACGCCAACGTTCCAGCGGTTCGCGATCGGGCCGCTTGATGGGCGTTCGTATTGGTAGTCGAACTTGAAAACGACTTGAGGGATTGGTCGGTAGCTCAGGCCAATGGTCGGGACCACGAAGGCCGGCAGGTCGAAAGCCAGGTCTGACTCCTGAAAGGTCGTGTCGTAGTAGTCGACGCGCACGAACGGCACGAGCGCCATCTCAGTGTCGACGTAGTAGAGGACGTTGTACCCAAGCTCTCCGTACGCGCCGAAGAGGTTCGAGCCAACCGTGCTCGTCGGCTCAGTCTCGCCCGGCGGAATGATGCGGAGGGCGTCGGTATCGCTCACGTGGAAATAGGCGATGAGAGCCCGAGATTCGAAGCCCTTGCGGAGCACGCGCCAATCGCCAGAAATTCCGCCCACCTTCACGTTCACATTGGAGAGGTCTCGCGGTCCGGCCAGCCCGAAGTATGGCGAAACACCGACGACCATCCCGAGGATGGGTTCCCATTCGAGGCGACCGACGAATGCCGGCCCGTTCAGCTCCGCTTGCGTGACCTTGAGACGACCACCACGAAGGCCGCTCGAACCCGAGAAGCCGCTCGCATCGAGGCCTCCCATCACATAGAACTCATATCGGAGCTCGTCTTTGGGCTGGCCCCAGATGCCGATGCCACCTTCACGCCAGGTGGTCGGAATGATCACGCGATCCACCTGTGGGCGTTCAACACCATTGAAGATCGGAGGTTCGTGCCATTGGTTGATGATGCCCATCGGCACGAGAATGACGCCCGCGCGCAGGTAGAGCGCCTCGCTGGTGTCTTTCAACAATCGCCAGTCGATGAAGGCCTGCTCGATTTGAAGTGAGCCGGGAACCGCGACCCCACCTTCTGAGGCGACGAACGCATGCTCGAGCTCGACCTCAGAATAGAACTGGAAGCGATCGTTGAATCGGTGCGCGAAGAAGATGACGAAGCGGTGAAGATCGAGCCGGGCGCTGAAGCTGTCGTCCTCGGGCTTCACCATATTCAGATGAAGCTCACCGTATCCACCGATCGTGGTCTTCTGCTCGCGTCGCATGCGCCCTTGCTGCATGCCGCGTAGGGGATCGATCTCGACCCGATACTGTCCCGCTTCGGGCTCGTCGGGTGCGACTTCCCCGGGAGGCAAGATGATCTCCGGCCCCTCTGGGTCAGCGTCAGTGTCAGTGTCGGTGTCAGTGTCAGCGTCAGTGTCAGTGTCAGTGTCGGTGTCAGTGTCAGCGTCAGTGTCAGTGTCAGCGTCAGTGCCAGTGTCAGTGTCAGTGTCAGCGTCAGTGCCAGTGTCAGCGCCCGCGTCAGTGCCAGCGTCAGGGGAGAGATCTGCGGCATTGTCGGGGGCCTCCTGTACCGGCGGGCTTGGCTCCTGCGCCGTCGCCGTAGGAACTGCCACCACTGTCCCGGTCGCCACGGCCCCCAGCCAGATGAGGGCTAAACCCCTAGATGGATACCTCATTTTCAGCCTCTCCTTATTGCAAATGAAAATGACTTGCAGCTTCATTAGCATACCGCAAATGGGGTGCAAGGATGATCGCGATGGCACACCCTGGCCCAAGAGCCGCCCCGAAATCATTCCGGTTTTGGGTAGGCACACTGTTTGCAGATGCTTAACTTCACCTAGGAGGCAGACGATGCGTGGTTTTTACAGAGTGTTTTGCTTGGTGCTGATCGGTGGCTTGATCGGCTGCAACACCACCTCGGACGTGGGCGAGTACGAGGCCGCCCTGAGGCAGGCCGCCACGTGCGACGAGGTTCTCGAGGCCATTCAAGAGGACGCGATCACCAAGGTCGACCTCGAGCTCAAGTCGTTCGTCGATCAGGAGTACTACTCGCGCGGGGGCGGGCCGGTCGCTTTCGACGGTATCGGGGCCGAAGCTGGCGCCTCGGGCGGCACGGGTGGCACTCGGGCACCGACGCAGGCGGACGGCGACAACGCGGCGAACGCTCCTTCCGGGTTTTCAGACACGAATCGCCAAGTCGCCGACGTCGATGAAGCCGATATCGTCAAAGTCGGCGACGAGGGTCGCAAGCTCTACGTAGTTCGCGGCAACGGGTTCTACGAGTTCGACTCGTGGCCGGCGTCCCAGACCTCGAAGGTCGCCGATTTGGTGATCAACGCGGACGAGGAGGGCGGCGCGATCGAGATGTTCGTCGAAGGTGACCGCGCGGTGGTGTTCTCGTCCGTCTATGGTGTCGAAGCGCTCGACGACGGGGATCTCTGCCAGGGTTACGGCTACGGCGTGCCCGAGTTCGCTGATATCGACGGCGCCTATTACTACTGCGGGCGTTCGTACGTGAAGATCACCGTGATCGACCTCAGCGGCGATTCGCCGCAGGCGGTGCGCGAGATTTATGTCGATGGTTGGTACACCTCGTCCCGCCGGCACGACAACATCGTGCGCGCTGTGGTGCAAAGCAACATGCAGCGGCCCGGCACCGTTCCGAACCTCTACGAGATCCTCTATAACGGAGAGGTTTACCCGGAGTCGCGCGAAGCGGAAATCCGTCTGGCGCGCGCGTGGGCCGTCAAAGCCAAAGAGGCAATCCTAACGACGACGCTGGACGATTGGCTGCCTGTATGGGGCGAGCGCATCGATGGCGAAATTCAGCAGCAGCCCTCGCAGTGCGCCGACTTCTATTCACCCGCGCCCGGGCTGACCAACTACGGGCTCACGCAAATCGTTGGCATCGACATCACGAGCGATGATTCGACTCAGATCACCTCGATCTTGGGTCAAGCGACGCAGGTCTACGCGAACAGCGAGGCGATGGTATTGACGCAGCCGGATTGGACTTACTTGGAGCGAGACATCAACAGTGATCGTACCGCCGTGCATCGTTTCGCGGTGTCGTCCGAGCAGCAGCGAACGCCCTACCAGGGTTCTGGTTTCGTGCAGGGCATCGTGAATGACCAGTTCTCGATCGATGAGCGCGGCGGCATCATCCGCATCGCCACGACGCGCACCACATGGCCAGCGCGTTCCAATGATCCGCTTGCACCCCAGGTGTGGATCCCGCCGACGACCGACAACCTCGTCAGCACCATGAAGCTCAACGGTGGGGCGCTCGAAATCGTAGGCTCGACGCCGCCACTTGCCGAGGGTGAGCGCATCTTCTCTGCCCGGTTCATCGGCGACCTCGGCTACATCGTGACCTTCCGTCAGGTGGACCCGCTCTTCGCAATCGACCTCAGCGATCCGGAGAACCCGACGGTCCTTGGCGAGCTCAAGATTCCAGGGTTCAGCGACTACATGCATCCGCTCGGCGATGATCACCTGCTGACTATCGGTCGCGACGTAGATGAAATGACGCAGAGAGACAACGGGACCGCCCTTCAGATCTTCGACGTGTCGGACCCGGTGAATCCGAGGCTCGCGCACAAGGCGCTGGTGGGAGAGGGCTACTCCGAGGCGAATCACAATCACAAGGCGTTCAACTTCTACGCCGATAAGGGCTTGCTCGCATTTCCGTTCGTGTCCTATGAGGGCGACTTCTCGAGCACCTTGGAGCTCTGGGACGTCAGCGCCGACACCGGTTTCAATCGTCGTGGTGCGGTCGATCACTCCGACCTGGTCCTCGATGATTGCGGCGGCGTCCCCTACGCGGTCGACGAGTTCTACTACTACTGCGGCTACCAGCCTCAAATCACCCGCGGTGTCTTCATCGACGAGTTCATCTACTCGATCAGCTACGGCGGCGTGAGGGTTCACAACGTGAACGATTTGGCGATGTCGGTGGCGACGGCGAGGTACTAGTCACTCGAAACGGTTTAGTTACACCGCCCGCCCACCCCCACCTAGGCGCTCGCGTGGGGGTGGCGGGGTGGGGATGAAGGGCCCGTACTGCGCGTAACCGCCTGGCGAGTCGCCGTAAGAAACAGCGCCGGTTTAGTTACACCGCCCGCCCACCCCCACCCGTAGTCCTCCCTGCCGCGGCCTGCGCTTCGCTTGGCCTTGGCGGCGCGTTCGCGCCGGGCTTCGCCCTTCGGGCTCGCGCTACCGCCTGCCGAGGGTGTGCCGCGTCGGTGCCAGCGCAGCCCCGTGGGAAGCGCGAAGCGTTTCCTCTACGGGGCGCCAGTGCCAGCGTCGGTGCTACTCCCCAGACTCGAGTTCCCCTCGGAGCCCTTCCAGCCTTTCATGGGACTCCGTCCACGCCTCGAACGAGCGGTCCAACTCCTGCTGGGCTTCCTGCACTTCGCGTAGCAACGTGTCCCGGCGCTCGGCGTCGTCATAGATCTCGGGGTTGCTCAGCGCTTCGTTGTGCTCGGCGATCACGCGTTCAAGCCTTGCGATCGTCTGTTCGAGGGTCCCCACTCGTTTCTCGAGTGGTTTCAGCTCGCGGTTCTGCTTGGCCCGGAGCTCCGCGTCTTTTCGGCGTTGTTCCTTCCGTGCCTGACGGCTCTTCTTTTGGGCCACGGGTTTGATCGCGGTTGCGGTCGCCGGGGCGACGTCTCGGTCCTGGCAGGACCAGATGTAGTCGTCGAGGGTGCCCGGATAGCTTTCGACGCCGCTGTCGTGCACGACCCAGAGCTTGGTAGCGAGCCTGCGAATGAAAGCTCGGTTGTGACTCACGAAGAGTAGCGTGCCGTCGTAGGTGGCGAGCGCGTCGGTGAGCGCTTCGGTGGTCTGAAGGTCGAGGTGATTGGTTGGCTCGTCCATCAGCAACACGTTGCCTGGCCGGACGAGGATCTTGGCGAGGGCGACCCGCGCCCGCTCACCGCCGGAGAGCACCGACACGCGCTTGTCGATGGCCTGATCGCCAAACAGGAGGGCCCCCAGCACCTTGCGCACGCGTTCGATGCTGGTGCCGTCGCTCGCATAGGAGACTTCCTGGAGCACCGTTCGATCGAGGGTGAGGGCCTCGGCATGATGCTGCGCGAAGTATCGGACGTTCGATTGTCCCGGCAGATGCACGCGTCCCCCCGAGGCCTCGATCTCTCCAGCCAGGATCTTCAGCAGCGTCGTCTTGCCGGCGCCGTTGGGGCCGACGATGGCGACGCGTTCGCCACGTTCCACCGAAAGCGAAACACGATCGAGCACAACGTGCTCACCGAAAGACTTGCAGAGCTCGTCCACACGCATCGGGTTGCGCGCGCCACGCTCGGTCGCCGGAAACGAGAAGCGGGCCTGGCGCACCGACCGATGGAGCTCGACCGAATCCATCTTCTCGAGCTGACGAACCCGGCTTTGGACCTGGGCGGCCTTGCTTGCCTTGGCGCGAAAGCGGCGGACGAACTGCTCGAGGTGCGCCTTTTCTTTCTCGAGGTTCTTCGCCCGGTTCTCGAGAAGCTGACGCTCTTCCTCGCGCTGCACGAGATACTGCTCGTAGTTGCCGCGGAATGTGCGGACGCCCTCAGGCTCAAAGCTGAGGACGCGGTTGACCTGCTCGTTGAGGAACTCCCTGTCGTGGGAGACAAGCAAGAGAGCCTGGTCGTAGCTGCTCAGGAATCTCGAAAACCAGGCGACGGAGGGCATGTCCAGGTGGTTGGTCGGTTCGTCGAGGAGCAGCAGGCCAGGCTTTTGAAACAAGAGCGAGGCCAACACGGCCCGCATTTTCCAGCCCCCGCTGAGCTCCGAAAGCGGGCGTTGGTGGTCGCTTTGCGTGAAGCCGAGCCCGTGCAGGATCCGCTTGGCTTCGTGCTCGGAAAATCGGGCGTCGAGCGCCGCGATTTGCTCGTGAAGCTCCGCAACTTCGCTCGCGACGCTGACAAGCTCTTCCTCGTCGGCTTTGCTCGAGCCTTCTAGCTCCGCCAAGCGTGATTCGTGTCGCTCGAGTTGCTCGCGAAGCTCGGTTCGGCCTGGGATGCTGTCGTATACGAAGGGCAGCACCCTCTCATTTGGGAACGAAGCGATCTCCTGGGGCAGAAACCCGATGCGCACACCGGGCACCGTTTTTACCACTCCGCCGTCGGGTTCGATCTGGCCTGCGAGCAAGCGGAACAAGCTCGACTTGCCAGAGCCGTTCGGTCCTACCAGACCGATATGATCGCCCTGGTGCACCTGGAACGAGAGCCCGTCGAAGAGCGTCTCTCCTCCAAGTGCGAGCGAAACGTCGTTTACCGAAGCAATCGTGCTCAAGCCAGCTCCGACCGGATCTTGATTTCGTTCAGCAACGTCCGGTGCACTGGGCAACGGGCCGAGATGTCGAGAAGTCGGTCGCGTTGCTCGTCACTCAGGTCGCCCTCGAGCTCGAGCTTCTTGTCGATGACGTCGATCATTCCGGTTTCCTTCTCGCAATCTTCGCAGTCCTGGGCGTGGACGCGATCGTGGCGAAGGGTGACTCGGACGGCGTCGAGCGGCCACTCTTTGCGACCCGCGTACATCTTCAGGGTCATCGAGGTGCACGCACCGAGGCCCGCCAGCACGAGCTCGTACGGGTTGGGTCCGAGGTTCGTCCCGCCTTTATCGAGTGGCTCGTCCGCCGCGAACGTGAGATGGCGAGCCTGAATCCGCTGCAAAAAGCTGGTCGTCTTCCCCTCGACGACGACCTCGCCTTCAGGCGTGTCTTCCGGGACATCTTCGGGCGGTTGTTCTGGTAGGTAGCGGCTCGCCCAAGCCGCGAGCACGGCGGCGACGTATCTCGAATCGCTCCGGCGACCTAGCAAGTGATCCGCTCCGTCCAATGAAACAAAGCTCTTCGGGTGCCGGGCCGCCTGGTAGATCAGACGCGCGTTGTCGATCCCGACGACGTCGTCCTGAGGCGAGTGAAACACCACCAGAGCCTTCTTCAGGCTCCCGATTCGCTCAGCGTTGCAGTGCTTCTGAAGGTCTTCGAGGAAGCTCTTGCGGATCGTGAACTGACGCCCGCCCAGATTCACGTCGGCCTGTCCGCTGGTTTCGATCTCTTCGAGCGAGGCGTCGAACAAACGTGCGACATGCTTCGGGTCGAACGGTGCGCCGATGGTGGCGACCCCAACCGCTTCGGGGATCTGTCCTGCCGCGGCGAGGACCCCGGAACCTCCAAGGCTGTGACCGACGAGCAACGCCGGCGCGCCATAGGCTTCACGCAGTGCGGCCGCAGCCGCAACGATGTCGTCCACGTTATGGGAAAAAGTCGTCCCACCGAACTCCCCCTCGCTCTCGCCGAGCCCCGTGAAGTCGAAACGCAGCGTGGCGATCCCCTTCTCCGCGAGTGCAGCGCTGATGTGAACCGCGGCCCGGCTCTCTTTCGAACACGTAAAGCAGTGAGCGAACACCGCACACGCGATCGGCTCCACCGCCGGCATATGAATCCGCCCGGACAGCGGTTGCCCACCGCCCCCCACAAACTCAAACCGTTCGATATCCATAGTCATAGAGGTCTCCTCAGAGAGCCCAATGTATATCGATTAGCCCTTTCAAAAAGGGGTCTGACCCCTTTTTTTATTCGGCGGCTTCTAGGTAGTCGGCGTATTCGGGGGTGTCGTAGCCGAATTCTTCGAAGACTTCGCGGAGCTCCTCGGAGACCTCTTCGCGGCTGACGCCGAAGAAGTCGAGCTCGAAGTTTCGGGGGCTTTCGTACTCGCTGTGCGCGACCATAGCCTCGTCGAGCTTGGCCTCGAATGCTTCGCTCACGGGCATGCCAAGGCGGCCGTACAAGCCCAGGATCGTCTTTTTGGGGTCTCGAACCAGGTCCTCGTAACGAATCACGATGAACTGATCTTCCGGGATCTCCTTGCGGCACCGGAGGGCGTATCGATAGTAGTCATAGCCAAGCCGCTTGAGCGCTTGGATCTCTTCACCGTCGGGGCGAATGCTCGGAGAGTGGGCCTTCCACGCCTGGTAGAACATATTCAAGAACGACGGCAGCGAGTCGTGCGGGTCACGCACGAGGTACACGAACGCTGCGTCCGGAAACTTCTCGTAGACCGAACGAACGCGTGTCGAGAAGAACACATTCTTGTTCAAGAAGCGTTTCCCGTCCGCCTCGAACACGTGACGCTTGATCGTGTTCTCGTAGGAGTCCATGAATGCGCGCCGTTCCTCGGGCGGTTGACGGTCGATCCAGGTCTGGCTCGGCAGGTCTTCCATGAAAGGAAAGAGCAGACCGGTCGTAGGCGACGTGAGGCTCCAAAGGAGCGTGCACACGTCTTCCTCGGCCTGGTCGAGGCTCAAGTGGTGAACCTCTTGCCAACGGCTTTCGAGCGGGCCGTTGAAGAAATCGTACGCGCGGTTGAGCACGGAGCCGACACTGGTCTGTGCGAGCTCGACCAGCCGCTTGAAGGTCTTGGTTGCGGTAACGGCTGGAAAGATGGTTTGGTAGAGCTTCACCGTGGTGAAGACCTCGTCATCCAAGCTGATCAGGCGGTGGGCGAGGGTGGTGCCACTGCGGGGGTTGGCGAAGACAAAAACCGGCCGCTCGACCTTCTGATCGCGGTACTCGGGGTACATGACCTCGTCGAGGGCGCGGAAGCCGGCCGTAGTTTGGCGGATTCCCAGGTAGATCGGCGCGATCCACGCGGTGGTCAGCAGACGGCCGATGGTCGGCTTCTTGAAGAGGACGTTTCCGATTTCTCGGACGCCCCGCTTGTTGATGTACATGGTCGCTCCCCTGAGGGTAGGTCGTTGACTTGCCCAGGCCCCAGTCTAGGGTCGGTCCTCGAAATTGCTGGGAAAACCGAGCGAGCGGTGCTCTTGTCCCGCTGAACGGTCCGGGCTCCTCGGTGAGCGGGTCCGTTATTCGTCGGTTACGCAGCCTTCGGACGCGGACTTCACATTTTTGATGTACTTGTACAATGTCCCGCGTTTGGCCTTGAGCTCGGGCGCTTTCCACTCGGCGCGCCGCCTTTCCATCTCAGCCTCGTCGACCTCGAGGTCAATGCTCCGCTTCTCGGCGTCGATGGCAATGATGTCGCCGTTGCGCACCAAGGCGATGGGGCCGCCTTCCTGCGCCTCGGGGGTGAGGTGTCCGATGATGAAGCCGTGAGAGCCCCCGGAGAAACGGCCGTCGGTGACTAGAGCGACATCCTGGCCGAGCCCGGCGCCCATGATCACGGACGTCGGGGAGAGCATTTCAGGCATGCCCGGCCCACCCTTCGGCCCCTCGTAACGAATGACGACGACGTTGCCTTTCGTGATATGGCCGCCTTCCATCGCGGACAGCATGTCCTCTTCGCAGTCGAACACTTTCGCCGGGCCTTTGAAGTGGAACCCTTCCTTGCCGGTGATCTTCGCGACGGACCCTCCGGGGGCGAGGCTGCCTCGAAGAATCGTGAGGTGCCCCGTCTTTTTGATCGGCGCGTCCCACGGATGGATGACGTCTTGTCCCTCGTCGAGGTCGGGAAGATCAGCGAGGTTCTCCGCCAGGGTCTTTCCGGTGACGGTGAGGCAGTCCCCATGAAGCGCCTCTTGCGCCAGCAGGTAGCGAAGCACCGCCGGCGTACCACCCACGTTGTGTAGGTCCTCCATCACGTACTGCCCACTCGGCTTGAGGTCCGCGAGAAACGGGACGCGATCGCTCACCGTTTGAAAGTCGTCGATCGTCAAAGGAACATCAACCGCGCGCGCCATCGCGACGAGGTGCAACACCGCGTTGGTCGAGCCACCAAGCGCCATGATCGTCACCATCGCGTTTTCAAATGCCTCGCGCGTCATGATGTCGCGCGGCTTGATGTCCTTCTCCAGAAGCAGCTTGATCGCTTTGCCCGCTCGCAGGCATTCCTCCTGTTTTTCGGGATCTTCCGCGGGAGTCGACGAGCTGTACGGCAGCGACATTCCCATGGCTTCGATCGCGGCCGCCATCGTGTTCGCCGTGTACATTCCACCGCACGCCCCCGCACCCGGGCACGCATGCTCGATGATGTCGAGGCGCTTGTTTTCGTCGATCGATTTTGCGAGGAGCTCGCCGTACGACTGGAACGCGGAGACGATATCCAGCTTCTCGCCCTCGCTTCCATGTCCGGCGCGAATCGTTCCACCGTAGACCATCAACGCGGGGCGATTGAGCCGCCCGATCGCGATCATGCAGCCGGGCATGTTTTTGTCGCACCCCGGGATAGAAATGTTTGCGTCATACCATTGGGCGTTCATCACCGTTTCGATCGAGTCGGCGATCAGGTCGCGCGATTGAAGGGAGTAGCTCATCCCGTCGGTGCCCATCGATATCCCGTCGGACACACCGATGGTGTTGAACCGCATCCCGACCAAACCCGCCTCGACGACGCCGCGCTTCACCACTGCGGCCAAGTCGTTGAGGTGCATGTTGCAGCTGTTGCCCTCGTACCAAACCGCCGAAATGCCGACTTGAGGTTTGTCCATGTCGGCGCGTGTGAGACCAGTTGCATGCAGCATCGCTTGCGATGCGCCCTGGGACGGGGGCTCGGTGATGCGGCTGCTGTACTTGTTGAGTTTTCTGCTCATTGGGGGCTGGGGAGCTTAGCACCCAGAAACGCAGGCTCCGGCCCCGGGGCGTTGGCTTGACGGGCCCGAACCTCGGTCCTACGTCTGTTCAAGAAAATTTGAAGGAACTGAGCTGTTCGAGTGTCCACCGCCGCCGCGAAACAACAAGAACCCAATGATTCTCAGCCTTTGTGGCGCGAGGCCGAGTTGCGGGCGGCCGATGCCATGGGCCGCTTGATGGAGTTCTGGGGGTTTCGGCGCCACATGGGGCGGCTGTGGACGGTTCTGTACCTCTCCCCAGAGCCGATGACGACGGCCGAGCTCTCGGAAACCCTTCAATTGAGCAGCAGCGCGGTGAGTCTGTCACTCGGAGAGCTGGTCCGTTGGGGCGCCGTCCGAAAGACGTGGCGCCCGGGCGAGCGAAAGGACTTCTACCAAGCGGAAAGCAGTGTGTGGAAGCTCCTTCGGCGCGTATACGAGCGGCGCGAGCTGAACCTCATTCGCGAGGCCATCGATGCTTTTGGTGACGCGCAGCGGCATCTCGAGGAGGCCCGAGGCCGACTGAGTGGCGCCGACCGGCGGCGGGTAGACTACATGCGCCAGCGACTTTCACGCCTGAGTGCGCTATCAAAGGCCGGCGAACGACTCGTTCGGCTGCTGGTAGCTGGCCGGATGATCAACCCGGCCGATCTGCAATCCGCGGAAGAGGAAGATTGATGCACGAGGGGACACTCAGCCGAGGCGTGCCATGTCGTTGATAGCGGCAGTTCGAGCGGATTCGTCGGCGGACGTGCTCACGAGCCTACAGGCCGCGTGCGAATCGCAGGGGCTTGGCGATCTTTCCGCCCATTTGGCCGACCTCGCCGATTTGGTGAAGTGGGACATGAAGTCGCTCGAGGACGGGATCCAGAGCCTTCCCATCGGCGAGAGCGTCGTTCACAAGAGCGCCCACCATTTGCTCGAGATTGCGGGAAAGCGGCTCCGGCCGATGTGCGTGGTCCTGGCGTCGCGCTTGGGTCAGGGCCTCGACGACAAGACACGAGAGTTCGGGGTCGCGGTCGAGCTCGTGCACTGCGCTACGCTGCTGCACGACGATGTCGTCGACGCCGGCGATCAACGCCGCGGCGTCCCCGCCGCGCGCACGCTCTATGGCAACGCAGCTTCGATTTTTGCGGGGGACTGGTTGCTCGTAGACGCGTTGCGCCGAGTCCGCGCTGCCGAAATGCCGGATGTCTTGGTCCGGCTGCTCGACATCATCGATGAGATGATTTTTGCGGAAGCAATCCAGCTCGAGAACCGTGGCCGCATCGATGCACGCATGCGGACCTACATGCAGGTCGTCGAGGGCAAGACCGCCGCGCTGTTCCGCTGGGCGATGTTTGCTGGCGCGCACGCAGGGGGTCTCGACCCCGAGGCGTGTAGGGCGCTCGAAGAGTACGGGCTGCACCTCGGAGTCGCCTTTCAGCTGATCGACGACCACCTCGATTACGCGGGCGATGGTTCGACGATCGGGAAATCACCCTTCACCGACCTGCGCGAAGGCAAGATGACTCACCCGGTGATCGTCGCCCTCGAGCGAGACCCTTCACTTCGGCCGGTTCTCGAAGATTTGGTCGCGCGCCCTGCGGACGAGATTTCAGAAGAGGCGAAATCGCGTCTGTTGACCGCCCTTGATCATACGGGCGCCCTCGAGTCGACCCGCGAGCTCGCCATTCGAAAGGCCGAGGCGGCCTGTCTGGCATTGGCCGGCCTCCCCGAGAGCCGCGCTCGAGATGCACTGTTCACGGTGGCCCGCGCCACCGTTCACCGGGAGTCCTAGCGAGTAACGAAGAAAGAGTCATCGATGTCCAAGCAACCACCAGCCGTGACTAGCCGGATCCCGGGCTTCTACCGCGAGCACGTCGAACAGCGGCTTCGAGCCATGATCGAGACCGGCCTGCTTTCCGAAGAGTCGGTTCGGCACTTGCAAGACGGCGGCCGCCTCACGCTCGAGATCGCCGACCGAATGAGCGAAAACGTGATCGGGGTGCATGGCCTCCCCTTGTCGATCGCCCTCAACTTCCGGGTTAACAACAATGATGTGTTGGTTCCCATGGCCGTTGAGGAACCCTCGGTCGTTGCGGCTGCTTCGAACGCGGCGCGCCAAGTACGGATGACCGGCGGATTCTTCGGCGAGGCCACAGCGCCAATCATGACCACGCAGGTTCAGTTCGATGACGTCCCCGATCCGCGGGAGGCGAAGGCGCGCGTCGAAGCCGAGCAGAGCTTGATTTTCCAAATTGCTGACGAAGCCATCCCAGGCATGGTGCAGCGTGGCGGCGGTTGCCGCGACCTCGACGTACGCGTCCTCGACGAGGACGATGGTGTCTTGGTCGTGCACCTCTACGTCGATGTGGGCGACGCCATGGGCGCCAATGTCGTCGACGCGGTCGCCGAAGCGGTCGCCCCACGTATTTGCGAGCTCACCGGTGGCACCGTGGGGCTGCGCATCCTCAGCAACCTGCCGATGCGCCGCCGCGTTCGAGTGCGCTGCGACGTGAGCGCCGATGCACTGGGCGGACCAGACCTTGCGGACGGCATCGTCAAGGCGAGCCGCTTTGCCGAGCTCGATCGGTTCCGCGCCGTTACCCACAACAAAGGCGTGATGAACGGGGTCGACGCAGTTGCGCTGGCGATGGGGCAGGACTGGCGCTCGATCGAAGCGGGAGCGCATGCCTTTGCGTCGGTGACGGGCACTTACAAACCGCTAGTTGTCTGGACCCGCACCGATAGCGGTGTGCACGGCGAGCTCGACATGCCGATGGCGGTCGGAACCGTCGGCGGATCGACGCGCGTCCATCGTGGCGTGCGTGCGGGGTTCGAGCTCATGGGTGTGAAGAACGCTGGAGAGCTTGCCATCGTCATGGGCGCCGCGGGCATGGCATCCAACCTTGCAGCTCTTCGAGCCCTCGCCGGCGAGGGGATCCAGCGTGGGCACATGCGACTTCACTCGCGCAAACAAGAGGTTCAAGAGAACGCCCGGCTTCAGGCCAAGAAGGTCGAACGAGGTGGTCAGTGAGCGGAACGGTCCAACAGACCCAGTCGCCCAACCCCGGCTCCGGGGAGATGTTCGATCAGATCGCGGGCCGCTACGACCTGTTGAACAGGCTGATGTCGATGGGCATCGACCAGTCGTGGCGGCGCAAGACGGTGGCCGCCATGGAGCTTCCGTCGGACGCTCGTGTTCTCGACCTAGCAACCGGCACCGGAGACCTTGCCCTGATGATCGCCCGGCTTCACCCCGATGCGAGCGTGGTGGGAAGCGATCCCTCGACCCGAATGCTCGAAGTTGGAATCGAGAAGGTGGCTCGCGGTGGCCTCGGCGACCGCGTAGAGCTTCAAGTGGGCGACGCGCAAGCCCTTCCATACGAGAACGACTCATTCGATGGGTGCTGCATCGCTTTCGGCATTCGAAATGTTCCGAACCGACGCGCCGCGCTCGCGGAGATGGCGCGGGTGACCAAGCCCGGAGGCCGCGTCGCCGTGCTGGAGCTCGGCGAGCCGAGCGTGGGTTGGCTCAGCCCGGTCGCCCGTTTCCACGTCCGCAAGGTGATCCCACGGCTTGGCGGAATGCTCTCGGGTTCGCGCGAGTACCAGTACTTGCAGGAGTCGATCGCAGCATTCCCAGCTCCCGAGGAGTTTGCCGAACAAATGAAGGCTTCCGGTTTGAACGTCCTCGAAGTGAAGCCGCTGACCTTTGGCGCGTGCAACTTGTTCGTCGCCGAGCCTGAGGAGGCCGCCGTATGAGGTCTCAGAGCGCAGCCTTCGCATTCGAAGGGGTCCCGACCAGGGAGGTCTCCCGGGCGTTCTTGGAGCAAGCCCTTCACGAGCGCACCTCCGAAGCAAGCAACCTCATCGTGACGGTTCCGGCGCCGATCGCACCGCCGGATGCGTTGCTTCGCGTATTTCCGCACGAGGCAAGCATTCTGTGGGACCCGCCGCAGAGCGCTGCATGTTCCGGGCTCGGGGTCGCCAAGACCCTGGCCCCCAGCGTGCCTTTGATCAGCAACTTCTTCGATCGCACCGATCACGTGGCCGACGCGGCGAGCCCTGCACCGCGGGTCTTTGGTGGCGCCTCCTTCGTATCGGGTGCCGCCAGGGAGATGCCGTGGGAGAGCTTCGGCGATGGTTTCCTGTTGCTACCTACGTGGACGTATCACGTGGGCGAACGCGCTTGGTTGTCACTTGCCGTGTGCGAGACCGACAACCCGACCGCAGACCAGGTGCTCGACGTGTTCGATACGATCTGGGACAGCCTCGAGCGACCGATCGGTGTCATTCCGTCACCTGTTTCGGTGCGACGCATCGACGAGGCGGATCGAGAGACCTGGTCGCGTCAGGTCGAAGACATCCGCCGAAAGATTCAGGATCGCGTCTTCGACAAAGTCGTCGCCGCCAGGCACTGCGTCGTCGAGCTCCAGACCGGCGCTGGTTCTCTGGACGTGCTCAAGCGCCTGGAAGAGCGGTTTCCCGGTTGCACTCGGTTCGCGCTGTGGAGAGGCGATGCAGCCTTCTTGGGCGCCACCCCTGAGCTCTTGATCTCGCGGCGTGGGCCTTCGGTGTTGAGCGAAGCGCTGGCCGGATCGACTGCACACGGTGATGCCGCGCGGATGCTGGCCAGCTCGAAGGAGCGCGAGGAGCATCAGTTGGTGGTCCGCGCGATTCTCGACGCGCTCGAGCCGTTCTGCGATTCACTTCGCTCGGCTTCCGAGCCGAGCGTTCGCGAGCTTCCGAACCTGCTGCACATGCAGACACCGATCGAGGGGAACCTTCGAGAGCCGACGCACATCCTCTCGCTCGTTCAAGCACTTCACCCCACCCCGGCCGTTGGCGGCGTCCCCACGAACGAAGCGGTTCGATGGATCGTAGAGCACGAGGCGGTCGCCCGCGGCTGGTACAGCGCGCCGGTCGGCTGGACCGATGCAACCGGCGATGGCGAGTTCGTCGTTGCGCTTCGGTCCGGGTTGCTTCGCGACGGGAAGGCCTGGGTCTACGCCGGCGCCGGGATCATGGCCGACTCCGATCCCGACGCAGAATACGCCGAAACCGAGCTCAAGATGCAGGCGCTTCTTGGAGCGCTCCATGGGGACAGCCGCTGAACTACAGACAGAGTGGGCGCGCCTCGTCGTCCACAGCTTCGTCCAAGCTGGCGTCCGCGACGCGGTCATCAGCCCGGGCTCGCGATGTACACCCTTTGTGATCGCTGCGCTCGAGCACGAAGGGCTCGAATGTACGAGCGCGCTCGATGAGCGCTCCGGCGCGCATTACGCGCTAGGTCAGGCACGCAGCACACTTCGCCCCTCTCTTCTTCTCTGTACCTCGGGAAGCGCGCCCGCCAACTACTTCCCAGCGGTCATCGAGGCGAGCGAGGCGGGCGTACCCCTCATCGTGCTTTCCGCAGATCGACCTCCGGAGCTGCACGGCTGCGGATCGAACCAAACGACCGATCAGGTTGGCCTGTACGGCAGGAAGGTTCGGTTCTTCTCGAACCTCGGCGAGCCGCGTGAAGATACATTGAGCTTGCGAGCCGCGCGGCGAGTGGTCGCGCAAGCGGTATCCGAGGCCTTGGGCGTCAAGCCGGGCCCGGTCCACATCAATGCGCAGGCTCGCAAACCGTTGGAGCCAGTGCCGGCAAACCAGGAGCTCCAGGACCGCGTCGACGCGATCCTCGCCGAGCCGCTCACGCAGATGTATCGTGCCCGTCCGCTCGATCCGAAGCTCGTCGAGCACGTTCCCGCTTTGGTGGTCGACTCCGTAGCGGAGGCTCTCGATTCGGCTGCGCGTCCGGTCATCTTGTGCGGTCCATCGGACGTGCGTAACGCGATGTTCGTCGACTCGCTCAACGAGCTGGCCGAACGCTCGGGTTCCGTCGTGCTTGCGGAAGCCTCGAGTCAGTTCCGATGCTGGGCTGAGTCGAGAGCGCTGGGCGCGTTCGACACCATTTGGCGAACGGGGAACGGCAGGTCGATGTGCCTCCCAGATTTCGTCCTGCAGCTCGGCTCGAGCCCGATTTCCAAGGGCTGGGAACAGCTTTGCGAGACAAACCAGATTCGGCGCATCGTCGTGCATCCTTGGGAGTGGGCCGACCCGAGCTCGGACGCCGAAGCGATTGTGCAGGCCGACGTTGGATCCTTTCTCACAGCGCTTTGCAAGGCGAGCTATGACCTTGCTCGCCGCGACCCCGAGTTCGTGACGGGCTTTGAATGGGCCGAGTCGGCGGTTTGGGACGAGGTGTCCGGGATTCTCGACCGGGCCGGTGATTCCCTTACTCAGGCCGGCGCTACGCGAGCGGTACTCGACGGGGTTCCCAACCCGAGCGTGTTGGTCTTGGGCAACAGTCTGCCGATTCGTGACGTAGACGTCTGGGCGCCACCTAGTGACAAGCTGCTCCTGGTGAATACGCAACGCGGTGTAAGCGGGATCGATGGCGTGATATCCGGCGCAGCCGGCGTAGCTTCATCGGTGGCAGGTCCCACGACGCTGTTGATCGGTGATGTGAGCTTTCTCCATGACACCAATGGCCTCCAGTTGGCATCGGAGGTCGCCGGTCCGCTGGTCATCGTGGTCGTCAACAATGGTGGTGGCCGGATCTTCGAGCAATTGCCCATCGCGCGAGACCACAGCGAGAGTTGGCTCCCGTATTTCACTACGCCCCACGACGCCGACCTCGAGGGCGCGGCTGCGATCTATGGATGTGGATTTGAGAGCGTGAACACCGTGGCGGGCCTCCGGCAAGCACTCGACACTGCGTACGGTGGACAAGGATGTACGGTCATCGAGGCCGTGGTGCCGCCGCACAGCGCCCAAGAACAGAGCCGCGAGCTCGTCAGTCGGGTCGATCGGGCGCTTCAACTCGAGGTCTCTTGATGTGGATGCTGCTGCACGGCTTCACGGGCTCACCCCGAAGCTGGAGCCCTGTCATCACGCAAGCCGAGCTCGACCGACCCCCACTCATTCCCGCATTGCTGGGTCACGGCCGCGACTGGCGGACCACGGAGGTCGAGTCCTTCGAAACTGAGGTTACGCGGCTCCTGTCGCTGGTTTCCAACGCGGAATCACCGAGGCTGCTTTGCGGCTATTCGATGGGCGCGCGGGTCGCGTTGGGGCTGCTGGCACGCCAACCAAGCGCGTTTGATGCAGCGGTGTTGATCGGCGTGCACCCGGGTCTGGGCGATGAAACCGTGCGCACCGAGCGTCGCGAGCTGGACGCGAATCGTGCGCGATTGCTACGAGAGGAGGGCGTCGCTAGGTTTGTTACCGCGTGGGAAGAGCTTCCGTTGTTCGCGAGTCAGCGAGCGCTTTCCCCCGAAACGCTGACCAACCAACGGAATATCCGGCTCTCTCACGACGCGGAGGGGCTTGCACGCGCCCTACAGATTCTCGGATTGGGGGAGATGCCGGACTATCGGGCCGCGATCACCTCGGTTGAGACGCCGATCACCCTGGTGACGGGTTCGCGCGACGCGAAGTTTTCTGAAATCGCGCGCGCGATCACGGAGGAGAATGTTCACGTCGAGGCCGAGCTCGTCGATGGCGTAGGCCACAACGTGGTGCTCGAGAAGCCGGCTGCTATCGCCGCTGTGCTGGAGCGGGTCGAGGGGAGAGTGCGGTGAGCATCGAGGTCGCACCGGGCTCCGTCGGCGCCTGGGTTCTCGCGGCGCGTCCCGCGACACTCACCGCTGCGTTTGCCCCAGTCGCCGTGGGGACCGCCTGCGCGTGGCGAGTCGGCGGATTCCGATGGGATGCTGCGCTCGCAGCCCTGCTCGGCGCATTTCTCATTCAAATCGCAACGAACTTCGCCAATGACATGTTCGACTTTCAGAAAGGAGCGGACACCGAGGCCCGCCTAGGACCTACTCGCGCGGCGCAGGCTGGCTTGCTCACCTTGAGGCAGCTCCGCTGGGGAATCATCGTCACCTTCGCGCTCGCGCTCGGGACGGGCTCATATCTCACCTGGATTGCGGGGCCGACCGTGGTCGTGATCGGCCTCGCGTCGATCGTCGCCGGGCTCGCGTACACCGGAGGTCCCTTTCCTCTGGCCTACAACGGTCTTGGCGATGTCTTCGTCATGGCGTTTTTCGGCTTCGTCGCGGTTTGCGGCACGACGTTCGTCCAAGCGCTGACCGTCCCGGAGATCGCCTGGGCGGCGTCCATCCCGGTGGGCGCCTTGGCGACCGCGATTCTCGTCGTGAACAACGTGCGCGACTTCGAGGGGGATGCGCGAGCGGGCAAGACGACGCTCGTCGTTCGATTCGGGAGGGAAGGAGGCGTCAGAGAGTATGCCTTCCTGCTGACTGTTGCTTTCGCAACGCCCGTCGTCCTGTTTCTTCTCGGCTGGACCAGCGCGTGGGTGTGCCTTCCCTTGCTCACGATTCCGTGGGCCATCAGGCTGTTGCGCTCGGTCGTGCGCGACCGTGGGGTCGCCCTCAATCAAACGCTCGCCGCAACTGCAAAGCTTCTTTCCGTGTTCGGCGTTCTCTTTGCCATCGGGATCATACCGTGACCGACCTTCATGCCCAGATCGACGTGCTAGAGGGAGAGTTGGCCGAGTCGCTTTCCGGCGGCGGCGCCGGTTTGTCCAAGCGAACGTTCGCGGTGCTCACGCTAACGCGAGGGGACGGCACGACCGGAGTCGGAGAAGCCTCTCCGTTGCCCGGCTATTCGCCAGATTCGATAGCAGACGTTTGCAGCGAGCTTCGGGGTCTTGCGGACGAGCCGGTTCGCGCCGATCCGCTCGCGAGCCCGCTCGAGCTCCTCGAGAGCGCCTTTGCCGCACATCGGCTGGAGCATTCTTCGGCTCGGTTCGCGCTCGAAACGGCTCTGCTCGACTGGTTGGGCCATACACGTGGTCAGCCGGTGCACCAGATCCTCGGCGGCGACGTCGAAAGAGAACCGATCGCCATCGCCGACCTCGTCATGGAGCCGAATCCCGAGTTGTGGCCGGCGTGTGCCGATGAGCTCCTGACCCAAGGCGCAACGCACCTGAAGCTCAAGATCGGACCTCACCTCGACGCAGAGATAGCCGCCCTCCAGGTGATTCGCCGCACCCATCCGACGCTCCCCCTCCGGCTCGATGCCAACCGTCGCATCGCGATCGATGCGCTGCACCGGCATGCAGAGTCGTTGCAAGCTCTCGAGCTGGAGCTGATCGAAGAGCCGGTGGCACCAGAGGATTGGCCCGCCGCGTTGAATCTGCCGCTGCCTTTTGCGTTGGATGAAACGCTGCGCAACGATGCACTCACGCAGAAGCTCTTGGACAGCGGAAAGATTCGGGCTGTCGTCATCAAACCGACCGTCCTCGGCGGGTTGCGGGCTTCGTTCGCGGTCGCCGAGCGCGCTGCAGCGCATGGCGCACAGTATCTGGTTTCGCACACCTTCGATGGCCCAATCGCAAGAGCAGTCACAGCCGAACTCGCGCTCGCGCTTCAAACCAAGCTCGCCGCGGGCCTCGGGTCACACCCAGCGCTGGCGCTTTGGCCACCTCATCGTATTGCGGCGATTCGGGGGCGATGGATCGAGCCACACGACGCGCCCGGGCTGGGGCTCGACCTCGAGGAGGACCTCGATGCATGAGCTGAGCGTGCTCTCGGCCGCGAACGAAGACCCCGCTCGCGATTGCCTGATCGCCAACGGCAGGGTTTGGTCCTACGCCGATGTGGCAGCGCGCGTCCGGACAGCCCTCGCGGACCTTCGACGCCGAGGCATTGAACGCGGCGACCGGGTAGCCCTCACGCCCAAGGTCGACGTCGATTCGATCGTCTGGCTGTATGCGTTCTTCGAGCTCGGGGTCCCGGTGGTCTTGCTCCATTCGCACCTCACGGATCGCGAGCGCGAGGTCGTTCTAGACGAGGTGCAGCCAGTGCACCTGATCACCGAGCGGGTTGGCGATGCCGTCGGCAATGGCACTTCGACGCTGCCTCCGATTTCGGACCAGCAAACTCTCGCCATTGCGTACACATCCGGATCGAGAGGCGCGCCGCGCGGCGCCCGCCTGTCCCGCCGTGCGTTCATCGCGTCGGAGGCCGCGCACGCCGCAAATCTCGAGTGGCTTACCGACGATCGTTGGCTGCTGTGCATGCCACCTGCTCACGTCGGTGGCTTGTCGATCGTGACTCGGTCTCTGATCTCCAGGCACTGCGTCGTGCTGAGTCCGGGAACCTTCGACCCGGCCGAGGTAGCACGGATCATAGCTCGAGATCGCGTGACGCTGGCAAGTGTCGTACCGACGATGCTTCACCGCTTGTTGACCCTCGAAGATCAGACGTGGACAGCTGGCCCCGAGCTCCGTGCCGTTTTGGTCGGGGGTGCGCCGCTTTCCGATGCCCTGCGCGAGCATGCGATGGCAAGAAACGTCCCAATTCTCGCAACCTACGGATGCACCGAGGCATGCTCGCAGGTCACGACGCAAGCGCCCGAGCAAAGTGGACGACCGGGATCGGGCGCTTCTCTGCCGGGCATCGAAGTGCGGATCGAGGGAGACGAGATCCAGGTTCGTGGTGACGTGCTCATGGACGGATACCTCGGCCAAGACCGCAGCGGCGCCCCCTGGACATCGGACGGATGGCTCCGCACCGGCGACTTCGGTTCCTTCTTGCCAGATGGTCAGCTCCTAGTCGGGGGCCGCATCGACGACCGCATCATCACCGGCGGTGAGAACGTAGTCCCTCAGGAAGTCGAAGCATGCCTCGAAACCGTTCCGGGAATCGTCTCTGCCTGTGTCTTCTCGCTGCCGCACGACGAGTGGGGCGAAGAGGTTGTTGCTGCCGTCGTGACCGAGTCCACGGGGTACAGCGCGGACGTCTTGCGCGATCGGTTGGCGAAAGAGCTCGCGCCACACAAACGCCCCAAGCGAATCTGTGCGCTCGACGCGCTCCCGCTCAATCGCACCGGGAAGGTCGACCGCATCGCGATCGCGGCACTTTGCTCGGATCAACTGCGTTCGATTTAGCCTCGATTTGCACCGCGAATCTCTGCTAGGATTCGGCCCTCAAACGGGGGACCAACATGGCAGACCAGCTCAACGCTTCACACATTCTACTCATGTACGCGGGTTCGGAGCGTTCCTCCGCCACGCGCAGCAAAGAGGAAGCCGAATCTCAAATCGCTGACATCGAGCAACAGCTTCAGGGCGGCGCCGACTTTGCCGCGCTTGCACGCGACAACTCCGATTGCGGCTCCGCACAAGCCGGAGGTGACTTGGGTAGCTTCGGCCGAGGCCAAATGGTCAAGGGCTTCGAAGATGCCGCCTTCGCGCTCAACATCGGGGACACCAGCAGCGTCGTCGAGACACCGTTTGGCTTCCACATCATTCGCCGCACAGGCTAGGCGCCTTGCGGTTGCGCCGCACAGGCTGAGCGCCTACGCGGTTGCGCCGCACTGGCTGAGAAACTCTCGCACAATCGCCGGATAGCCTTCGCGGAAGGTCGGGTGCTCGAATCGGTATCCGGCCCCCCGGAGCCGCGCGTTTCGGCAGCGCTTGTTCAACCGCTCGGTCTCGGCGAAGGGAGGCGTGGGTACACCTAGCTCGGCGCTGAGCCAGGTCGTGACGACTCGGGTCGTGACGGGTTCTTCGTCCGAGCCCAAGTAGAGGGCTTCCGGATCTCCAAGGCGCATCAGATGCTGAAGCGCACCCGCGCAGTCCTCCACGTGGATGCGGTTGGTCCAGCTTTCGGTCGTGGTAGCTTCCCCGTTCCAAACCTTCCGAACGAGTCGTGTCCTTCCCGGCCCGTAGATGCCCGATAGCCGCACGTTGATTCCCGTGATCGGCGCTCCCTGGACGATCCCCTCAGCCTCCAACAGAATGCGCCCGTTGAACCCGAGCGGCTCGGTCGCCGAGCTCTCGTCGACCCATTCGCCTCGGCTCTGGCCGTAGACCGCGGTGCTCGAGGTGAATAGGATCCGCTGAAGTGGGCAGTGGGCATCCTGTAGGCGGCCCAATAGGTTACGCAGCCCATCGACGTAGATCGATCGATAGTGGTCTTCGTCCCGCCGGTCCGCGCTCGCGGTATAGAACAAGTAGTCGAAGGCGGCGGGCGGCGTGCCGAAGCTCTTGGCGTCGGTCAAGTCGATCCGCCACGGCTTGATCCCTTTCGCCAGGGCCTCGACTCGACGGCGCACCCCCCACACCTCGCAGCCGTCGGCGAGCAGACGGGTCGCAAGTGCGTTTCCTACGTCCCCGCACCCGGCGATTAGAACTCTGTCTGGCATGACTCAGCCACAAAGGCGGTTGCCGCCCTTGCCCTTGGCTGAATATGCGGAATCGTCGGCGCGTTTCAAGACGACTTCGACCGTATCTCCCGGGCGCGCGATGCTCAGCCCCGCGCTCGCGGTCACCGGGTTCGCGGGGTCGAACTTCATGCCTACCTCCCGGATCGCCGTGACGAAACGGTTGCCCGCAACGCGTCCCTCTTCCTGATTCGTGTCCGGGAGCACGATGACGAACTCGTCGCCGCCATAGCGGCCGGCAACATCGACTTCACGGGTCGATCTTCGGAGTGCGTCGGCCACGCTTTGAAGCATCTGGTCGCCTTCGAGATGGCCGTGGTTGTCGTTGACTCGCTTGAACTGATCGAGGTCGATCATGACGATCGCCAGGGGGCGTCCACGATTCAACCAGGCTAGGCCCTGCTCGATGTGGCTGAGGATGTGCCGGCGGTTCCAGAGCTTGGTCAGCGGGTCCTGCCGCGACAGCTCCGCAAGGCGTTCGTTGGCGACAACGAGTTGGGTTTCGCGCTGATTGATCTTCCTAACCAGCGTTGCCACGATCGCGGTTCCGAACATCAACAGCACGGTGACCATGAAGGCCTGCAAGAACCCTTCGAGGGCATCCGGACGCCGAGACTGTAGCCAGATGGGCCCATCGGGGGCGAACGGCAGCGCTCCCCGAACCTCCATGATGACCACGGACGAGTACATCGCTGCACCGATGCTCGAGAGGAGCACCCCCATTCTTGGCGTCACCACGAGTGAGTTGACGACGCCCGCCACGAAATAGAGCGCGACGATCACCGTGCGAGACGAGCCGATCCGCTGGACGATGAAGGTGAGCAGCGCCATATCTAAAATGCCGCCCAAGAAGGGACGCCAGGGGCTCGCGATATCGCGCCAGATTAGAAACTGCTCTACGATCGCCACTCCGGCGTAGGCGATGAAGACCCAACGGTGCGCGGTCATCGGCGGGTACAAGAGCGGGACGAGCCAGATCCCGCAGGCCGCCAAAAGGAAGCGAACCCATGCGGTCCCAAAAGCCAATCTGTCCGAATTCATCGCGAGGGCACCAATCCAAGCATTCTACCCTAACCCATCAGGATTATATCAAGGTTGGAGGCCGCTTGCCTGCTCTGCGGGGTGTTTCACGGGCGCCCGCCACCTTTTCAGGTCATTACGGCAGTTCTTCCGAGTGAGGTTTGAAAGCGCATGAGCGATGAAACCACGACACAGCAGCTGAAGGAGCTGATCGAGCAGCGGATCGTCTTTTTCGACGGTGCGATGGGCACGATGATCCAGCGCGCGGGCCTCGAGGAAGCGGACTTTCGGGGCGATCGGTTTCGCGATCATCCGGGTAGCTTGCAGGGCAATAACGACCTGCTGGTTCTCACTCGTCCGGATGTGATCCGCGGGATCCACGAGGCATACCTCGACGCTGGTGCCGACATCATCGAAACCAACACCTTCAACGCAAATGCGTTCTCCCAAGCCGACTACGACCTGCAGGAGGTGGTCTACGATCTCAACGTCGCCGCTGCCCGCCTCGCCAAAGAGGCCACAGCGAGCCGCGCGCACAAGCCGTGTTTCGTCGCGGGCGCGATCGGCCCACTCAACAAGACTCTGAGTCTCAGCCCAGACGTCAGCGATCCGGGGTTCAGGGCGCTCACGTTTGATGAAGCGCGTGAGGCGTACGCGGAGCAGGTGCGCGGGTTGATCGATGGCGGCTCCGACCTCCTGCTGGTCGAAACGATCTTCGATACGCTCAACGCCAAAGCCGCGCTCTGTGCGATCGACGATGTCTTTGTCGAGAAGGGCGTCCGTCTTCCGATCGTGATTTCGGTCACCATCGTGGACAAGAGCGGCCGTACGTTGTCAGGTCAGACGGTCGAGGCATTTTACGTTTCGATCGAGCACGCTCGGCCCTTGGCGGTGGGGATCAACTGCTCGCTAGGCGCTCAGGAGATGCGCCCCTTCCTCAAGGAGCTCGCTGGGATCGCCGATTGTTACGTGCATTGCTACCCGAATGCTGGCCTTCCCAACGCCTTTGGTGGCTATGACCAAACCCCGGAAGAGATGGCCGGGCTGCTGCGCGAATTCGCCGTGGACGGGATGATCAACGTCATCGGTGGTTGCTGTGGCACCACCCCGGACCACATCCGGGCCATCACCGAAGCGGTTCGCGACGTGGCTCCCCGACCAAGACCCGAGCGCGAAGCGCATTATCCGCGGTTCAGCGGGCTCGAACCGCTGGTCATTCGGCCAGAGACCAACTTCATCATGGTGGGCGAGCGGACCAACGTGACCGGGTCTGCCAAGTTCCGAAAACTGATTACGGAAGGCGACTATCCGGAAGCGGTCTCCGTTGCATTTCAGCAGGTGCGCAACGGCGCAAACATCCTCGATGTCAACATGGATGAGGGCATGCTCGATTCCGAGCAAGCCATGACCAGGTTCCTGAATCTGATTGGCTCCGAGCCGGAGATTTCGCGGGTGCCAATCATGATTGATAGTTCGAAATGGAGCGTGCTCGAAGCGGGCCTGAAGTGCGTTCAGGGCAAAGGCGTCGTCAACTCGATCAGCTTGAAAGAGGGAGAGGCCGAGTTTCTCGACAAGGCTCGGACGGTGCGCCGCTATGGGGCCGCGGCCGTCGTGATGGCCTTCGACGAGGAGGGGCAGGCGGATACCATCGAACGAAAGGTCGAGATCTGCGCCCGCGCGTACCAGCTGCTCGTCGACGAGGTGGGTTTCGCACCCACTGACATCGTGTTCGATCCCAACGTCTTCGCGGTAGCGACCGGGATCGAGGAACACAACGAGTACGCGATCAATTTCATCGAGGCCACGAGGCAGATCAAGGAGCGCTGCCCCGGAGCGTTGGTGAGCGGCGGCGTAAGCAACCTCAGCTTCTCGTTCCGCGGCAACAACCGGGTGCGCGAAGCCATGCACTCCGCCTTCCTCTACCACGCGATCGCAGCCGGGATGGACATGGGCATCGTCAATGCCGGCCAGCTCGAGGTCTACGAAGAGGTGCCCAAGGATGTCCTCGAGCACGTCGAAGACGTCCTTTTGAACCGCCGTTCCGACGCCACGGAGCGGCTGGTCGTGCTGGCGGAAACCGTCAAGGGCAAGGGAAAGAGACAGAAGTACGACCTGACGTGGCGAGAGGCTCCCGTGGAGAAGCGGCTCGAGCACGCGTTGGTCAATGGCGTCGTCGACTTCGTGGTCGACGACACCGAAGAAGCTCGGTTGAAGTACCCGCGCCCACTCGATGTCATCGAGGGCCCACTGATGAACGGCATGGGCGTCGTCGGTGACCTCTTCGGCGCTGGCAAGATGTTCCTGCCGCAGGTCGTGAAGAGCGCGCGCGTCATGAAGAAGGCGGTCGCGCATCTCGAACCGTTCATGGAAGACGAGAAGACCGAGAGCTCTGCTCAGGGCAGGGTTCTTCTCGCGACCGTGAAAGGGGATGTGCACGACATCGGGAAGAACATCGTTGGCGTCGTCCTCGGCTGCAACAACTACGTGGTAGTCGACCTCGGTGTGATGGTGCCGGCCGAGAAGATTCTCGACGCCGCGGCGGCCGAGAAGTGCGACGTCATCGGATTGAGTGGGCTGATCACCCCTTCGCTCGACGAGATGGTGTACGTGGCTTCCGAGATGCAGCGCCGGGGCATGGACAGCCCACTCTTGATCGGTGGGGCGACGACCAGTCGGGCGCATACCGCCGTCAAGATCGCGCCGGCGTACGAGGGCAGCACCGTCCACGTCCTCGACGCATCCCGCGTGGTCAACGTCGTCTCGGATCTTCTGAGCCCCGAGCGCCGGCCAGTTCTAGACGCGAAGAACCGAAGCGAGCAGGAAAAATCCAGGAAGCTGTTCGAGCATCGGCAGAATCGCGAGCTCATTTCCCTCCCCATCGCTCGGGAGAACGGCGCGTCGATCGAATGGCGCAGCGAAGACGTGCCGACTCCGGCGTTTCAGGGGCGCCGGATCGTCGATGACGTCAGCTTGCAGGAGATCGCCGAGTATATCGACTGGACGTTCTTCTTCTCCGCCTGGGATCTCAAAGGGAAGTTTCCGAAGATCCTCGATCACGAGCGCTATGGCGCCGCCGCGAGGGATCTCTACGATCATGGCCGAGCGTTGCTCGACCGTATCATTTCGGAGAAGCTCCTCACGCCGCGGGGCGTGTATGGATTTTGGCCCGCAACCGGGGACGGCGATGACATCGTCGTATGGGAAGACGAGGCGCGGGATCGTGAGCAGTTGCGTTTCCACATGCTGCGCCAGCAGGCGGTCAAGCCGAACGAGCAGCCCTATTTCTGTCTTTCCGATTTCGTGGCGCCCGCGGGCGTCGGCGTCGAGGATCACCTGGGCGCTTTTGCCGTCACGACCGGCATCGGCGTCGAGGAGCTTGCGAAAAGCTACGAGCGGGATCACGACGACTACAACGCGATCATGGTCAAAGCGCTCGCTGATCGCTTGGCCGAGGCCTTTGCGGAGCTCTTGCACGAGCGTGCCCGCCGCGAGTGGGGCTACGAGCCCGAGGAAAGCCTTACCAACGAGGAGCTCATCGCCGAGAAATACTGCGGCATTCGGCCGGCCTTTGGCTATCCAGCCTGCCCCGACCACACCGAGAAGAGAACCTTGTGGGAGTTGCTCGGGGCCGACGACATCGGCATTTCGTTGACCGAGCACTTTGCAATGAATCCCGGCGCAAGCGTCAGCGGCATTTATCTCGGTCATCCGAAATCCCGTTACTTTGCCGTCGGCCCGATCGACCGAGACCAGGTCGAGGACTACGCTCGCCGAAAGAGGATGAACATCGCCGAGGCCGAGCGCTGGCTGCAACCGAACCTCGGGTACCAGCGAGGCGGCTGATGCGGAGGCCACGGCTCCGAGATCTGCTTCCAGTCACCGTTCGCGTGTTCGATCCGGAGGAGGTGACCACCAAGAGTCACCGCGAGACAGACCCTCGGGGCGTCGGTCTGACCAAGCAAGACGTGGAAGCCATTTGGGACTCGGTGGTGACCTTCTACAAGGCCGGCCTTCATCCGGCTATCGCTCTGTGTATTCGGCGCAGGGGGGAGATCATTCTCGATCGCGCGATCGGTCACGCTCGTGGGAACAGCCCTCAGGATCCGGACGGTGCGCCTCTGGTGAAGGCGACACCCGACACGCTGTACAATTTCTTTTCGGGCTCGAAGAGCGTCACCGCCATGCTGATCCACCTCTTGCAGGAAGAGGGCCAGCTGCATGTCGACGAGCCGGTCGCCACGTTCATCCCCGTCTTTGCGAAACGGCGTAAACACAACATCACAATTCGCGACGTGCTCACGCACCGCGCCGGCATCCCGGCGACGCCCCAAGAGGTGATCGACCTCGACCTTCTCTCGAAGCCCGAGGAAGTCATTCAGGCCGTTTGCGACTTGGAACCGACCCATCGGCCCGGGAGCGTGCAAGCTTATCAAGCTGTCACCAGCGGGTTCATCTTGGGTGAGATCATTCAACGCGTGACTGGGAAGAGCATCAGAGACTTCCTGACAGAAAAGGTCCGCGACCCGCTGAAGATGCAGCACTTCAACTATGGGGTCGCTCCCGAGCAGCTCGACCAGGTCGCCGTCGATGCCTTCACCGGTCCCACGCCAACGTGGCCGTACAAGAATCTCGTGCACCTCGCCTTTGGGGCGTCGATGCGCGAGCTCGTCGATCTGAGCAACGACCCCCGCTTTCGAACCGCGGCCGTGCCCGCCGCCAACATCATCGCGACGCCCGAAGAGATCTCACGCTTCTTCGAGACGCTGCTTTGCGGAGGTACCTACGAGGGCACCCGCGTCTTCGATCAGCGAACCGTCGGCCGGGCGACGGAGCCTCAAGTGACGGGGCAGGTCGATCGCGTCCTGATGATGCCGATCCCGCTGTCCATGGGGTTCATGCTCGGTGGGCGCACGTTTGGTTTCTACGGGCCGCGCACGGCTACCGCCTACGGTCACCTCGGCTTCACCAATGTCCTCGGATGGTCCGATCCCGACCGCGACCTCAGCGTCGCGTTCATGAACACCGGGAAGCCGCTCCTGTCTGCGAGAATGTTGGCCTGGTTGAACGTCACGCGCGTCATCGGTACGCGTATCCCTCGCGATCGAGCGTAGTCCATGGAAGAGCAGGCGCGGTGGTCATCGCCGACGGCCGCCCGCGGCCTTGACAGCGACTTTGCGTGAGGTCCCCCTATGCTAAGGTCCGCCCTATGAAATTCAGCGCTTCGATCGCCATGGCGCCCCCCGAGCAGTACATTCCGGTCGCCCAGGAGGCAGAGAAACTCGGCTATCACGCGATCGTGTTACCCGACTCGATCTTCTTCTCGGAGGAAGTCAGCAAGCCATACCCGTACACCCGGGATGGCAGTCGCATGTGGGATGGCGAGACGCCTTGGATCGAGCCAATCGTCGGCGCGACGGCGATGGCGGCCGCTACCGAAACGCTCTTCTTCTATACGAGCGTCGTGAAGCTACCGGTACGTCATCCGGTGCTGGTCGCCAAACAGGTGGCCTCGTTAGCGGCGATTTCGAACAACCGCTTTGGTTTCGGCGCCGGTCTCGGTTGGCTACCCGAAGAGTTCAAGTGGTGTGGTACCGATTTCGAGACCCGCGGCAAGCGCATGGACGAGTGCCTCGAAATTCTGCGTCTCATTTGGGGCGGCGGCATGGTCGAATACCACGGCGAGCACTATGACTTCGGTAAGATTCAGATGAGCCCCGTACCGAGCAAACCGATCCCGATCTACATCGGGGGCCACACCAAGCCCGGGCTCCGCCGTGCTGCGAAGTATGGTGACGGCTGGTCTTCGGCGATGCTTCCGTCGAAAAAGCTCCTTGAGCTGATCGCCCAAATCGAGGCGTTTCGCAAGGAGTACGGTCGCGACCACCTGCCGATGGAGTACCAGGCCGTGGTCACCGACGTCTGGGACGCCGATGGCTACAAGCGCCTGGAAGATGCGGGCGTCACCGACATCATCACCGTTCCGTGGCTCATGTATGGCACTCCCATGGTGGGAGGCACCCTGCAGGGGCGGATCGACGGTTTGAATCGGTTCGCGGACAGCGTGATCGCCAAGATGCAATGAGCTCCACGTCGCCGATTTTGCAGCGCGCGAGCCTCGAGCCGGTAGCCGATGAGGATGCCTACCGCCTGAGCGAGCTCGATACCGGCACACTTTGTGCGGCCGCGCGGGCGCGCCGTGATCGCGCTTGGGGCAAGACGCTCACTTTTTCTCCGAAAGTGTTCCTCCCGATCACCAACCTGTGTCGCAACCGGTGCGACTACTGTTCGTTCCGCCGCTCCCCCGGGGACCCCGGCGAATGGACCATGAACCCCGACGAAATTCGTTCCTGGCTTCGTCGCGCGCGTGAGCAGGGTTGCATCGAGGCACTATTCTGTTTGGGAGACACCCCGGAGACGGGCTTTCGCGAGTACCACGCGTTGCTGCGTTCGTGGGGCCACGAGCGGACGGTGGACTATCTGAGGTGGGCGGCCGAACAAGCGCTCGAAGCCGGCCTCCTGCCTCATACGAACGCCGGCATTCTTTCGCGCGACGACATGATCGCGCTGAGACCACTGAACGTCAGCCTCGGGCTGATGCTCGAGAACGTAAGCGAGCGGTTGTGCGAAAAGGGCATGCCGCATCATCGCGCGCCCGACAAGCGTCCGGCAAAGCGCATTCAAATGACGCGTGAGGCTGGGGAGCTGCACATTCCGTTCACCTCCGGACTGTTGATCGGCATCGGGGAGACGGTGGAGGAGCGCGTCGATACCATGCTCACCATTCGACGCATGCATCGCGAACACGGTCACATTGGAGAAGTCATCGTCCAGAATTTCCGTTCGCATCCGGACACTCCAATGGGCTTTGCGGCCGAGCCAACTCCCGACGAGCTCACGGCGACCATCGCGTTGGCACGGCTCATTCTCGACGACGATGTCAGCGTGCAGGCACCCCCGAACCTCAATCCGGCGTCGACCGCGACCCTCATCCACGCCGGGATAAACGACTTCGGAGGTATTTCGCCGGTGAGCCCCGACTACATCAACCCGAAGCATCCGTGGCCATATCTGGGACGCCTCGAGCGAGCCTGTGACGCGGAAGGCTTTCGACTCGAGCCGCGACTGCCGGTATACCCCTCTCACCTCCAAGCGCCGGGTTTCATCGACGCGTCCTTGCGCCCTCGTGTCGATCAGCTTCAAATGGAGCTCGCCACGCCATGACTGATCTCGAAACCTGCCTCCTAGGAGTGTCTCCCGACGTCCGAACGATCCTCGAGCGAAGCCTCGATGACCGAGAGCTCAGCATCGACGATGGCATCGCATTGAACGAGGCCCGCGGCACGGACCTCCATGCGTTGTGCCTGGTTGCCGACGAGATGCGCCGCCGGCAGGTGGGAGCGCGAGTCACCTACGTCATCAATCGCAACATCAACTTCACGAACGTTTGCATCAAGAACTGCAAGTTCTGCGCGTTCGCCCGCACCGTGCGGTCGGAGCAGGGCTACTTCCTTCCGCCAGAGGAGGTGGCGCGCCGGGTGCGGCAGGCGTGGGAGATGGGCGCTACCGAAGTGTGCCTGCAGGCTGGGCTTTCACCCAATCTCACCGGCGACAGCTATGTCGATCTGTGCCGCGTGGTGAAAGAAGCGGCACCCGAGATTCACATACACGCCTTCTCCCCAGAAGAGGTGAAGTTCGGCGCCTCCCTGAAGCGTGTCTCGTATGGCGAGTACTTGGCCGAGCTCAAGGACGCTGGGTTGGGGTCGCTCCCTGGAACGTCGGCTGAGATTCTCGACGACCGCCTGCGCAAAACCATTTCGCCTACCAGGATCACCACCGGCGAGTGGCTCGACGTGATTATCGCGGCCCACCAGCTCCGCATTCCGACGACCTCGACCATGATGTTTGGGCACGTCGAATCGGTCGAGGACCGCATGCGGCACATGGGCTTGCTTCGCGAAGTTCAGCGCGATACCGGCGGGTTCACTGAGTTCGTTCCGCTGTCCTTCGTGCATGAGGAAGCGCCGCTTTTCGCGACGAGCGACGTGCCTGGCGTGCGGCCCGGTCCGACCGGTGATGACGTCTTGCGCCTGTACGCGACCGCCCGCCTCATGCTCGGCCACGACATTCCCAACCTCCAAGCATCGTGGGTGAAAGAAGGCCTGCGGACTTCGCAACTGCTGCTGAGCTGCGGCGTCAACGACCTCGGCGGGACGCTCATGAATGAGAGCATCTCGACTGCAGCGGGTGCGCGTCACGGGCAGCTCATGACCCCCGCGACCCTGCGTCGGGTCATTCGCGATGCGGGTAGAGTGGCCGTACAGCGCAACACCGCCTATGGCGCGATTCAGGAGTTTGGGGATACATCCGATCAGGATCCCGCGGAGCCACTCGACACGATTCGGGATTCCGACGAAGCGTTTGGGTCGTACGAGGCGCTGACTCAGGACCCCCGGTTCCACTACGAGCCGCGTGGGTTGCGCGTGGTGAGCTAGCGGCTGTGCGCGTTCGGGCTGCGTGGTACGATGCCCGATCATGAGCCAACTGGCGGAACGATACGGACCTTGGGCCGTCGTCACCGGCGCTTCGGCGGGGATCGGGGCGGAGTTTGCGCTCCGCGTCGCGGAGCGTGGCATCAACGTCGTCCTGGTTGCCCGGCGTCGCAATCGTCTCGAGGAGCTCGCGTCGACGATCGAAGACATGTACAGGGTCGAAGCGCGCGTCGCGCCGGCGGATCTCACCGCCCGCGACGTCGTCGAGGTCTTGCAGCCTGCGATTGCCGACATCGAGATCGGGCTCTTGATCAACTGTGCAGGCGTCGGGTCGAGCGGCCCCTTTCTCGACATGGACCCGAGCGTTCAAGAGTCGATGATCAACTTGAATTGTCGCGCACCCATGCTCCTGACACACGAGATCGTGCAGGGCATGCGTGAGCGGGGCCAGGGCGGGGTCATCTTCGTCTCATCCGTCAACGGATTCTGTGCTGCCCGCGGCATGACCAACTACAACGCGACCAAAGCTTATGACCTTCTCTTCGCTGAAAGTCTGGCCGAGGAGCTCAGGCCATATGGTGTCCACGTCCAGGCTCTTTGTCCCGGCGGTACTATCACCGAGTTCCAGCAGGTGGCAGGTCTCGACACACGGAACTTCGGCCCGCTCGCGCGCCTGATGTTCGTGCGCCCAACGTCCGTCGTCGCGACGAGCTTGAGAACGCTCGGCGGGCGCGTGATCGTCATTCCAGGGGTACTGAATAAGCTCGCGGTCTTGCTTATTCGACTGATGCCGAGGCGTCTATCGACCTGGATTTTCGGTTCAGTGATGGAGCGGTTTGCGGCGGGCGGTTAGCGCCGGCGCAAACGTTCGAGGTCGCCCGGGCTGTCGACGTCGAATCCGATCCCGCTGCTGAGTTGAACACTAACGGTGAGACCGAGCTCCCGTGCGCGCGCGTGGTGACGTTGGAGGCTGTCTTCGTGGCCCAGGCAGCTCGGGAGCCCGGTCGCCGGCCTGACCGCGATGACGTTGGTGCCCCGTTGCAATAGATCAGGGACGAGCACGACGTCGCTTTCATCGAGCGCGCGCGCGACGTTGGCGATGTCTCGCACCGTCAAGTCCGGCAAGTCGCTCATGCAGATGACCACACTCGTCGCGCCGCGGCGTTCCAGATCTCGGAGGGCGCTGTCGACCACGTCAGCCAGACCTTTGCTGCCGGTGGCGTCGGAGAGGGCCACGACGCCGAGACGCTCTGCATGCTCGCAGGCTTCGGGTGAGTCGCTGACGACCGCGATGCCTTCGATTGCGGGAGATGCACGGAGCACGCGCATCACGTGTTCGAACAGGTCACGTGCCAACTGGGCGCGTTCGCGGGGAGCGAGTACTTCGGAAAGCCGGGACTTCCCTCGGTCGAACCCCTTGATTGGAATCAACGCCCAACGGCTCATCTCAGACTCCGCGAAAACTCGATTAGCTCGCGAGCAAAGACTACCCGATCTTCCTTTGATTGGATCAGGATGTTCGTCTCCAGAATTGGAAAAGGCGCGGCGAAGTCATCCCCTCGGTGCACCGCATACCCCTCGAGGAGGCCTTCGTAGTGCGTTGCGATCGCTTCCGCCGACGGTGCGAGGCCGTCGATTTGCGAGATCATCGTCGCGAGCGGACCCTTCACGGCCTTCCCCCCGAGGATGGGACTCACCCCCACCGTCGTCGTGCTCCGGATCGCGTCGGAGACTCCACCGAGTGTGAGGATCGGGTCGATTGAGACGTAGGGATTCGACGGGCAGATCACGATGAGGTCCGCCGCCTTCAGTGCGTCCAGGACCGCCTGCGTCGTTTGGTCTGTCCCGTCGTGCCGGACCTCTCGCACTGCGGGTGCCGCTCGGGCCTTGACCAGCCACTCTTGAAATACGAGCTCCTCGCCGCTTCGGGTCACGATCGTCGTCGGGCGGGGTGCATCGCTCATCGGTAGGATAGGGCGCTCGACGCCAAGCGCCTCGCACAGATCAGCAGTCACGCGCGTGAGCGAGTCGCCCCGAGCCAGGGCGCCCGCTCGCGAGAGGTGTGTGACCAAATCCCGATCGCCGAGCTGGAACCAGTCGTCCACCCCGCGGCGCTTGGCCTCCGCGAGCACGTGGAAAGTGTCGCCATCGATGCCCCAGCCGGGAGCCTCGGGGGAAAGGCCTGCGAGAGTGTACATCACTGTGTCGAGGTCAGGGCTGATGTGGAGACCCCAATGTTGGAAGTCATCACCGGTGTTCACGATCGCAGTCAGCGAGCCCGGCGGAAGAGCGCGGTCGAGTCCATCGATGAGTCGGGCGCCACCTACACCTCCCGCTAACGCGACGACAGAGAGGTCGCTCTGGGACGATTCGGTCATGCGTAGAGGTCGTTGTCGGGGTCGCGAAGCAAGGCTTCGGACGAGTCATGTGACGGTCGGAAACGAAGCCCGCGAATCAACGTCACTGGACGTCCTTCGTCGGCTTGGCCGGCCACGAGATCCGCCGCTGCCGCAATTGAATCAGCCACCGCAGACTCGGTGGCTTCGAGTGCACGGCCATGGCGGTCGGTTGCGCCACGGCGATCCCAGACCGGAGGCACCCCGGCCACGCCGATTGCAAAGCCCACGGTGCCGCGCCGAAAGGGTCTCCCCCACGAGTCGGTGATCACTACGGCAATCTCCGCCGAGAAGTGCTCCGCAAGCTTGGTTCGAAGCCCGGCTGCCGTGGAGTCTGGGTTCCGCGGAAGGATGAGCACCCATGGGCCGCTGCCGTCGGGCGCACCGTTGGGCCGCGCGTTGCTCGAATCGATACCGGCGTTGGCTGAGACGAAGCCCAACCGGTGTCGGACGATCAGCGCGCCGGTCGTCTTCCGTGAAATTCTCGTGCTCTCGCGGAGAATGAGCTCCACTAGCCGTGGGTCCTTTTCCACTTCTTCGCCGAGTTGCCGAGCCGCATCGCTCGGAGTGATCCCTCCCAAATCAACGAAGCAGCCTTCCGCGCGGGAGACGATCTTGCTCGCGATCACGACCACGTCGCCGTCAACTAGCTCGATCTCGACGCCGGCAAGGCTCGATACGATGACCTCGAACAAGTCGTCGCCTGGATCGATCGTCGGCACACCTGGGATGGCGCGAACCTGGAGCTCCGAGCCGACACGCAAGTCGCCCGAAGCTCGGTCGCGGTCGCTCATTCCATCTCCGGGATGCCCGTAATTCGGATGCCGGATCCGACGCTGTCGTAGCGGCGATTGATGTGCAACAGAACCGGCGTGAGCGATTCGAGAGCGATGGCATTCCTGAGCACACCGGCGTCGACGCCCCGAAGGCCCAGGTCTGAAATGACCGAGATGACGATGGCGCGCGCTTCTTTGTCATCGCCACAGACCAAGACGTCGCAATCGAACGAGTGCTCGGGGTCGCTGAGGTGCTCGGAGCTGATGTGGTGCAAGCCGGCTACGAGGCGCGTGCCTTCATGGAGCAATGCCCGTGCCTCCAAAGCTGCCGATTGCCCTTCTGGGAGGTTCACGGAGCGGACCTTGGGCGGCTGAAGCGGCACCGTGATGTCGACGATCACCTTGTCGCCAACTGCATCCTTGATCGATTCGAGGGTGGCGCGATGCGCGCTGTATGGGACCGTGACGATGATCAGCTCCGCGTAGTTGCAGGCGGCCACGTTGTCGGCGCCCTGCAGGGTGACTCCGAACTCTTCCGAAAACTCGGCGGCCTTTGCGGCTCCCTTTTCGGCCTGGCGTGAGCCGATGAACACGTCGTGTCCCGCCTTGGCCCACCGAACAGCCAAGCCGCGCCCTTCGCGCCCGGTGCCCCCTACGATTCCAATCTTCATGAAAGCCTCACGAGTTGAGCTCGGCCACGAACCGAAGCGTATCCATGTCCTGCGAGCCGACCATCAGGGTTCCGACCGGCGACTCCTTCCAGCGCTGGAACCGATCGCGAATGCGGTCTTTCGAGCCAACGAGGTATAGGGCATCGACCATCTCGTCAGGCACCGCCGCAATGGCCTCGTCGCGCTTGCCGTCGAGGAACAGGGTTTGGACTTTTTCGCAGGCCTCCTCGAAGCCAACGCTACTGAGATAGTCCTTATAGAAGTTCTTCTTCTTCGAGCCCATGCCCCCGATGTAGAGCGCGAGCTGCATCTTGCAAGGCATCATCGCGTACTGGGGGTCGCCGATGATCACCACGACGGTGGGGGCGATATCGAAGTTTTCGATGCCCTTGCCGTTGCCTGCCTTTGCAAAACCCACATCGAAGTTCTCCATCAGCACTTCGGGGTGCTCTGGGTGCATGCAGGTGAGCAAGCATCCGTCGGCAAGCTCAGCCGACATGGCCTGCGACTTCGGCGCCATCGACCCCGTGTAGACGGGAATGTCAGGGCGGCCGTGCACCATGCTCTTGAGTGGCTTGCCCTGTCCTGTAGAGCCTTCGCCCCGGTACGGAATCTGATACCGCTCGCCTTCGAACTTCAGTGCCGCCTCACGCGCGAAGATCTGCTTCACGATCGTGACGTACTCGCGTAGCCAAGTGAGTGGCTTGTTGAAGGGCACACCGTGCCAACCTTCGACGACCTGGGGTCCGGAGGTCCCGAGCCCCATGATGAACCGACCGTTCGAGAGCGTGTCCATCGTGATGGCCGTCATCGCCGCGTTCGCTGGCGACCGCCCGGGAAGCTGCATGATGGCGGTACCAAGCTTGATGGTGGAAGTCTGCGACCCCACCCAAGCCAGCGGTGTAACCGCATCATTTCCCCAAGACTCCGCAGTCCAAATCGAGTCGTACCCGAGCCGCTCGACCTCCCCAATCTTCTCCATGTCCACGAGGCCTTGCACCGTCGTGTTCAACTGAGGACCCGCATAACCAAGTGTCAGACCGAGCTTCATCACAAACTCCGAAAAAAGGGGTCAGACCCCTTTTCAAAAGGGTTAACCCCAGGCGATAGCGTGGGGTTGGTGGGGTGGTACAAACTGCCGCCGAAGGCATCCGAGCAAAAAGGGGTCAGACCCCTTTTTGTGGGTGAGGGAGCCTATCAGGTAGTGGAACGTGTTTCAATTTGATGCCGGGCGCGGTGCAGGACAGCCTGCGTGGATGCGGGTGTTGGTGACTGGGGCGTTTGGGCGGCTTGGGCAGGAGGGGATCGAGTGCCTTCTGCGGGAAGGGCATTCGGTCATCGCGTTTGATGTGCCGAATCGCCGAAACCAGAAGCAGGCGCGGAGGTTCGAGGGTCGGGTGGAGACCGTCTGGGGGGATATTCGCTTGCCGGAGGACATCGGCCCCTGCGTCGAGCAATGCGACGCGATCATTCACAATGCCGGCGTCCTCGCGCCACCTTCCGAGCATCATCCGGAGCTGGCGTACGCCGTCAACGTGGGTGGGACGAAGAACATCCTCGACGCGATGAAGCGGAGGGAGAAGCCTCCGGTGATCATCTTCGCGTCGTCGCTCTCGGTTTGCGGCCCGCGGACACCGGGTGGCCCGCCTTTGACTGGCGCCGACCCCGCCATCGGCACCGACAATTACACGTCGAACAAGGCCGAATGCGAGCGGTTACTTCAAGAGTCCGGCTTGCCCTACGTGATCTTTCGAATCGGCGTGTCCGTCGGCGTGAAAGCCGCCGCCGGCGATCTTACGCCGGACGTCTTTCGGATGCTCTTCGGCATCAATCCAGACACCCGTATGGAATGGGTCCACCCCGCTGATG
>Ga0209456_10000112_pt1 | contig 43457 bp, 39 predicted proteins | sample COG_11_FD_184755 | JGI IMG/M metagenome (GOLD analysis project Ga0209456, IMG submission 184755) | Pelagic marine sediment microbial communities from the LTER site Helgoland, North Sea, for post-phytoplankton bloom and carbon turnover... | ecosystem: Environmental > Aquatic > Marine > Neritic...
GTTCTTGCTGCGCAGGATGTCGTAAGCGCGGGCGACTTCAGGCGGCAACTGGTCGGTGGACTGTGCGCTGAAGTGAATGACATGAGTGCCTATATCTGCAGATGAGGCGCCGGCTGGCTGTGCCTCGGGCACATCGGCCGAGTCGCCGGGGCCGCCACAGGCGGCGAGCAGCGCGAGCAAAGACAAAGAGATCAACGTTTTGGTAATCGTCATGAAACTTGCCCCTTTTTTCTTCACTATAAACTATTCGCTACCGTTCGCGTACTGTTGGGCGTGAACGAACGGGCCGTTTCCCGCAGGGGTCGGGGTTTGCCGCTATATCCCCAGGGGATTGAATCCATTGACGACGATGGTTGCGGCGAGCAACAGGATGATGGCGAATATCGGTGAGATGTCGAAGCCGCCTAGTGGTGGAATCAAGCGCCGAAACGGTCGCAACACCGGCTCGGTCAGCGTTGCGATGATCGCTGTTGCCGGATTGTAGCTGCCCTGAGAAATCCAGCTCAAGATGATGCGAATGAAGATCGCGTAAACAAACAGGTTGATGGACAGCACGACCAGTTTGACGATCGCTGTCAACGCAATGACCGGGATGCCGGCCGCTTGTCCCATGATCAGGAGCAGCAACAGGACGCTCAGGTACTGAATAATAAACGCAACCAGCACTGTCGCGGTGTCCAGCCGGCCGAACGACGGCACGACGCGCCGGACAGGAATAACGATTGGTGATGTCAACCGCAGAATGCCCTGTGCAAGCGGATTACGAAAGTCTGCCCGCAGCCATGGCATCCAGAAGCGCAGCAGCAGTACGAGTAAGTACAGGCTGGTCACGGCGTTAACAATGAAAACTATGGCGGATGCAATGTTGGATGGCATGTGTCAGTCCTGACTGGCTTCATGCGCCTGGTCGGCGAGTTCGACGGCCCGGTCACGAGCGGCGATAACGGCAGCGCTGAAGATATCACGAAAGTTCGTGCTGTCGATGTAGTCGAAAGCTGCTGCTGTCGTGCCGCCCGGCGAGCGTACGCGGGCAATCAATGTGTCCATGGTTTCGCCGGACTGCTCAGCCATTTCACCCGCCCCTCTTGCCGTCTCGAGCACCAGCGCCAGCGCTGAATCATGGTCGAGCCCGAGGTCTTCAGCGACTTTTACGAGCATATCGACGAGCAAATAAAAATACGCCGGACCGGTACCGGAGACCGCGGTTACGGTGTCGATATCTTCTTCGCTGGGCACAGGGATGACCGGCCCGGTCGTCGCGATGATGCTGCTTGCAACCTGCAGCTGCTCCTGGGTCGTTCGCTCATTGGCGTACATGCCTGAGATGCCCAGGCGCAGCAATGCCGCCTGGTTCGGCATGACTCGCACGACTGAGAGGCCTCCACCGAGCCAGGTGTCGATGTCACTGCTGCGCACACCGGCCGCGATGGAAATGACCAGTGGCCTCGTTCGCTGCACAGTCGCAGCCAGTGGTTTGCAGACGGCGGAAAGAATCTGGGGTTTCACGGCGAGCAGGACACAACCGGCCGCACTGACCACCTGTTCGTTGTCCTCCCGAATGACCGCGCCCGGGAGTTCATGCAGCAGGCTGTCGCGGTGTTCGGCAAGCGGTTCGGAGATCAGGATGTGGCTGGCTTCGTACCCCGCAGCCAGCATGCCGCCCGCCAAAGCTCGCGTCATGTTACCGCCACCGACAAAGGCAACTTTTCCGTAGTCCATTGCTTCGCTTGTTCCTTAAGTTCGTTCGCCAAACACTGCCGTACCGATGCGCACGATGGTCGCACCTTCGAAAATTGCCGCGCGGTAATCGTCCGTCATGCCCATCGACAAGGTATCTGTTTCAATGCCCTGGTGCCGCAGCGCGTCGGCCATTTCGCGCAATCGTGCGAATGGTCGTCGCTGCTCTTCGAACTCGTACCTTATCTTGGGAAGGCACATCAGTCCGCGTAATCTGAGATTCGGCAACTCCGCGCAGGCTGCCGCGAGTTCTGGCAAGCCTGCAACGCTGACGCCCGACTTGGTGGGCTCGTCGTCGACATTGACCTGCAAACAGACATTCAGCGGTGGCAGCGCGGCAGGGCGTTGCTGACTGAGCCGGGTCGCGACCTTCAGCTTGTCGATTGTGTGCACCCAGTCAAAGTTTTCAGCCACGGCACGTGTTTTATTGCTCTGCAGGTGCCCGATAAAATGCCAGGTGAGGCCCGCCTCGGCCGTAGCCCGGATCTTGTCGAGCCCCTCCTGAACGATATTTTCGCCGAAATCCCGCTGGCCCAGGGAGGCAGCGGCGAGAATCTTGTCCAGGGGCTGTTTCTTGCTCACGGCGAGCAATTTGACGGTCTCCGGGTCTCGTTCGGCCTCAATGGCCGAAGTCGCCAGCAAATCGCGGATTTTTCGCAAGTTTTCCGTGACTCTAATCACGTTTTAGTCCGGGCGCTTCGCTATACTAGGCTCAATTCGTTCCGGGTTATGGTAAGTCCGGAACCCATCAATGAGGGAGAAATATGGCCGTCGATGTTGCTCAACTGTTGTCTTTCGCGGTAAACAACAATGCCTCTGACCTGCACCTGTCCGCCGGCGTACCACCGATGATTCGAGTTGATGGGGACATCAAACGCATCAATATGCCAGCGCTCACCCACAAGGATGTCAATAGCATGGTGTACGACATCATGAATGACAAGCAGCGCAAGGACTATGAGGAGTTTCTCGAGACCGACTTTTCCTTCGAAATACCGAAGCTTGCGCGTTTCAGGGTCAATGCCTTCAACCAGAACCGTGGTTCGGCCGCCGTATTTCGTACCATTCCCTCCGAGATCCTGACGCTGGATGATCTGGGTGCGCCGGCGATTTTCAAGGACGTATCGATGCACCCGCGTGGCATCGTTCTTGTCACCGGACCGACCGGCTCGGGCAAATCGACGACGCTTGCCGCGATGGTTGACTACATTAATGACAATAAACCCGACCACATTCTCACGATTGAAGACCCTATCGAGTTTGTGCACGAGCCCAAGAAATCCCTTATAAACCAGCGTGAGGTTCACCGCGATACGCTCGGCTTCAACGAGGCGTTGCGCTCGGCGCTGCGTGAGGACCCCGACGTCGTACTCGTTGGCGAGCTGCGTGACCTTGAAACGATTCGCCTGGCGCTGACGGCCGCCGAAACGGGTCACCTGGTTTTCGGCACGCTTCATACCAGTTCGGCGGCCAAGACCATCGACCGCGTTGTCGACGTTTTCCCGGCGGCCGAGAAAGAGATGGTGCGTGCAATGCTCTCCGAATCGTTACGTGCGGTCATCTCGCAGACATTGTTGAAGAAAGTTGGCGGCGGCCGTATCGCGGCCCATGAAATCATGATTGGTACGCCGGCGATTCGTAACCTGATTCGCGAAGGCAAGATTGCTCAGATGTACTCGGCCATTCAGACAGGTCAGGGTGCCGGTATGCATACACTCGACCAGAACCTCGCCGAACTCATGCAGAAAGGACTGATCAATAAGGAAGAGGCGCGCTTCCGGGCGGTCAACAAGGAGAATTTCTAGAGTTGGCGGTTGTTGGCCGACCTCAGGGGAGAAGACAAGAATGGAACGCGAACAAGCGGTACGTTTGACCCAGAATTTGCTGCGGAAAATGGTTGAGCGAGAGGGCTCGGACCTCTTCCTGACCGCAGCGTTTCCGCCCGCGATCAAGGTCGATGGTGTCATCCACAAGGCGACTGACACTCCTTTGTCGGCCGACCAAGCCGCGATGATGGTCCGTTCGATCATGAACGACAAACAGATAAAAGAATTCGATGCGACCAAGGAGTGCAATTTTGCCATCGCGCCGCAAGGCATCGGTCGCTTCCGGGTCAGCGCGTTTATTCAACAGGGCATGGTCGGCGCCGTGCTGAGAACCATAACGACGGAAATACCGACGCTCGAGGAACTCGACCTGCCGCCCATTCTGAAAGATATCGTCATGAATAAACGCGGCCTGGTTATCGTCGTCGGCGGTACGGGCTCCGGTAAATCGACCACGCTGGCCGCAATGATTGGCCATCGTAACGAGAACTCTCGCGGACACATCATTTCAATCGAAGATCCGATCGAATACGTTCATCCTCACAAAGGCTGTGTGATCACCCAGCGGGAAGTGGGCGTCGATACCGAAACCTGGTATGCGGCCCTCAAGAACACGTTACGCCAGGCGCCGGACGTCATACTGATTGGTGAGATTCGCGACAAGGAGACGATGGAGTACGGTATCCAGTTTGCGGAGACCGGTCACCTTTGCCTCGCAACGCTGCACGCCAACAGTGCGAACCAGGCAATGGATCGCATAATCAACTTCTTCCCGGAGGAGCGCCGTCAGCAGTTGTTGATGGACTTGTCCCTGAACACGAAGGCTTTCGTCGCGCAACGCCTGATACCGCGCGAAGGCGGAATCGGTCGTATTGCGGCGATGGAAGTCATGCTTAACACGCCGTTGGTACAGGATCTGATTTTCAAGGGCCAGGTTGGGCAGATCAAGGAAATCATGGCCAAGTCGACGCGCCTCGGCATGCAGACCTTCGATCAGTCGCTTTTCACTCTTTACGAAGAGGGCATTGTTTCCTACGAAGAAGCGATGCGAAATGCCGACTCGAAGAACGAACTCAGGTTGCGTATCAAGCTGGAGAGCAAGCGGGATTCGTCGATTGCGGACCAGCAGGCTGAGAGCCTGAAAATCATGGACGAGGATACAGCCAGGACTTTCTGAGCGGTACAGGGACGACTCATAGATGAACGTCAAACCACTATTCAAATTGATGGTCGAGAAGAAGGCATCTGACCTCTTCTTTGCGCCATTTACGCCGGCCAAGATCAAGATCGAAGGTAAGATCATGCCGGTGAACAAGCTGGAGATGACACCGAAGATGGTGAAGCAGGCTGCGCTGGAGCTCATGACCGAGGCCCAGATGGAGCAGTTCAACAAGGAGCTGGAGATCGACTTCGCGCTGTCGGAGCCAGGTCTGGGTCGTTTTCGCGTCAATGTCTTTCATCAGCGTGGCAGCGTTGCCATGGTGTTGCGCTACATCACCTCTGATATGCCCACGCTGGATGAGCTTGGCATGCCCGTACAGCTCAGAGAGCTGGTTATGTTGAAACGTGGTCTGATCCTGATGTGCGGGTCTACGGGCGCCGGCAAGTCGACCACACTCGCGGCGATGCTTAACCACCGCAATGAAAAAACCTCGTCGCATATCATCACTATCGAGGATCCGATCGAGTTTTTGCATCCGAACAAGCAATCGATCGTCAACCAGCGAGAAATAGGACTGGATACGAAGTCCTACAGGCGCGCACTAAAAAGCGCCGTACGTGCTGCGCCCGACGTGATTCAAATCGGTGAGATTCGCGATACTGAATCGATGCGTGCGGCGCTGGACATGGCCGGCACAGGCCATCTCGTACTGGCGACCGTCCACTCGAACAATTCGGCTGAAACACTCGACCGGATCATCAACCTCTTTCCGCAGGAACAGCATTCACAGGTGTTTATGGATCTCGCCCATTACCTGCGAGCCATCTTGTCACAGCGGCTGGTGCGCTCCCGAAGCGGTAAGCGCGTAGCGGCTGTCGAGCTGCTGCTCAATACACCACACATAAAAGACCTGATCCTTAAAGGCGATATTTCAGCCGTCAAAGAGGCGCACAAGGATAGTGGTGAGCAGGGCATGAAGACCTTTGACGATGCATTGCTCGAGCTGTACAACCAGGGCACGATCACAATGGAAGAGGCGATGGCGCACGCCGATTCGCGCGCCAACCTCGAAGCCAAGGTCAACTTCGGCGGCTGATCCCACCACCCACCATTCATGCCGTGGCGTCGATCGCGCGCAAGGCGCGCTCCTACAGTTTGTAGCACCACCGTTGCATTGATGCGCAAAGGCTCCGCTTTCGGTAGCGTCCTGCATCGCCGCGTTCCGGTCAGGCGGGAGCGAGGTAGGCACGACGCTCGAGGATTTCCCGAAACGGACCCCGATGGCCACGGATAGGACCAGACTGGGCGGCGGACGAGATGTTTCGCAGCGAGACATCAAGCGAGCGAAGCGAGACAGTCCGCTGCGGAATATGTCGGCTGACGCCCGAAGCAGCGGTACGTGGGTGGTGGGTTACGGATAATGTCCGTAGAATTGCTCCGCCATGAGCGCTACCGACGAAATGCAAGAATCGACCGACGAGGCTTCTCTGCAACTCGATGCCGACGGCAATCTACGCCACCTGCTGACCCTCAAAGGCCTCGACAAAGCCCTGCTGACCGACATTCTCGACGACGCTGAAGGATACCTGACGACGCCCGGAAGTTTACCCGCCAGAAGTCAGTCACTGGCTGGCCGCACGGTTGCCAACCTGTTTTTCGAACCCAGCACACGTACACGCGCATCATTTGATCTGGCCGGCAAGCGTCTTGGTGCCGATGTCCTGAACCTCGACGTGAATACCTCGTCGCGCAAGAAAGGCGAGAGCATCCTCGACACGATCTACACGCTCGAGGCCATGCAGGTTGATGTCATGGTCGTTCGCGATGCCAGCGCCGGAGTACCGGCGAATATCGCTCGCAATGTGCAGGAGCATGTCAGCATTCTGAATGCTGGCGAAGCCGAAGTTTCGCACCCGACCCAGGGCTTGCTCGACCTGTTAACGATCCGCCAGCACAAGCAGCACTTTGAAAACCTGACGATCGCCATCGTTGGCGACATTCGGCACTCGCGCGTCGCCATGTCCGCATCACACGGCCTGGCAACACTCGGCGTCGGTGAGCTCAGGCTGATTTCACCGCCTTCGCTGGCTCCCGACGAGGAGTCCCTGCCTGGCAGCGTTATCCTGGACAATCTGGAAGAAGGGCTCGCAGGCGCGGACGTAGTGATGGCGCTGCGCATCCAACGTGAGCGTATTGGCAACCTCGAGGGCATTCCGGCGATCGATCAATATTTCGCGAACTTCGGCATAAGCGAGGAGCGCCTGAAGAATGCGGCGCCAGACGTGATCGTTATGCACCCGGGTCCGATGAATCGTGGCATCGAAATAGAAAGCGTGGTCGCGGATGGATCCAGCTCGGTAATCACGCAGCAGGTCACCAACGGCGTGGCAGTGCGCATGGCTGTGCTCGATCGAGTTAGCCGGATAATGGCGACGCGATGATTACGGCGGCTCAGCGAACAGCGCAGCAAAATCGCGGCACAATATTTGTCGAAGATAGCCAGGTGATCTCGGTAGATTCGTTTCCGGGCGAACAGTTTGTCATGCGGGTGCGTGCGCCGCTGTGCGCGGCGGCCGCCAAACCCGGAAATTTCGTGCATATAAGCTGCGACGAATCGCGCCCTATGCGTCGCCCGATGTCCATCATGCGCGCGAAGGACGACTGGATTGAGATTCTCTACAAGATAGTCGGTGACGGTCTGCGCCTGTTGTCACGTAAGACCCCCGGGGACTTCGTCAACGTACTCGGGCCTATCGGCAAACCCTTCGAGCCTTCGCCCGAGCGCCCAAACACATTGCTGATCGGTGGCGGTGTCGGAATTCCGCCGATGGTGTTCGTTGCCGATCACCTGCGCGCGCAAGGCGGAGGCCGTAAGCCACTGGCAATTCTCGGTTCGGAGATTCCTTTTCCGTTCGATCAGGTGGCCTCGCGCCTGGAAACACCATGGCTGGATGCCGGAACCAACAGCTCGATGCCATTGCTCGAGAGTTGGGGCGTACCGAGCAGGCTGGCGACGCTGGCCGGTTTTGACGGGTGCTTCGACGGCTACGTCACGAATTTGGCAGATCGCTGGTTGTCGACGTTGTCGGCCGACGACCTCGCGAAGACCGAGATCTTGGCTTGCGGGCCAACACCGATGCTCAAAGCTGTGGCGGCGCTGGCGGCCCGTTATGGACTGCCGTGCCAGGCATCACTCGAAGAATTCATGGCTTGCGCGGTCGGCGGTTGCGCGGGTTGTGCCGTGAGAATCGACACGCCCGAAGGGCCCGCTATGAAACGAGTCTGCGTCGACGGGCCCGTCTTCGACGCCACCACGGTCGTTTGGGACGCCTGACCTCTACCACCACCCACCAGCCGGCCGCGGCCGTCGATCACGGGTGTGTCTTGCTTGCTCGCGCTTACGCGATGTCGCTTCGCAAGACACACCCGCACTCGCCGCCGATGACCAGGCGTGCTGCATGAGGGCTGCGCTTGGGGAGTTCCTCGAGCGTCGTGCGCACCTCGGTCCCGCTTGACGGGAGCGCAGCGACGCATGGACGCCAAAGCAAGCGGAGCCCGATGCGAGCGAGGCAGGACGCCGAGCGAGGTTGAGCGAGAGGAACTCCCGAAGCGTGGCCCACGCTTGAAAAGATGGGTGGTGGGCCTAGGAACTCGCCAGGTATCGTTCGGCGATGAAGACGGCGGCCGCGCTGTCGATCATGTCCCTGGAGATTCGACCCCGGCTACCGGCAGCCCGCGCTTTCTTGAGGACGCTTTCTGCATCGATGGAGGTGTAGCGTTCATCCACGGTGTCGATCGGCAATTCGTAACGCTTAAGCGATTCAATAAACGCCTTGACTGGTTCCTGCATCTCGCTGGGCGAGCCGTCCGCGTGCGATGGCATGCCGACGACCAGTCGCGTTGGTCGCCATTCCTTTATCAAGGCGCCTAGCCGTTCGTGATCGACGCCGTTGTCGCGATTCGCGACGACGCCGAGAGGACTTGCGGAGCCGGTAATGTCCTGGCCGACGGCCACGCCGATGCGGCGCAGACCGAAGTCGAAAGAGAGAATCGTTCTGGGACGTGACAACTCAGGCGTGGCCGGCATCCGGCGACATGCGAGCGATATCGATACCCAGAGTGCGAGCCGCGGAATCCCAGCGGTCGGCAAACGGTGTATCAAATACCAATTCAGGAGTGGCCGGCACGCTGAGCCAGGAATTGGAGAGCATCTCTTGCTCGAGTTGGCCTGCTTCCCAGCCGGCATAGCCCAGGGCAACGAGTGACTTGTCAGGACCTTCACCGTTTGCCATTGCGTCGATGACGTCGCGAGACAACGTCAGCTGAATTTCATCGGACACGGCCAGCGTGTTCTCATAGCTGTGGTCCGGGCCATGCAGGACGAAGCCGCGCTCGGTGCCGACAGGCCCACCCGACAATACCGGTTCGCTGGCGGCGCCCGGGTCCGGGTCCTCGACGCTAAGCTGTTCAAACAGACCAGAGAGTTTAAGGGTTAGCGGACGATTGATGACGATGCCCAGCGCCCCCTCGTCGTTATGTTCACAAATTAGTGTGACCGTGGTGCTGAAATTCGGGTCCGCCATGCCCGGCATTGCAATAAGCAGTTGATTTATAAGAGAACTGTCGAATCCCATATAGACAGTATCAGCCCAAGCGGCGCCAGGTACAAGCGCTTGGCGTCCGCTGTTAGTCGGCGTTCAGCGCGGTTGAGACCAGCTGCTCGGCAAACAGCCATTTATACTCGAAGCGAACGGTATCGTACTCGGCCGCAATCTCGGGTGGAAACGGGTTAAACGGTGACGCACGCTGCAGGATATCCAGTGCCGCCAGATCGAGAAGGGTCGAGCCGCTGGTCTTGCGGATGACTGCCTCGTCAAGGTCACCCGACGCCCCTATGCTGACCATCAGGACCGGGCTGCCCGATATGCCGCCGATATCGCCAAGCTCGGGCAGATATGACGCGCCAACCGCCTCGATACGGCGCTTCCAATTGTCCAGGTAGGCGGCCACGACAGATTCCCTGGTGTTGGCACTCACAATGAGCTGCCGCGCCTCGTCGTCGTGAATCAGCATCGAGGCCTGGTTTTCCTGGGGCAATGGCAAGGTGAATTCGCGGCCCGCTTCCATTGCGATCGCTGTGCTTTCCACAGGCCGCGGCTCGATGCGTGGGTCGATCTCGACCCTGCGATCGCTATCGTCTTCCGTGGCGAGGACTTCATCCGCGGATCGTTCATTAGCCGTTGCGTCGATGAGACCGGTGCCGTCCTCCTGGCCCCGGTTATCGACCGGCATTGCGCTTTGCAGCGGGGCTGTCGGCCGGACCTGTTCGGTCGTGTTGCCTCCGCCTCTCTGGCTGGCTTGTGCCAGGTAAGAGGCCTCGTCAGGCTGATCAATTCGTTGATCCGGATCGGCGACGATGGTGACTTCGAGCGAGATTGCATCGGCAAACTGATTGACAAAAGAGGCGTTGAACGTCACGCCAATAATCAGAATGCCGTGTATCAGGGCGGCAAGGAACAGCATGGCGGGCAGCCGGTCGGGCGGCACCCGGTCTACGAGCGGCCGTTCGTCAAGGGGGTCCGGGTTCAGGGCGAAATTTGTCATACGCGCGAGAATGTTCCGCCTTTTTGTTTAGTTAAACAAGCAATTGGTCGTTGCCGGCCATTCTAAACGCCGCAGACGGCATCGAATGAGACCCGCGTCACCGCAAGACATATCGCCGATTGACACAGGGTCCCCGAGGTGGAGGGCTCAAGCCAGCTTGTCCTCGATGGCGTCAAACATGAGGCCGGCGATATTGATATCGAATTGCCGGTCCAGTTCCCGAATGCCAGTCGGGCTCGTGACATTGACTTCGGTCAGGTAGTCACCGATGACATCGATGCCGGCAAACAGCACGCCGGCATCACGCAATACGGCTCCCACCTGGTCACAGATCATGCGGTCGCGATCGGAAAGGTCCTGACCTTTGGCGATCGCACCCGCGACAATGTTGCCACGGTTGTCGTCGCCTGATGGGATGCGAGCGAGCGCGTGTGGCACGGCTACGCCGTCGATCAGCAGTATGCGCTTGTCGCCATGCCTGATCTCCGGAATATAGACTTGTGCCATGGCGTAACGCTGGCCATAGTCGGTCAGGGTCTCGAAGATCACGTTGGCGTTGTTATCGCCTTTCTGCACGACGAAGATCGAGCGGCCACCCATACCGTCGAGCGGCTTGACGACCACCCGCCCGTGCTCGGTAAGGAACGCCTTCATTTCGGCCATCGAGCGCGTTATCAGCGTTAGCGGCGTGCAGTCGGGAAACCACGCCGTATAAGCCTTTTCATTCATGTCTCTGAGCGCCTGCGGGTCGTTGACAATCAGGGTGCCCGCGAGTTTCGCCCTGTCCAGAATGTACGTCGTATAGACGTACTCCATGTCAAACGGCGGATCTTTGCGCATGAGAATGACGTCGAGCTCGCCCAGGTCGACCTCTTCAGGGGCAGCCAGATCGAACCAGTCGTCGTGCCTGTCCCGAACAAAGAGACGCCTGGAGCGGCCAAGCGCTTTACCAGATAGCATGCGGAGATCGTGCTGCTCGAAGTAGTGAATCTCTGCATCGCGGCGCGCGGCCTCGAGCAGCATCGCTAACGAGCTGTCCTTCTTCGGGACGATAGACGAGATCGGGTCCATCACGATGCCGATTTTGAGCGGGTTTGCAGCCATCTCTTCCTGAACTTCAACGCTTTGAGCGTGACGCGGCCAACTATACAGCGAAACCCCCCGTAAGCGCCCGAATTCTCATGATTTTGCGTATCGTGGCGAGCGTCGTAGCAGGACTTATGTCAATATGGTAAAAGTCGTTTTTGATCGTGGGGAAAATCGGTGTCAAGTAACCCATCTCGCTCATTGAGCGGACTCAAAATTCTGGTCGTGGACGATAGCAAGACCATCCGCCGAACGGCCGAAACCCTGTTAAGCAAGGAGGGTTGCCAGGTATTCACGGCGATCGACGGTTTCGACGCTTTGTCGAAGATTGCCGATCACCAGCCAGACCTGATATTCGTGGACATTATGATGCCGCGACTCGACGGCTATGAAACCTGCTCCCTGATCAAGCACAACAAGGTTTTCAAGCAAACACCCGTGATCATGTTGTCGAGCAAAGACGGGCTGTTCGACCGCGCGCGCGGTCGCATCGTCGGCTCCGAACAATACCTGACCAAGCCGTTCACGAAGGACGAATTGCTTGGTGCCATTTCCAACCAGATCAACTAGGGATTACAAAGTATGGCAGTTGTTCTCATCATTGATGATTCACCGACTGAGCTGCACCTGTTTCAGAACATGCTTGAAAAAGCCGGTTTCGATACGCTCGTGGCTGACAGCGGCGAAGAAGGTCTGAAGACCGCAAGGACGGCGCTTCCGGATTGCATACTTATGGACGTCGTGATGCCCGGCATGAATGGATTCCAGGCAACCCGGCAGTTGACCCGGGACCCGAAGACAGCCGATATCCCGGTCATAATGATCACGACGAAAGACCAGGAAACAGACAAGATCTGGGGCATGCGGCAGGGTGCTGTCGAGTATGTCGTAAAGCCTGTAGGGGACAAAGAACTCGTCGCGACGGTAAGCTCGGTGATGGCAGGCTGAATGAGCGGTTCCGCTGATCTTGCGGCGTTGGTTGAGCAGCCATTCGCGTTGCTGCAGGAAATGGAGCATCGCAGTCGCGCGGCCCATGCGGGTCACGGTGCCGGTTCGTTGCCGGCGGAGTGGGTCGGCGTCGGCTTTCGCATCGGCGAAGAGCAATTCGTTGCCAGCCGCGAGCAGGTTCGCGAAGTACTGATGTTGCCTGACGCTGTAACGCGGGTCCCGGGGGCGAAGCCGTGGTTACTCGGCATTGCCAATTTGCGCGGGCAGCTGTTGCCGCTAATCGATGTAAAGTTACTGCTGGGTAGTGGGAGAACGACGCTCAGGCGTACGACGCGTGTGATATCAGTCAATCATCGTGAAGTTCCGGCCGGCCTCGTTGTCGATGAGGTGCTTGGCTTCCGTCGCTTTATGAATCACGAGTTTACCCAGGAGGCAGCGAAGACGATCGTGCGCTGCGACAGATTTCTGGGGGGAACCTATCACAGGGGCGATGAACACTGGCCCGAATTCAATCTTTTCGATTTAGTCGAAAGCAATATGTTTCTGCAGGCAGCTGCGGAGTAAAGGTCCAAGACATTATGGCCATCAAAACTGACAATTCGTCCGCATTCCAAATTATCGCGTCGTTAATCGCGTTTTTCCTGGTTCTGGCAGCAGTATTTATTTTTTTCCAGGACCGCGGCGGAAGCTCCTCTGCGCCAGAGCTGGCGGCGTTATCACAGGCGATACCGACACAGGCCGCCCGCGCCCTCGATGGCGATAGCGCCGCTTTCGACCAGCTCGATAGCAGCATCAAGAAGATCGCTGCCTTGCGTGGCGGCGGGGCGCCCGGGCGTGCTTCGGACTGGCGGCAGCTCGAATCACGAGCCACGGCGATACTCGACAAGCGAAACGAGGTTGAAGCCGTACAGAATGCGGCGCGAGCGATTGGCGTCGATACGGCCGCGATTCTCGAGCAGTCGAACGAACTTCTCGATCGCTCCGGTTCGACGGCGATCATTCAGGAATTCCAGCAACGCACTGACCGGATTCGTGAAACGGCAACGACGCTGCCCGGCGGCGCGGACAGCACCGCGATCGTCATTGCCAATGACATCGCTTTTCTGCGCAACGTCGTAAGCGGTCTGGCCGGCGAGGGCTCGGACCTCGATATTGGCCCCTTGGATGAGGAGGGGCAAGAAGTCGCATTGGCACCGATTGTCGACACACTGACAAGCCTTGAGGAGAGCTCCACCACGTTAGCGACCAATTGGAGCCAGGTTAGTGACCTTGCCACAACGCAGGCGGAGCTGGCCGCCAGCGCTGAAGTGCTGCTCGAGTCCGCGTTCGATGCGTCGAACGGCAACGGAGCGGGGCCCGGAATTCTGGGCTCGCGATGGATACCCATCGGTGCTGTCATCCTGGCGCTGCTGCTCGTCGGCGGCCTGCTCCAGTTGCACTCCAAGACAGCGGTGTTCGAGAAAGCGGCAAAAGAACAGGCGGCGCAGAATGAACGCAATCAACAGGCAATTCTTCGTTTGCTCGATGAGATGGGTGGGCTAGCCGACGGCGATCTCACCGTCGAAGCGACGGTTACCGAGGACATCACCGGGACCATTGCCGATTCGTTCAACTTTGCCATCGAGGAGCTGCGCAAGCTCGTAGCGACCGTGAATGAAACGGCCCTGATGGTAGACACCGCTACCAAGCAAACCGAAAATACGGCCGCTCACCTTGCCAAGGCGGCCGATAACCAGGCGAAGGAAATCAACGCCGCCACAGAGTCGATTGTCTCGATGGCCGCCTCCATCGAGGAGGTCTCCGGTAACGCAGAACGCTCGTCAGATGTGGCGCGCCATTCAGTGGAAGTCGCGCACAAGGGCGGCGAGGCCGTACGTCGCACAATCGATGGCATGAATGCGATTCGTGAGACGATCCAGGAAACATCGAAGCGTATCAAACGTCTCGGCGAGAGTTCGCAGGAAATAGGCAATATCGTTGAGCTCATCAATGACATTGCGGAGCAGACCAATATTCTCGCGCTCAATGCTTCGATCCAGGCTTCTATGGCCGGCGAGGCAGGGCGCGGATTTGCCGTCGTAGCTGATGAAGTGCAGCGTCTTGCCGAACGTTCGACGAACGCGACGAAGCAGATCGAAGTGCTGGTAAGGACCATTCAGTCGGATACCAACGAGGCTGTTGTCTCGATGGAGCGCAGTACGACAGATGTGGTAGGCGGTGCGCTGCTTGCCGAAAATGCGGGTGCGGCGCTCGACGAGATCGAGCAGGTATCCAATCAGATCGCGAGTCTCGTCCAGAATATCTCGAGCTCCGCACGACAACAGGCGGGGTCGGCCGCTGACGTCACACGCCGGACTACCCGACTGCGCGAGATCGGCGACCAGACGGGCCAGGCGACAAACGCAACGGCTGCCTCCATTTCCAAACTGTCCGAACTGGCAACACAGCTCAGAAAAACCGTTGAAGGATTCGCGTTGCCAGCGGAAATGATGCAGGCCAGTGCGCTTGCACGAATAACGGCTACCACAGTACAGCCGTCGGAAGAACCGGCGAATCCCCAGGCGAAAGCAGGATAACGCAAATCGACTGCGGACTTTCGCGAGTGACACGGACGACTAAATGACGGGCGACACGGGCATTCATGAGCAAATGATCGGCGACGACGGCGGTCAGGGCGTCGTTCGGGCGCTTGTGATTGTTAGCGCAGAACTCATGGAAACCATCCGCAACGCGCATCTGGCGCTCGAGGACTGTGTTGACGGACGGGGCGGCACGGCCGCGCTTACACGTGCCGGCGAATTGCTGCATCAGGCGCGAGGCGCGCTATACATCACCGAGACTTATGGCGCAGCCCTGCTCGTTGAGGAGATGGAGCTGGCCTGCAAGTACCTGGCGAGCTTGCGCGCGGGCAAGGGGCGCGAAGACGGCCTTGATGCGCTGACGCGAGCGATGGTGCAACTGCCCGTCTATATCGAGAGACTGCTGGGCGGCGGTCGCGACGTTGCGCTGGTGCTGTTGCCGATACTCAACGACCTGCGTGCGGCGCGCGGCGAACCGCTGCTGTCCGAAGGAACGTTGCTGTTGCTCAACCTGTCACCGAGCCGTTCCGGAAAAACAGTCGCGGATCGGGAGGGCAGTGGGGAGGACCCGGTCGTTGTCGCGAAGCGGCTGCGGCCCAAATTCCAGCTTGCGCTGCTGGGCTGGATCAAGGGTGGCGACAATCGGCGACATCTCGAAGCGCTCGGCAACGTTGCCGCGGCGCTTGAGCATTCGGCCACCCGCGATGATATGTACCAGCTCTGGTGGGTCGTCGGAGGCGTGCTCGAATCGCTGCAAAATGGCGGCCTGGAAACATCGATTGCGATCAAGCGCTTGCTGGGACAGGCGGACAGGCAGCTCAAGTACGTGATTGATCACGGGGTGCTCGCGTACGACAAGCACCCGGTTTCGGACCTCCTGAATAACCTGCTCTATTACGTTGCGCGCTCCAGTACCGCGGGCGAGCGAATTAGCGAGATTCGCGCAGCGTTTAACCTGGCCGAATTGTTGCCTGGCGACGAGCAAGTCGAAGATGCACGTGAGGCGCTGTCAGCGCCGAGCGCGAAGCTCATGGAGACGGTCGGCTCCGCGATCAAGGAAGACCTTGGTCGCGTCAAAGACGTGCTCGATATTTTCGTGCGGACCGGGATGAACAAGTCATCTGAACTCGTGCCGCAACTGGAACTCTTGAAAAAGATCAGCGATACGCTCGGAGTGCTTGGTCTCGGTGAGCTCCGCGGCGATATCGATGGAGAGATGGATCGGCTCAAGTCGGTTGTTGAACGCGGCGGTGTCGCGAACGATCAGACCATCCTGGACATTGCATCGACCTTATTGCGGGTCGAGGACCGGCTTGACCAGCAGCTTCTGCGTCTGACGATGCCGCAGGACTCCGATCGTGGCGCAGCCGCGGCCGAGTCTTCAGATGACGACGCGGATTTCCGGCAGGTCGCCGAGTCCGTTATGCGGGAATGCATCATCAACCTCGCCCGCATCAAAGAGACGATCAGCCAGAGCATCGGAGCGCAGGCATCCTCACAAGGCCTGGATAGCGTGCCGATACTGATACGGGGCATTAAAGCCGGCCTCCTGATGCTGGGTAAGCCGCGTGCCATGGAAGTCGTGGAGCGTATCGGAAGCCTGGTTACCGCGATGTTGAACAGCGGTGGGCTGGCGCAACTGACGCAGAGAGAAACAGACCGGCTTGCCGACGCGATCGTCAGCATCGAGTACTACATGGAAACCGTCAAGGCGGGTCGAACCGAGCCCTGGTACATGCTCGATAACGCGGAGGCCTGTCTTGCGGTGCTGCGAGACGTTGAGCAACGCTTGTTGCAAGCGAAACCCGAAGTTGACGAACTGGTGAGTCAGACGGCGCGGTTGTCCGTCGCGGAAACCCAGTCAGCAGCGGAGCAGGCCTTGCAAACGGCGGAGCAACGGCTGCAGGCGACGGAAGTCATCCCGTTACCGGCTGTGGCGCCCGATGCCGAACACATGGATCCGGAGCTGCTCGAGCTTTTCATTGAGGAAGCGAAGGAGGAAGTCGCGTCGATCAAGCGGAATCTGCCTTCATGGGCCGGCACCCCGGATGACATGGAGACACTCATTACGGTCCGGCGCTCGTTCCATACGCTGAAAGGCAGTGGCCGCATGGTGGGTGCCGAGCGCATCGGCGAATACTGCTGGGCGATAGAAAACCTGCTCAACCGACTGATCAACCGGACTCTGCCGCGAACACCACCGATGGTCGACTTCATTCTGCAGGCGGCGGCGGCCGTGCCGGAATTGATCGAGCAACTCGAAATCGGAACCGAGCCGGAAGTCGATATCAGTCTGTTGATAGCCCGGGCCAATGCGTTTGCCGACGGCGACCCCAATGCGGCCGTGCTGACGCTGCGACGGCCTGAAGCTGCGGCACCGGCCGGGGTCGAGACGGCCTTTGAAATGGACCCGGTGCTCTATGACATTTTCTCGAAAGAAACCAGCGGCCACCTTAAGGTCATCACGGATTACCTGTCCGCGTACGAAGGTCACGAAGCGCCTTTCGACGTAACGGACAAACTGTATCGTGCATGCCATACGCTGCATGGCAGTGCCAATATGGCCAATGTGCAGCGCGGTGTAGAGGTGGCGGCGGCGTTGAATCGTTTCGTGCGAAGTGTCTATGACCATAAAGTCGGGTTCCAGCCGCCCGGCCTTGAGGCTTTGCAGGCAGCGGCAAGCGCCATCAATACCATCGTCGGCGACATCAATAACCCGGATCGCGATCGGGCCGATTACACAGCATTGATCAAGCACCTTTCGGACCTCGCGGATGCGGTGGTTACCGGCGAGATGCCCGAACGCGAGCCGGAGGAAGAACCGGAACAGCCGTTGGAACGCGAGCCAGGGCTGACGGCCGAAACCGCAAGGCCACTGAGCCCCATCGCCGACGTGGCGGGCGAAGAGCTCGAGTACGACGCCGAGATTGCATCGATATTTACCGAAGAATCGGCCGAGTTACTCGAATCAGCCGATAAAGCGCTGATCGACTGGGTTCGGGAGAGATCAGCGCAGCCGATGGATGAGCTCAAGCGCCACCTGCACACGCTCAAAGGCGGAGCGCGTATGGCGGGCATCACGGCTATGGGCAATCTGAGCCATGAACTCGAAACGTTATTGATTTCCGTTGATGACGGGCGTGTCAAAGCGACACCTGCGATCGAGGATTTGCTGCAGCACAGTATCGACGAGCTGCATCGCATGCGTGACATGATTATCGCGGGCAAGCCCGTCAAGACCGCGACCGAACTCGGGCAGCGCATTCAGCAGGCGAATGCGGGCTTCGAGCTTGCAGACGAGTCCGAGCTCGAGGTGGCGCTCGACGACACCAATGTTCAGGAAGCGCCGCCGGCGGCGTTCACGATCGAGCCGGACGACGCGGTAAGCATGATCATTGTCGATTCGCCATTGGCTGACGAGCTGCCCGAAATTCCAGAGGAGAAGACAGAGGAGCCGCCGCTAATCGAGATGCCGGCACCGGAAGCCGAAGCGGAACCCGAGCCTGAGGCTGAAGCGGAGCCTGAACCTGAGCTCGAAGCTGTATCGCAGCCGGAACCCGAGCCTGAGCCGGAAGCAGCGCCCGAGCCAGAACCCGAACCGGAACCAGAGCCCGAACCGGAACTCGAGCTGGAATCAGCGCCCGAGCCGGAACCTGAGCCGGAGCCGGAGCCGGAACCCGAGCCTGAGCCGGAGCCGGAACCCGCGCCCGAACCCAGACAGCCGGAGCTCGCCGCGAAAGCAGGCGCCGAACTGCGGCCACTGCGATCGCCGGAACAACGGCAGGAGTTCGCACGGGTGGACGCCGATCTCCTGGAGGATCTCCTCAATGCGGCCGGCGAAATCAGCATTTACCATTCGCGTATGAACCAGCAGGTCAGTTCGTTCGAGTTCCACGTTGATGAACTCGAGCAGACGATCGCGCGATTGCGAGAACAGCTGCGCAAACTGGAAATCGAGACCGAAGCGCAGATCATGCACGGCCACCAGGACACCTTGGTCGCGCGCGATTTCGACCCGCTGGAACTCGACCGCTATTCGAACATCCAGCAACTGTCGCGCGCGCTGGCGGAGTCGGCGAACGACCTCGGTAGTCTCAAAGACCTGCTGCAGTCGGTCACGACTGAGGCCGAAGGGCTGCTCGTTCAGCAGTCGCGTGTTACGGCAGAATTGCAGGACGGGCTGATGCGGACCCGCATGGTACCGTTCGAACGGCACGTACCACGATTGACGCGTCTGGTTCGGCAGGCGGCACAGGAAGCTGGTAAACGAGCCGAACTTGCTGTTGAAGGCGCGTCCGGAGAACTCGATCGGCAGGTCCTCGAAAAGATGCTGCCGCCGTTTGAGCACATGCTGCGCAACGCGGTCATTCACGGCATCGAAGATGCGAACGAACGTCAGGCCGCGGGCAAACCGGCGATGGGGCGCATCACGATTCGTCTGCATCGCGAAGGCGCCGAGATGGTTATCGATGTGGCGGATGACGGTGCCGGACTGGATGTCGACGCCATTCGGCGCAAGGCCTACGAGTTCGATATGCTCAAGCCGGACACCAAGGTGACCGACGAAGAGATCATGGCGCTGATCCTGACGCCAGGCTTTACGACTGCGGGGGCCGTTACACAGTCGGCGGGTCGTGGTGTTGGCATGGACGTTGTCGCCAACGAGATCAAGAAACTCGGCGGGAACTTGCGCATCTCTTCCGTCACCGGGCAGGGCACTAATTTCACGGTGCGGTTGCCGTTCACGCTGGCAATCACCCAGGCTCTGATTGTGCGCACGGGCGAGGAAGTGTACGCGCTGCCCATGCCAACCGTCGAAGGCGTCGCACGCATACCGCGCGGCGAACTCGAGAATCTTCTGAGTCAGAGCGAACCCAGCTACCAGTACGGCGAGCAGTCTTACAAGTTCCGCCATCTTGGTATGTATCTGGGCGGACAGGCGGCGAAGTTGCCCGAAGAAGAAGCGTCAATCCCGGTGATTCTGGTCCGGGCCGGCGAGTACTCGGCCGCGCTGCTGGTCGACGAGATGCTGGCCAGCCGCGAGATTGTCGTCAAGGCAGTCGGACCTCAGCTTGCGAGTATCGCAGGTGTGTCTGGCGCAACGATTCTCGGTGATGGACGTATCATCCTGATTCTGGACATCAACGCGCTGGTTCGAACCGGTGCGCCCGTTGTGGAACTCAAGAAAGCCGCACCGACGCCTAGTGATGATCGTCCACTCGCGCTTGTTGTCGATGATTCGATCACGGTTCGCCGTGTGACTGAGCGATTCCTGCAGCGAAATGGCATGCGTGTAGAGACCGCGAGGGACGGGCTCGATGCCATCAGTGTCATGCATGACCACAAACCCGATGTGATCCTGCTCGACATAGAAATGCCGCGCATGGATGGTTACGAATTTGCCTCGTACGTGCGTAATGATGCGCGCGTTTCAGACGTTCCTATCATCATGATTACTTCGCGAGTGGGTGACAAACATCGTGCCCGTGCGATCGAATTGGGTGTCAACGACTACCTCGGCAAACCCTACCAGGACTCGCAGCTGCTCGAGGCTATTCGTCGACAATTCGAAGAGAAGGGAATTGAACTGAAGTGAGCGCCCAAGCCGACGAACTGTATAGCCTGCTCGTGCCCTTGTCCGGAGATCGACTGATCGTGCCGCGCGCCTGCGTGGCCGAGGTTGTTCGATTCAGCGCGCCGGAGCAAGAAGAAGGCGCACACGCGTGGATGCTCGGCAACGTCAGCTGGAATGGTCGCAACCTGCCCGTGATCTCGTTCGAAGGTGCGCTTGGCAACGATGTGCCGGTCGCAACCGGGCGTACCCGAGTCGTGGTGTTCCACGCGAGTACCGGGGAACTAAGGACCGGTTATTTCGGTATTCTGACGCAGGGTTTTCCGCAACTCGTGAGAGTCAATAAAGACGTCCTCAAACTCGAGGCCAAAGACGGATGGCCCGAGGAAGCGCCCGTGCTCTGTCGCGTGCGCATGATCAACGAATTTCCGCTGATTCCGGATCTCGAAAGACTGGAAGCCATGCTCGCGCGCGAGTCACTGCAGGCCTGATTAGCCCAGGTCGCCCCAAAGCGATTGCAATATTGCAAGTGTCGCGATCGTGGCGGTTTCGGTGCGTAGCACTCGAGGGCCCAACGAAACCGGCCGAAAGCCCGCCGTATCGGCGTGCTCGAATTCGCTGTCGCTGAAACCACCTTCAGGACCGATCAAGACACACGCCTTGGTGACGGGCGCATCAATTTTGGCCAACGGCGTTGTTGCGCCGAGCCGAAGGACGAGTTCGGTATCGACCTGCTTCGGCTTGCTGCCAAACCAATTCTTGAGCGGGATCGGCGTGTCAATCAAGGGTAGCCGCACCCTGCCTGATTGCTCGCAAGCGCTTGCCGCAACTTTCCGCCAGTGGTCACGGCGTTTTTCGGCGCGCGCCGCATCGAGTCTGACGACACCGTACTCGGTCAGGACCGGCGATATGCGTTTTACGCCCAATTCGGTCGCTTTCTGTACGACGAAGTCCATGCGCTCACCGCGGGAGACGCCCTGAACGAGATGCACGCGCAGGCCGCTTTCGGTTGCGGTGGCTGTCTTTTCCAGGACACGCAGAGTTGCGGCGGTCTTGCTCATTTCACTTATCGTTGCAGCAAACTCGTTGCCGCCGCCGTCAAAAACAGAAACGTTGTCTCCGACGTGCAATCGAAGTACGCGACTCAGATAGCGCGCTTTGTCGGAATCAAGTTCCAGTTTCGAGTCGGCGCCGTATGTTCCTGCAATGTGGAGTCTGGTTCGAGGCATGGTTTACTATGGTCATTCCGCCGTAGTGACGCAACCGTGGCAAATGAAGGGAGTTGATGCAAACGAATTTCAGTGTTTTTCCGGATACGGGTTTGATCGAGTCGGCCGCGCAGTACGCCAGTCCGAACCAGGACGCGCGGCCCGCGGGTGTTGTGCCGGCGATGGTTGTTATTCACGGCATCAGTCTGCCGCCCGGACAATTTGGCGGTTCGGAGATTGAGGCTTTGTTCACGAATACGCTCGACTTCGATGCCCATCCTTACTTCGACGAAATTCGTGGGCTGACCGTGTCTGCACACTTGCTCATTCGGAGGGATGGATCGCTTACCCAGTTCGTACCATTTACGATGCGAGCATGGCACGCCGGTGAATCGTGTTTTCGCGGACAATATTGCTGCAACGACTATTCAATCGGCATCGAACTCGAAGGTGAAGACGAAACGGCGTATGACGACCGTCAATATGTGACGCTGCAAAATGTGCTGAGCGCCATATTCCACGCCTATCCGGCAATAAGCGCCAGGGAAGTCGCCGGTCATTGCGACATCGCTCCGGGCCGCAAGAGCGATCCAGGCCCTGCTTTCGACTGGCTGCGATTGTATGATGGTCTCGGTACGCCTTGATGCACGGCTTGCGGCTCTTACCTCACCCTAGCTACAGAGTTGACCTTTTATGAACTTGATTGCCCTGCTGATCGGACTGGTCATCGAGCGACTCGCGACGCAGCTGTTTCACTGGCGCCGCATGCGCTGGCTCGACCGAATCATCGATTTCGGATTCAAGCAGGCCGAGCGCGTTGCCAACTGGCCGCCACTGATCCCGGTCGTGATATTGGCCATCGCGCTGGTGCTGCCCGTATACGCCGTCATCTTCAGCCTCGGTGGAACCCTCGCCGGATTTACTTATCTGATCATGGCCGTGGTGGTGCTGTTTTTCTCGCTGGGTCCCAACGACATCGGCGAAGAAGTCGACGAGTATTGCGAGGCGCTGGAATCCGAAGATGAAGAAGCGATCCAGAATGCTGCCAAATCGATCGTCGAGGGTGATGTACCCGCGGATGCTCGTCAGCGCATCGGGTGCGTCGAGGAGGCGATCTGTGTGCAGGCCAACAACCGCCTTTTTGCCGTTATCTTCTGGTTCGTTCTGCTGGGACCGCTGGCAGCGTGGGCCTACCGGGTTACCGACATCATACGACGTCGCGCGGTATTCAATGCGGCGAGGGATGATAAGGCCGAAAGCAACGTCGTCCTGATACGTGACGCCGCGGCCATGCTGCACGGCTGGCTGGCATGGATGCCGGCCCGGCTGACCGCTGTCGGTTATGCGACTGCCGGCCATTTCGATGAGGCCATAGCGGCCATGCGGGCGCCGACTGAGCAACGCGACGCGACTTTATCCGAGCAGAGTGAAAATCTTCTCGCCCGGGTCGGTACCGCCGCGCTTGCTTCGGAGGACCGGCAGGACGAATCGATCACGGAGCGCGGTGTCCGTGGTGCTGTCGCCGCGAATCGGCTCGTGTTTCGCCTGCTCATAATCTGGGCCGTAGTTATTGCCGCGATGACGTTGTATGGCCTGACGCGGTGACGCGAGCACTGTTGCTCGCTGGGCTTGTCGCCATTACGTGCGGCTGTTCGGAACCTGCCGACAACGCGCCTTCGCCACGCGTGTACGAGCGTATCGTGACGCTCGCCCCAAACCTGACCGAGCTCGTGTTCGCCGTCGGTGCCGGCGAGCGGCTTGTCGGAGTCAGTGAGTGGTCAGACTACCCGCCGGAGGTGCTCGACCTGCCGCCAGTCGGCGATGCGTTTTCTGTCGATCAGGAAGAACTCGCCCTGCTGCATCCGGATTTGCTGCTGGTATGGGAAAGCGGTATGCCCGTACATACGATCGATGAGCTGCGCAAGATCGGCTATACGGTCGAGCCGATACGTACCCGGGGTCTCGCCGACGTAAGCAGAGCCATGCTGCGCATCGGAGAGTTGACCGGGCGGTCGTCTGAGGCGGCGGTAGCCGCGTCAGATTTCGAAAGGGAGCTGCAGGCCCTGCGTGATGCCTATGACGAAGGCGCGCCGATTAGCGTTTTCTTTCAGGTTTCCGCGAGGCCGCTCTACACTGTCAATCGTATGCACTACGTGAGCGAGTTGATCGAGATTTGCGGTGGCCGGAACATATTCGACGACCTGGAAGAGCTGGCGCCGGCGATATCGGTGGAGGCAGTCGTCGATCGTGATCCTGAAGTCATGCTCGCGAGCACCGACGCCGGTGACGACGGTTTCGCCGAATGGCAGCGCTGGCCGGGAATGTCCGCCAATCGTTACGGTAATTTGTTTTTGCTGCCGGCTGATGAAATCAGCCGCGCGACACCGCGACTGGTCGTTGCAGGAAGAGCCATGTGCCTGGCGCTGCAACAGGCGCGCATTAATCGAGATGCTATCGGCGGCGACTGAACGTGCGTATCGATATCCGCCCGGACTCTGTCCGGACGATGCTGTCGTGATGAGCAAGCGGACCGGCAGCGTCTAGCTTCGGTCTCTTTTCCAAAGGACTTCCTGGCCCGACTCGGCGCGAGCGAGGATCCGTGCGATGACGAACAGCAGATCGGACAGGCGATTCAGGTACTTGACCACCTCGGGCCGAACATCTTCGATGTTCGCCAAAGTATAGGTCCGACGCTCGGAGCGGCGCACAATGGTCCGCGCCAGGTGGCACGCGGCCGCGGCTTGGCCGCCGCCGGGTAGTATGAATTCCTTGAGACCTGGCAGGTCGTGGTTAAACGCGTCCAGATCGGTCTCCAGGCGGGCGATGAAATCATCGGTAACCGCACTATGGCCCGGGATACAGAGCTCGCCGCCAAGCTCGAACAAGTCGTGCTGTACGTCGGTAAGACAACGCCGTACATCGGCGGGAACTGAGTCTGCGGCGAGAACTGCGCCGATCGCACTATTGGCCTCATCCACAGTCCCGTAAGCTTCTACGCGAGCGCTGTCTTTCGCTGTTCGGCTGCCATCGCCGAGACCGGTGGTGCCATCGTCGCCGGTACGTGTATAAATTTTGCTGAGCCGATTTCCCACGTTGTTCTCCGCGTCTAATGCCAGCGATATTTTAGATCGATAAAGCCGCTGCGTTCCTGCATACGATAATTTGCCGCGGTTTGATACTCAGCGTCCAGCAGATTCTCGATGCGCGCGTTGAGTTGCCACGCGTCGCTCAGTTGCAGCTGCACCGTCAGGTTCGTGAGTACATATCCAGGAAGTCTGACGCCGCCGAAATCTTCACGATCGCCGCTCGCAAGAATCGAGAGTCCCAGCCGATGGGCGCCGATGTTGTGCGTGTAATTAACCGTTGCGGTCTCCTCGGCGCGTCGCAACAGTCGCGCATCGGTAACCCCGTTATCTGCATTCTGCCTGACCAGGTCGGCACGCAGTACAAAATGCTCCCCGCGGTATTCATAACCGAGTTGGGCGCCGCGGATTTCAGCCTTGCTGAGGTTCTGCAGAGTGAAGGTCTGCAAGTCGAACTCGATCAGGTCGTCTATATCGTTTGCGTATAACTCGAGTTCGACGCTGTGGCGACCGCCCGGGGCATAGCGCAACCCCAGTTGCCGCTCATCCGCCGTTTCCGGCCTGAGGTCGGGACTCCCACCGAAGCCGAAACGATCGGTTGCGTCCGGCGCGCGAAAAGCGTGCCCCAAGCCCAGGTTCAGCGTGAGTGCGTCGCTAATTTCGAAGGCGTACTCGGCGTTCCAGGTCGTTTGATAGCCGAAGTTCTCGTGATCCGTCAATCGTAATGCCACGAATCCTCTGTGACGCCCCAGGGAGAGCTGGTCCTGCATGAAAACCGCACGCGTTGACGTGTCCTCGTCAAATCCGGACCCGAATGACAGTGTGCTGGCATCTTCCTCGACGACAAATACGCCTCCTGTCAGCGTGTGATTCTCGAACGCGTGACTGTACTGCCAATCCAGGCTCAGTCGCTCAGAGTTGACGAAGTCGGCCGTCTGATTTTGCTTAACTTCGTCCTGCATGAAAGAAAGAATCAGTTTGCTGTTGCTCGACTCGGAGATTCTGGTATCCAGTCCGATCGCCGTCACGGTATTCTTGAAATCCTGGTCTACAGGGTCAAGGAAGAAATCCAGGTACTCGACGTTGCCCTCGGCGCGCCAGTGATGAACGTTGACCTCGTTTGCACCGAAGCGTCTGGCCCCGTAAAGATTGGCTGAGCGGTTGTCATAGCCACGCTTGATGTCCGAGTCGGTGCGTGGTGCGTAGCCGTCAGTCGATTGCCAGTTCAGATTTACACCCAACTCACCCTCCGCGCTACGGTTGCCGCCGGACACGTGTCCCGATTGCGACGCAAAACTGCCCCCGCCAGCGCCGCCCTCGAAGTAGCCTTCGTCAGCCCGACGCGTGATGATATTGATAACACCACCGATGGCGTCGGTACCGAACAAAGCGGATCGTGCGCCTTTCACAATCTCAATGCGCTCAATCGCTTGAGGCGCAATATTCTGGAAAGCCGCACCGCCGATTGTGCTCGGGTTCATGCGAACACCGTCGATCATAACGAGCGTGTGATTGCTTTCCGTGCCGCGCAGGAATACGGAAGTCGCCTGGCCTGGGCCACCATTGCGTCCGATATCGATTCCAGACTCGAACCGCAGGAGTTCGGCGAGGTCAGTTGCAAGCGACAATTCAATATCCTCACGAGTGATTACCGTCACCGGTACCGTCGAATCGGATACTGGAATCTCGGTTCGAGTTGCCGTAACGACTATCGTGTCGCCTGGAGAGATGTCCGCGGCCGTTGACAGTGATGGGACTGACAGCAATGCCGCCAACGCGAGTAAAACGAAAGGTCGCATGTCTGGTCTTCCCTGCGTGCCGCCCGCACGCCTCATAGCTCGAGTTTGAACGGTGCGGAAGGAGAATGGACGCCTGGAAGAAACGCCCGAACATGCGCCCGCCGCGCCATTCGCGTTTCATCCGGCCGGTCTCCGGGCTGACGAGCGGACTTCTCCGGCCGTAACGCCTTCCCGCGAAACCTTGAATTTCGCAGTGGCTCTGCATCATCGACCATTGCCTTCGTGGCGATGGTTGGTGACACAGGGGCTTCGGCTTTAACTCGATCACCGTTGCGGGGGCAGCGCCGGATTTGAGCGGTCGAACATCTGATCAATCACTCGACACCGGCTTCCCGTTCACCCGAAACAAGCCATTTCGGGTTCACCTGATGAGGGACCGAAGATAGGCACGTCCCGGGAGGGTGTCAAGCATTCGGGCGCCACTGACAGGCAATTTCATGGCCGAAGCCTTCTTTGCTTGTCAATCGCCGCGCATGCGGCCATAGTGGCGCCGTTTACTGGCTCCGACGTCAAACGCATTTACGGGACAGGACATTTGGTCGTGGAAAGTTATATTGAAAGCAGCGCATCGGAGTTTTTGCGAGTTGCGCGCTCGGCAGCGATGGAAGCGGCGCGCATCAGTCGTCATTACTACGCCGGTAATTTTACAGTAACGACCAAGGCAGATATGACGCCCGTCACCCAGGCCGATGTCGAGTGCGAGCAGGCGATTCGCAAGGTGGTTCTCGAGCACTTCCCGGAGCACGGTTTTTACGGCGAGGAAACGGGCCGGACACAGGAAGATGCCGAGTACCTGTGGCTCGTCGATCCGATCGATGGCACCAAGGGCTTTGTTCGGCAATATCCGTTTTTTTCGACGCAGATTGCCCTCATGCGCAGGGGCGAGATCATTCTTGGTGTGTCCATTGGCACGATGATGGATGAACTGGCCTGGGCCGAGAAAGGTCAGGGCGCCTGGCTCAACGGCAGGCGTCTTGCAGTGAGCGGAATAGGCGATCCGGATCGAGCGGCGGTATCCGTTGGCAACCTGAAATCGCTGGCCGGCAGTGAGGGCTGGTCGGCGCTGGGAAGAATAGTCGAGCGTGCTGATCGAATACGCGGCTACGGCGATTTTTATCATTATCATTTGCTGGCTGCCGGGAAAATCGAAGCCGTGATCGAATCCGATGTGAATATCCTGGATATCGCTGCGCTCTCCATCATCGTTACCGAGGCTGGCGGCGTATTCACAGATCTGAATGGAGAAAAGCCGGGTCTGGATGTTCGTTCGGTGCTTGCGGCTAACCCAACGCTGCACGCAAAATATCTCGAGTTCCTAGGCGGGTACGTCACCTGATGCGATGAACAACTGGCGTGATCGCCAGGCGACCGCCTCCATGGGCGTCGAGTAAAGCTCGCTCAGACGGTCCGTGCTCAGAATCTCAGCGGTTATACCGAGATCCCAGCGCCCGTCGCCGTATAGCAGCAGACAACGGTCTGCATAACGCACGGCCAGGTTGACATCGTGCAGGCTGGCGATGACGATGGCGCCCGCGTTGGCTTTGTCACGGAACAGCTGTAACGCATCAAGCTGATGCTGCGGATCGAGATGATTCGTCGGTTCGTCAAGCAGGTAGATGTCGGGTTGCTGCGTTAGTACCTGGGCGATTGCCAGTCGTCGTCGTTCTCCGCCGGACAAGGTCAGTACATCGCGTGCCGAGAGTCCCGTAAGGCCGACCGAGTCGAGCGCCGCGTTGGCTACAGCAAAATCGTGATCCGACTCCCAGCTCAGGCGCCCGATATGCGGATGGCGTCCGATCATTGCTGTATCGAGCACGGTTGCCGGAAATATGTCATCCACGTGCTGCGGCAACAGTGCCAGGTTCCTGGCTATTTCGTGTCTGCGCGTCGTGGCGACGTCTGCGCCATTCAACACGACTTTTCCGGCATCGGCGACTCGCAGTCCGGCCAGCGTGTGCATCGTCAGGGACTTTCCACAGCCGTTTTGACCGAGCACGGCAATCAATTCGCCGCTGGCAACGTCCAATTGCAGTGCATCCACGAGCAGCCGATCGGCAACACTCACGCGGAGGCATCTGCAGGAGAATTGCGTTGTGCTGTCGTCGAGCATGCGGTGAGCGTAGCTCACGTAGCAGCACAGCAAAAGTCGTGTCACTCGGTCAGATTGATTTCGCTCGCGGTCAGTGGTCCGATGACAGCGTACTTGAGGTTCTTCGGAATGACGGAGTCGTCATCGGCGAGCGCGATTCGGCCACCCATGATCTCGGCATAGCGTTGCGGATAAAGCGGTCTGCGGTCAGGCTCTGCAAGACCGTCTGGCCCAATCGGTTGCCCGTCGCCTGGGCTGTACTTGTCGGTAGCCCCCAGCGTGTGCAGGAACTCATGTGCGATGATGACATTGTTCGTGCCGCTGTAGAGACGACTGGCGTAAGCGTTGACGATGCCGACCATGCCTTTCTGCAGGCCGACCGAATTATCCAGTTCAACCGCTGATCGCGGCTTGTGGTAGCGCACGAAAATCCTGACATCCGGGTCGATTCGGTCCTGATCGTCAGTAATGGTCGTCGCCCACCAGCGCATTTTCAGCGACCAGAGCATGACTGACAATGCGTTTGGTTTGGCCCCGAGTTGCGGTGGCTGGGCGTCAATTGGCTCACCCAGTTCGACGCGTACAGGGCGAGAGATGTTTTTGGCGTACTTGCTGGTCTCACGTGTAAGAAAGGACTCTATGCCTGCAAAGTCGCGCGGTTCCAGGTTATCAATGTACCTGGCCGATTCGGTCGTCCTATCCCCGTTAATCGGATACACCTTGATCCAAAGGCTGTTGTTCCAGTCGGTGCTTCTGGCCTGAGTCAGCCAGGTGCTTACCGCAACAAAAAACAGCACGAACAGAAGAATTGAAATGCGAACAGCTTTGAACATCAGGTCGACCCTGTCTTGTTAAAAGAGAGGCGCTAATTTTGCCTCGTTAGCTTGCTCGAATGCGCGGCTAATCTCGTTGAGCTGTTTCTCATTCCAGGGTTTTTCGATAACAGCCAGCACCGCGGCAGCTTTGCGGCGTGCATCGCGAATACGGCCGCTGTGGGACGGGCAAATAAAAAGCCCCGCGGCGTTAGCGGCGGGGCCAAATGCTCTTTTTTATCAAAAGAGGTAACTGCGAATACGGTAACCGGTGACAGAGCGTTTTTATTATTATTGGATTCTGATCTTCTTGTTTTTGTAGTTATTTTTCTTCTGGCGTCTAAATCCTGTTCCTGACCGTTTTCGTTATCGAGCGCAGTTACACTTCGCTTGGGCATAGTATTAAAAGCAAATGTCGTGCCAACCTGTCTGCAAGGCGCGCCATTGAAGGGCATGGATGATCCCGCTATCGCTTGCTGAGTCGATCGCGACCCTTTTTTGTAAAGAAAACCGACATACCGACCACCGTTCACGTAACCTGCTGTGGCAAGAGCCCATGGCAAACATTTGATAATTAAGGAGAAACATCGACTGATCGCGTCGTGGCACGCGACAGGGGCTTCTCGGCGCCGTTCCGATTATGTTGAATTCATCAATAATCGCGGATCAAACCGTGTTTTCGGGGTGATTTGTCAAATTATTCGACACTTTCGGCAGTTTGAGCGCGATCGATCAGTCCTCTGACACTGAAAAAGCGGCCATTTCGGACGACCGCCACGATATTCAGGGCGTCTTCGATATTGGCGAGGGGGTCTCCGTCCACAAAGACCAGGTCTGCTGCCGCGCCAACAGCAATACGCCCGAGTCGCGGGTCCAGGCGCAGGGCGGCGGCGGCATTTACTCCGGCGGCCCGCAGAGACTGTTCCGGTTCAAGTCCTGCGGCAGTCAATGCACGAAACTCGGCATGTAGCGATATCCCTGGTGGCAGGCCGTTATCAAAGCTGCTGAGCACGACAGAACTGGCCCGGGCACTCAAGACTGGCGGTTCGGAGAAGCGCCGGGCAACGGGCGCCGCCGCGCCGATCAGAACGGCCTGGCGCGATTCAAGCAGCGCTTGCAGGCCGGGCGTCATGGAATCAGCCATTGAAAAGAGTGGTTCGACAGGCCAGTCGGCAGCGCTCAGTAGTCTCGGACCCGGAGCGTCCTTTCCGGACCAAAGCACGTTGAGGCGCTCTGCATCCGCGTGATCAGCAATCATCGTTGTGACACCGGTCGTCAACAATAGTGAGCCGATGCGATCGCCGAACCTGCCGAAGCTGTTCGGCAAGCGGGCTCGCACGTCGATATAGCCGGGCACTACGGTCAGGTCACCCATATTGATAACTATCGATCCGGAGCGATCGCTGTGGGGTTCGACGGCTGCTATCCGTCCGCCATCGATGACGATATCTCGGTCCATCTGGTAACCGCCACCCAGGCCATCGAACATGCGCGACGCGTGAATGACCAGGCGACCCTCGGGCTCGTCGATACGCGGTAGCGGGCGACGCTCGGTCTCGACAGGTGTCGTGGGCTTCGCCAACCGGATCGTCGCCTGAAATGGCAGTGGCGACGATGTCCAGGAATTGAAGAGTCGCTGGCGGATAACGCCGCTTGCTGTATAGATCATGCGGTGGCGGTCAAGCCAGCTTACCGGTGCGAGTGTGAAATCCTCGTCGCTCGCGTAAGGCCTGATCAGTCGGGGTTGCGAGAGGATGACCATCTCGATTGAGGACCCGGATGTGCCGCTTCTGGCGTAGGTGATCAAGCTGCCATCGGGCCGCCACGACGGCCCGGCGAGTCTGTCCGTGGTCGACAGCAAGGTTTCTTCCGGCAGCCCGTGCCGCCGCAGGATCAAAGACCACTGATCACCTTGATGATGAACGTAGATGAGGTGGCGCCCATCGGACGACCACGCGGGATCCGTTTCATCACCGACACGATCGCTGAGTCGCCAGTGCAGGCCGGTTGGTAAGTCGATTTCCCAGAGGTCGAACCCTGTGCCGGTGGCATCGGACGCGTAGACGAGACGCTCGCCATCCGGGTGCCACGCCGGATGCAAGTCGAGGAAAGTATTACGGCTGATCTTGTGTGACTGAGCTGTCTTGAAATCGTATATCCAGAGTGCCTGCGTACCTTTCACCGTGGCCTGGTATGCAATTCGTGACGCGTCCGGCGACCAGCGCGGTCGCTGGGCGGAATTGACGTCTTGTGTAATGGCGCTGGCCTCGCCGCCACTTTGCGGCACGATCCAGATGCTGCCGGCCAGGTCGATCGCCACGCGACCATCGCTGGCGATATCAGCCGAAATATTGCGGCCACGAGTGATTGTCTCCTGGGCCGAGAGCGGCGATGCCGCGAGCAAGTAGAGTCCGACAATTATGCTTGCACTGGTCCGAATCATGATCAGGTGTCAGAAACGAAAATTCCACCTTCTCGTCGCGGATCTGCGGCCGCATCGAATCCTGAGTTGCGGTCGTATACGACGGCCCCGACTCCCCCGAAGTACATAACGAGGCTCGGAAAAACGGTAACCGGCAGGTCCACGTCCGGCAGATCGAGCCCGGGCTCCGCCATGAGCCTCACGGTCTCGCCACTGGTATCGACGTGCACGCGCGGATGAGCGATCGCATCCCTTAGCGGCATTTCAAACTGCAGGAAATTGATCAGGAATTGCTGCAGCGCCGTCGTGATCCTGTCGGCTCCCGGGGAGCCGACGGCGAGGACGGCGTCGTCTCGCCTGGCGACGCTGGGTGCCATGTTTGACGGCAACCTCGAGCCTGGCGGACCTGCGTCCAGCCCGCGCCGATTCAGCTCGATTTCACCCAGGCAGTTGTTAAGCCATAAGCCGGTGCCGTCCGGCATCTCGCCCGAGCCGTAACCGGACGATGCCGTTATCGCGCAACCCGCGCCTTCATTGTCAACGACCGACGTGTGCACGGTCGATGCCGATGTCCAGCGTGTTAGTAGCTGACCACTGCGTGCGGATTCCAACAGGCGTGCGGCCTCCGCGGAAACGTCATCGGAAAGATCGAGGTTTCGTTGTCGAAAATCGAGGCAAGCACGTTGTGACTCCACAAGTTGTCGCAAGGCGCCGCTCGTCCAGCTGGTTTCAGAAAGATCCGAACACGCCAGCAGCATGGCCGCAAGTACGCTGCCTCCGACGGCCGGCGGTGGGTTGCTTGCGATGGACCAGTCGCCGATATCGGTGATGAGAGGCCTGCGCTCTATGGCTCGATAGTCCCTGAGGTCCTCGGCCGTCAGCATGCCATTACCGTCGCGGCAGTGGCGGGCAATCGCCACTGCGATATCGCCCTCGTAGAAAACGCGAGCCCCATCTTCCGCGATTGCACCAAGGCTGTCCGCGAGGTGCGGCACGACGACACGGTCACCGGCATCCAGCAATGCACCGTCCGCATGATGCAATGCGGCGAAGCCATCCTTGCTACGATTGAAGACAGAGTCGGCTGAATAACCAAGGTAGTAACGACAGGCCGCGGATAACGGAAAGCCGTCGCGACAAGCGCGAATGGTCGGCTCGAAAATGTCTTGCCAGGGGACGCTGCCGTATCGTGTCCAGGCATGCTCCATTGCGGCCAAGGTTCCCGGTACGGCGATCGAGCCCGGCCCGACAAGTGTCGTTATGCCGCCGCCGTAGTCAAGAGTGACGCTTACAGCACCATGGCCACGCTGTGCCGGAGCCAGGCCGGCGCCGGGTGCAGCGACATTGCCGTCGATCGTGACTGGATCATCGTTATAACTCCAGATCGTAACGAATGCGCTACCGCCCAGAGCGCAGACGCCGGGTTCGGTATTGATCGTCAGCAGCGCGGCGGCCAGCGCACAGTCGACGGCATTGCCACCGGCGGTGGAAATTTCCGCTGCCGCGTCGGCGGCCAGCTGCGAGGTTGTCGCGACAGCAATGTGACTCACTGGGCTTCCGGGTATCGTCGAAGGGAATGCTTCTATATCAGAAGTGGATCACAGAACGAATGCTCTTGCCTTCGTGCATCAGGTCAAACGCCCTGTTGATGTCTTCCAGCGGCATTGTATAGGTGATGAATTCGTCGATCTTGATGTCGCCGTGCATGTACTGGTCGACCATGCCTGGCAATTGTGAGCGGCCTTTGCAACCTCCGAATGCCGTACCCCGCCAGACACGTCCGGTGACCAGCTGGAAAGGCCGGGTCGAGATTTCCTGCCCGGCGCCCGCGACGCCGACGATCACAGACTCACCCCATCCTTTGTGACAGCATTCGAGGGCAGATCGCATCAGATTCGTATTGCCAACGCACTCGAAAGAGTAGTCTACGCCCCCGCCGGTCAGTTCGACGATAACATCCTGAATAGGTCCATCGTGATCATTGGGATTGACAGTGTCGGTCGCACCGAGCTGTGTTGCGAGCTCGAATTTATCGGTATTGATGTCGACGGCTACAATTCGACCCGCCTTCGCGATCGTGGCACCCTGAATGACGCTCAGGCCGACGCCGCCAAGCCCGAACACCGCGACCGTTGCACCGGGTTCGACCTTGGCGGTGTTCAGAACGGCGCCAATGCCCGTCGTGATTCCACAGCCCAGCAGGCAGACTTTTTCCAGCGGCGCTTCTTTACTGATATTCGCAACCGCGATTTCGGGCAGTACCGTGTACTCACTGAATGTAGAAGTCCCCATGTAGTGATAAACGGTCTTGCCGTCCAGGGAGAAGCGCGACGTACCATCCGGCATGAGTCCCTGACCCTGGGTAACGCGAATCGCCTGGCACAGGTTGGTCTTTCCCGAGGTACAGAAATTGCATTTCCCGCATTCGGGCGTATACAGGGGAATTACGTGGTCACCGACCGCAACGGAAGTGACGCCCGCGCCAACTTCTTCGACGATGGCACCGCCCTCGTGCCCCAGGACGGCGGGAAAAATGCCTTCGGGATCTTCGCCCGAGAGCGTGAACGCATCGGTGTGGCAGACGCCAGTCGCGACATTTCTGAGCAGGACCTCGCCGGCCTTGGGTCCTTGCAGGTCGAGCATTTCGATTTCGAGAGGTTTGCCTGCTTCCCAGGCAACGGCAGCGCGTGTCTTCATTGATTATCCACCTCATTCGCGTTTGTCATTACTTGTCGTCGCATATTCGCACGATTGCCTTGATAGCGACAGTCGGCCGAATTCCTGTCTGAATGCATCGTTCATGTTCTGTTCATAAAATTAATAAAAACAATAACTTGCTTTCATTCCCGGTTCATGTTGCCGGTCCTACTCTGGAGCGGCACTGTGAGAGGAATCGGAGATTGATATGAACAAGATCATTACTGTAGCGCTAATCGCTGGCGGGCTGTTGCTTCTGGACTCTCCCGAGGCTGCAGCGCACAAAGAGGCACGGACCGTTTACCAGCCATCGGTCTACTATCGAGTCGAGACGCGGCGTGCGAAACACATGCCGTACTGGCTGAAACGGAATGTATCGTTTCGCCGGTGGTACAAGCACACGCGGCTGCGCAAAAACAGACATCTTGCCTGGCATCAGCTCTTTGAGATCTATCGCTGGGAGCGGTTCGACAGGATGAAACATCGTCGGGGTGGCCGGCACGTCCACATTCACGATTACTACCGCGACGACGATCGCAACGAAAGGCGCAGACACAAACGCTGGCGGTCGTAATCAGCGGCAAAGGAGAATCAGCCGGCCCGAAAACGTTCGGGCCGGCTTTCACTGTGAACGAGTCTGCTGTAAAACAGACGCTTCGCTGCACTCCAAGAAAACATCTCGGGCTATGACTCTAGACCAACTTCGCAAGAACCTCTCGGCTGTTGACCGGCGCCTGGTGGAACTCATTGCTGAACGACAGAAGATCGTTGGTGAGATAGGCAAAAGCAAACTGACCACCGGAGCCGGTACGCGGGATTATGCGCGGGAGAAAGACGTGCTGGATATGGGGCGGGAGCAGGCGATCGAGCTGGGCGTGGATCCGGACCTGGTTGAAGGGATATTGCGGCAGTTGATCCGCACCTCCCTCGAGAGCCAGGAGCGCGATCGGGTTATCGCGGAGGGCAAGGGAGATGGTCGGCGCGCGCTCGTTATTGGTGGTGCCGGCAAGATGGGTCGCTGGTTCGTCGATTTTTTTACCTCTCAGGGCTTCGCAACGACCGTTGCCGACACTAGCGTTGAAGACGGTCCCCGGCAGTTCAGAAACTGGACCGATGCAGGCGTGGAGTATGACTTCATCGTCGTCGCCGCCCCGCTCGCCGTTTCAGGCAGAATTCTGGCGCAACTGGCCGTACTGAAACCAAAAGGGCTGGTATTCGATATCGGTAGCTTGAAGTCGCCGCTGATTGACGGTCTTCGCGAGTTGCAGTCGGCGGGTTGCCGCGTAACGTCACTGCATCCCATGTTCGGCCCCGACACTCGATTGCTATCCGGACGTCACCTGATCTTTTGTGACGTCGGCGACCCGGACGCAACGGCCGCCGCCAAGGAGCTTTTTGCAGCGACGATGGTCGAGCAACTCGACATGGGTCTTGACGATCACGATCGCCTGATCGCCTACGTCCTCGGCTTGTCACACGCGTTGAACATCGCGTTTTTTACGGCACTCGCGGAAAGTGGTGAGGCGGCGCCGAAACTGGCCAAGATGTCGTCCACGACATTCGACTCGCAGTTGCTGGTGTCGGCAGCAGTCGCTCAGGATAATCCACACCTGTATTTCGAAATTCAAAACCTCAACAAATTCGGACTCGGGCCGCTCGATGCGCTTTGTGATGCCGCGGCGAGAATTCGGGAAACAGTTGCCGGCGGCGACGAACAGGCGTTTGTCGAACTCATGAAGAAGGGCCGCGATTACCTCGCGTTGCGGGGCTGACCCCATGCCATCGGTCGAGGAGCTAAAGGCAGAGCTCGAAGCATCCCGGCGACAGCTCGAGGAGATGACGGCGGAGGTTGCGAGCAACGACGAGAAAATGCGGCGTACGCACGGACGTGAACTGCGACTGCTGCAGGCCGAAAGCCTCGACTCGCTGATTTACGAGTTAATCGACGGGCTGCGGGTGAGTTACGACCTCGGGTACGTGAGCCTGGTGTTGTGCGATCCGGATCACGATATTCGCCATTTGTTGCTCGCGAACGGTACGCCAGCAGAAGATTTCGGGAACCTGCTGATGGTTGAGGCAATGAGCGGACTGGCGCCGCAGTACATTACGCTGCAACAACCCTGGCTGGGGGCGTTCGCGTCCTGCGACCATCAGCTCATTTGTCCAGGTGCGGTCGGGATGAAGAGCGTCGCGATAATCCCTCTGACTTTTCGCCAAAAACTGCTTGGCAGCATCAACCTCTGCAGCGCAGACAGCGAGCGCTTTACGCGGGCGCACGCCAGCGACTTCCTCGCGCATCTCGGCGTCATTGCCTCTTTTTGTGTCGAGAACGCCGTAAACAGGGCCCGGCTGTTGCGCAGCGGATTCACGGACGTTCTGACCGGTTGGCACAACCGTCGTTATCTTACGGTTCGCCTGAGCGAAGAATTGGCGCGCGCGCGTCGCGACGGTACAGGACTTGTCTGCCTGATGATCGATATCGATCATTTCAAACGAGTCAACGACAACTGGGGACATGTCGCGGGAGACGCAGTCCTCCAGGAAATCGCGGCGAGGATCGAGTCTCAGGTCCGCGCCAGTGATGTTGCCGCTCGTTACGGCGGCGAGGAGTTCGTGGTGCTGTTGCCGGGCACCGATGTTGCGTCTGCGTTGTTGCTCGCCGAGCGCATCAGGACTGCCGTTTCGGCAGCACCGGTGACGCTCCCTAACGGCGAGATGGTGACGATCACGGCATCAATCGGCATTTCGGATGTCCATCCGGCGCCGGAAGCTAATGATCTCAAGAATGTCGGCGATTCTCTGATCGCGCGTGCCGACGTCGCCCTGTACGCCGCCAAGTCGGCTGGAAGAGACCGCGTGGTCGTAGAGGAAGGGTGATGCGAAACCGGAAGCCGCGGCTACGGAATTTTTTCGAGTCCGCTCGCCGAGCGTGCCGGTTACCGGTAGCGGTCCTGCCGAACCCTGGTCATCAGAACCAGGAAGAGCGGCACGCCGATCGCGGCGGTCAGTGCCCCGACGGGGAGCTGTCTTGGCGCCATCATCGTGCGCGCCAGGGTATCCGCCACGACCAGCAAAGCACCTCCGGCCAGCGCTGATGCAGGCAAGACCACGCGATGGTCGCTGCCAGCAACCAGGCGGACGAGGTGCGGAACCACGAGACCGATAAAGCCAATGACGCCGACCGTTGTAACGGACAGGGCTGTCGCCAACGCCGCTGCCGCAAAAATCAGATAGCGAAATGCACGTACCGGCAGGCCGACGATGGCGGCCTGCAGCTCACCGCGAGAAAGCACGTTCAGGTGGCGAGCGCCAAGGGTCCCGGCGATAACCAGCACGGTGAGCAACCACAGACAGCGGGCTGGCTCGAAGGCGAAGCTGAGGTCACCCATCAGCCAGAAGAGCATGCCGCGGAGATTCTGATCCGGGGTAAGCGCGAGAAGCAGCGTGGTCGCGGCGCTGAATCCGGCTGCCAGTACGACGCCTGTCAAGAGCAATCGTGCTGGCGTCCAGCTGCCCGTGCCATGCGCAATCGAAAAAACCAGCAGCGTTGCCGCCATCGCCCCGCCAAATGCCGAAAGATCGACAACGGCACTGCCCATGCCCAGCATCATCGCAAGTAATGCCGCTACGGCTGCTCCGCCCGAGCTGCCCAGAATGTAGGGCTCGGCAAGCGGGTTTCTTAATAACACCTGCATCAACACGCCAGCTACTGCCAAAAGGCCGCCGACCGCAAATGCTGTCAACGCCCTCGGCCAACGTAATTCGATGACCAGCGACCGAATTTGTGGTGTCGCATCGCCACGGATTGCGCTCAGCATTTCCCCGATACTGACATCGGCACTGCCCGACGCCAACGCGGCGAGGATCGCAGCGGCGACGGATAGCAGCAATCCGACGAACAGCGCTGCGTTGCGGCTTCGGAACACCGAAAAATCTCCTAGGGCGAGTGGCGACGGATAGTGTAAAGTAAACGGCAGTTAGAGTTTTAATACGGTTGCTATGGGCAACGATTGGATTGACGCCGAAGGGTTTCGCGCAAATGTCGGCATCATCCTTGCGAACACCGACAACAAGCTGTTGCTTGGTGGTCGGGCAGGCGCCAAGGGATGGCAGTTTCCGCAAGGTGGAATGCTGAAGGGCGAGGAACCCATCAATGCGATGTTTCGTGAGCTGCACGAAGAGATCGGCCTTGAGGTGGGCGATGTCGAAGTGCTTGGCGTGACCCGCGACTGGCTCCGTTACCGCCTGCCGGACAAGTTTATTCGCCGCAACAGCAAGCCCCTGTGCATCGGGCAAAAGCAACGCTGGTTCATGCTGCGACTTGTGTCGGACGATGAGAAGCTGCGTTTCGACCGCTGCGACAAACCCGAATTTGACCGAATTCGTTGGGTCCATTTTTGGCGACCGGTGAACGAAGTCATCTATTTCAAACGACGTGTTTATGCTCGTGCTCTACACGAACTTGGGCCATCCGTTTACCCGCAAGGCTTGCCACGCCGTCCGAGGTGGTGGCCGAAACGCTGGCGCACGGTATTCGACAAAGACATTGCGCGGACCGCAGAGGCGGCGGACGAGTCTCGTAATCCGTGATCTGGCGCACTTCTGTTTGATCGGGTCACCGCGTAACATAACGCGTTCTCAATCGTAAGCCGGATAACGGATCGACGTGGCCACGAAACACCACATACAAATGCATGGAGCGCGAAGAACCTGGGTGGTTCGCGGCGTGCTGCTTGCCCTGGTCGGGATCAGTGCCTACCTGATCTTTGAATTCGGGCGCATCAGCGCGGGCTACGATATCGTCGACGCCGCAAAAGATCGTCAGGCCTATAAAGATCGAATCGAGGCTCTCGACAACGAGATTATCGCGCTGAAGCAGGAAGTCGCCTTGCTCGAAACGCACCGCGAAATCGATCGTGAGTCGTACAAGGAAGTCGAAACAAGTCTTTCTTCGTTGCAGGCCAAGATACAGGAGCAACGTGACGCGATCGCTTTTTATCGCGGTATCGTGTCTCCGGCAGACGGCAAGTCAGGTCTTCGCGTGCAGGACCTGAAGCTCACTCGGGGCAAAGCGGAACGAGAATTCAATCTGCGACTGGTGCTAGTTCAAGCAATGCAGCACGATCGCAAGGTTTCTGGTGACGTGAGCCTGAGCGTGCAGGGCAACCAGGACGGCGTTGAGACAGTCTATACCCTGACGGAACTGAATCCGGCCGAGGCCAAGAAGGGTTGGGCATTTTCCTTCCGGTACTTTCAGGACTTTAATCGGCAACTCGTATTGCCGGACGGCTTCACACCTGAACGTATTCATGTTGAAGTGCACTCGAAGACACGCTCGATTGCGAGTATCGAGGAGAGTTTTGCCTGGGCCACGAGCCAGGGCTGATAGTTTGAGGCCGCGGGCGGCGGCCAATTGGAGAACCCGATGTTCGGCAAGAAGCAACGCAGACACACGGTCGTTGAAACACTGGTTGGCGCAAACAGCAAGTTGAATGGTGACCTGCATTTTGATGGCGGATGCCACATCGATGGCACGGTCAATGGCAATGTGACGGCTGACCCGGATACCGAGTCAGCGTTGAGTATCAGCGATATAGGAAACGTCGACGGCGGGGTGACGGTTCCTTATGTTGTATTGAATGGAATCGTGCGCGGCGACCTGTTTGCCAGTCAGCGCGTGGAACTCGGGCCCACAGCGCGTGTTATTGGCAATGTGTATTACAATCTGATCGAGATGGCGATAGGCGCAGAGATCAACGGCAAGCTTGTACATCAGCCCGAGGGGCATGTACCGTTGCTTGAGCAAACCGCGCGTATTGACAAGTCGGCAGCGGCCGCAAACGAATAGCAGTAGTCTCGGCTACGAGAATCACGAAGAGGCAATTATGGCAACCGCAGAAACCATCGCACCACCACCACCACCGAGTGTCGTATTCACCGACGCTGCTGCAAGCAAGGTGGGCGAACTTATCGCTGAGGAAGACAATCCAAACCTCAAGCTCCGCGTATTCATTTCCGGCGGAGGTTGTTCGGGTTTCCAGTATGGCTTTACCTTCGACGAGGAAGTCGAGGACGGCGATAGCCAGGTGGAAAACCAGGGTGTGATGCTGTTGATTGATCCGATGAGTATTCAGTACCTCATGGGCGCCGAAATCGACTACAAGGAGGACCTGCAAGGAGCGCAGTTCATCATCCGGAATCCAAATGCACAAACAACCTGCGGCTGCGGATCCTCTTTCACCGTCTGAGGTTGACCAGCCCGAAATAATCGCTGCCGTCGATCTCGGCTCGAACAGCTTTCACATGATCGTCGGGGAGTTGCGTCACGGTCAGCTCGCCATTCTCGATCGAATTCGCGAAACCGTCAGGCTCGCCGAGGGCTTGTCGCCGAAGGGCGATCTTCTTGATGATGCCCGTGAGCGCGCCATCACCTGTTTATCACGCTTCGGCGAACGTCTGCGAGACATGCGAGCCGACAGCGTTCGGGCGGCCGGTACCAGCACGATTCGGCGCGCCCGTGAAGATTCCACGTTCATGAGTGAGGCGGAGGCCGCGCTTGGCCATCCCATAGAGGTTATCTCCGGAATCGAAGAAGCCCGACTGATCTACAACGGTGTAACGCACAGCTTGCCGCCAACCGATGGTTTGCGGCTGGTCATGGATATCGGCGGGGGCAGTACCGAACTGATCCTCGGTCGGTCATCACAACCGAAGGCACTCGAGAGCTTGCACCTGGGTTGCGTTTCGATGACCGAGCGATTCTTCCAGGGCGGCAAGCTGACCCGCCGGGCGTTCGACAAAGCACGGTTGGCGGCGCAACTGGAACTTCGTCCCGTCAAAGCGTTTTTCCGCGATGCTGAGAATATCGAAGCGATCGGCACCTCCGGGACGATACTCTCGACGGAACTCGTGGCACGGGAGTTGGGGATTACCGAGTCCGGTATCACGCCCGACGCAGTCGAGCAGTTGATTGACAAGGTATTGGGCTTCGATTCGATAGACGCGCTGTCATTGCGCGGACTGTCGGATCGTCGGGCACAAGTTTGGCCGGGCGGGCTTTCCATTCTGGCCGAGCTACTTGGTGTACTGCGAATCGAGGAGCTGAAAATCTCTGACGGCGCCCTGCGTGAGGGACTGCTCTATGACCTCCTGGGACGTTTGCAGCATGAAGATGCCCGTGAAAGAACCGTTGCCGCGATGGCGGCGCGCTATCACGCTGATTCCGAGCAGGGGCGGCGCGTCGCGGAAACTGCCGCCCTGTTGCACGATCAATGTGCTGCAGACTGGGACGTACATTCTGACTTCACGACACGCGTGCTTGACTGGGCCGCACGCTTGCACGAGATCGGCCTTGATATTTCGCACGACGGATTCCAGCGACACGGCGCTTATATTGCCGAGCACGCCGACATGCCTGGTTTTCCACGGGCCGAGCAGCGTTTTCTGGCGTTTCTCATTGGCGTGCAGCGAGATCGACTGGAGGTCGGCGGCCTCAATTCCCTGCCAAAGGTCTGGAGGAAATCAGCATTGCGCCTTGCGATGCTGTTGCGGATCGCAGTGCTACTGAATCGCAGTCGAAGCGCCGCCGCGGTGTCCGTGCCGGAAATCGAAGTCGCGGAGCAGTCGGTCATGCTGCGCTTCGATCCGAAGTGGCTCGAAGCTAACCCGCTTACGATCGCGGATCTCGAGCGGGAAAAAGGGTATTTGAGCGAGGTTGGCTACGAGCTGCAGCTTGGCTGAAACGGATCAGTTCTCAGCGGCGAGAATCTCGAGGAATTTTTCCTGCGCTGATATTCGTTCGTTTTTGCCCGGCGACAAGCGTTCGTAGCTTCCGTCGCCATTTAGCACCCAGGCCTGGCAGTTGTCCGCGAGGAAGAGTTCGAGATCATGCCGAATCTGTTCTTTCATCGCTTTCTGACGAATCTCGAAACACGACTCGTTTCGCCGGAACATGTTTCTGTCCATCAAGTCAGCGCTGCTGCAGTAAAATTCTTCTTCACCATCGTTGAGAAAGTAGTACACGCGTGAGTGTTCCAGGAAGCGGCCTATAATCGAGCGCACATGGATGTTTTCCGATAGTCCCTTGACGCCGGGGCGCAAAGAACAAATGCCGCGAACGATCAGGTCGATTTTTACACCGGCCTTCGAGGCGGCGTAAAGCGCGTCGATCAACTGCGGCTCGTTCAGGGAATTGATTTTTGCCACGATGCGAGTGTCTTTGCCAGCTTCGGCATGTTGGATCTCGCGATTAATCTTGTCCATCAATGCATCGAAAAGGCTAAACGGCGACGCCAGCATACGTGTCATGTCACTGGCCTCTGTCAGGCTCGTGAGCTGCAGGAACAGCTTGTGCACATCTTCGCCGAGTCGTTGACTGCTGCTCAGGTAGCCGTAGTCGGTGTAGACGGACGTTGTCGCGTGGTGATAATTGCCGGTTCCGAGGTGTACGTAGCGGACCAGCCGCTCGGCTTCACGCCGAACGATGAGCAACATCTTGGCGTGAGTTTTGAATCCGACAAGTCCGTAGACAACATGCGCCCCCGCTTCCTGCAAACGGTTTGACAGCGCGATGTTCGCCGCCTCATCAAAGCGTGCCATGAGTTCGACGACGACCGTCACTTCTTTACCCGAACGAGCTGCCGTTACCAGGTGGTCGACGATTGGCGAGTCGGCACCGGTTCGGTAAAGGGTTTGCTTGATGGCCAGTACATCGGGGTCGGAAGCAGCCGAGGAAAGGAGTTCGATGACGGGCGCGAAGGACTGGTAGGGATGGTGCAGGAGTACGTTCTTTTTGGACAGAATCGAAAACAGATCCTCGTCGCTGCGCAGTTCG
>Ga0209456_10000114_pt1 | contig 43199 bp, 38 predicted proteins | sample COG_11_FD_184755 | JGI IMG/M metagenome (GOLD analysis project Ga0209456, IMG submission 184755) | Pelagic marine sediment microbial communities from the LTER site Helgoland, North Sea, for post-phytoplankton bloom and carbon turnover... | ecosystem: Environmental > Aquatic > Marine > Neritic...
GAGCGTAGCCGTCGCTACGGTCCGAGTGAAGACCAAGCCCAGGCGAAGCTGAACAAGTCAGCACCGGGATAGGCCGACCCCGATGACAAACTGTCCTTTCGATCAATCTATCCAAATCGGTGTATGGGTGAAATAGACCAAGGGCATAGAAAACAATCCCGGCCGGTCTGGTGCAATATGCGGGCTAGATTTTGTACTTTCTTTGCGTCGCTTCCATCGCTACCAGATAAATCAGAAACAGCAACAAGAACCCGTAAAAAATTAGCCTGTCTGGAACACCCGCATGGTAAGCAGCCAGTCCGACCACCGCTAAAACAACGGCAACGCTTAAACTTATCAGCAAAGTCTGATTGACCGAAAATCCCAAAGCCAGCAGATAGTGATGATAGTGACTTCGATCAGCGCCAAACGGAGACTTTCCCTGGAACACTCGTCTGAACAACACCCCAACGGCATCGAACAGGAATAGCGCGACGATCCACAACGCCACAGCGGGCGAGAATAGCTGATCCTGTGCCTGCGTATGCTTTATCACGTACCAGGCCAGAACCAGACCAAGCAGCATGCTGCCCGAGTCCCCCATAAATACGCGCGCCGGTTTATCGCTGGAAAATCTTATATTGAACAGCAGGAATGCAGCAATAACGGCCAGAAATATTCCGAGCACAATGACGCTCTGCGTCATACCCTCGTAAAGCGCCGCCAACAATATCGTGCTTGCCGAGACAAACGTCAAACCGCCTGCTAATCCGTCCATACCATCCGACATATTGATCGCGTTCATGAGGCCCACCGATCCGAATAGGGTAAGCGCCACGGCCCAGCGACCCAGATAAAACAACGATTCATCGGAGACCAGATATCCCAGATCGAACAACACCACATCACCCCAATAGATCATTATCGCGGCGACAACGATTTGCGCCAGAAATCTGGCACTTGTGGAGAGTTCGTGAATATCGTCCCAGACCCCCGCAAGCACGACGACAAACATGCAGATCCACAGCACCCACGCGCCATCGATCAGCAATAATCCGCTTGTGAAACCGAGAAACATACCTACGCCCCCTACCAGGGGTGTCAAGACCTTGTGCGCGCGATAACCGCCGGGCTCGACGGTCAAACCCATTGGCTCGGCGTATTTGCGCAAAGCGAGGATTGCTAATACCGTGACCAGAAACGGGACGACATATAGCATCAAACCGCTTTAGCCAGTTTTCGCTGCAGGTATTTCGTACGATCTAGAAAATGGTATAGATAAAGGGCGCGACAGCGGAACCTTGAGCAAACACCAGTAGAGCGCCAAGTAGAAGCAGCACAATGATAATCGGTGCGAGCCAGAATTTCTTGCGCACCTTCATAAATTCCCATAAATCTCTGAAAAATTCACCCATGGTTAAAACGGCTTCTCCATTCTGTCTGCATCTTTTACTTCACTTTTTGTGCGATAACTTTCAAGTTTTTCATCAAATTTCCGATACATGGCATCGTGACCACGAAATCTGGCAATTATTCCTATGGGCAACACGACAATATAGAACACAGCGCCCAATATTATACGACTGGTAACGGCGTTCAATAGTAATCCGAATCGCATCCATAACCGATAAAATCCCGCCAAAGTGCCAGGCGCCATCGTACTCCAGGCAACGAATACCAGTAACACAACCCATGGCCAACGTGGATAGTTCAGTCCGAAAATCAACGGAATTATCAATCCGAATAAGCAAGCCACGATACCGCCGAACGTTAGACCGAATTGCCGAAGGCCTTTTTTATCGAGAACGGGGATATCAATCATTTGTTATTTTTCCAGCATCGATGTCGAAATCGCTGTTCGAAATATTTGAGGATCTTGACGAGTCGCCGGGTTCACGATTTGCGCATCTAGTCCAGTTCGTACTCGTCCTGCCAGCGTTCGTCCCTCTCCCAAACCGGCTGATCTTCTTTTTTTAGCAGTATATTTTCGACAACCAGATAATCCATTTCCGTGCGCATAAAGCAGCGATAGGCATCTTCTGGGCTGCAAACGATGGGTTCGCCGCGGACGTTGAAGGATGTATTGATCAGGACGCCGCACCCCGCGTCCTTTTCAAACCGTTTTAACAACGCATGAAAGCGCGGATTAGTCGCCTCATCAACGGTTTGTATGCGGGCGGAGTAATCCACGTGCGTGATTGCGGGCACTTTGGACCTTGGCACATTGAGCTTCTCTATACCAAAAAGTTTATTTTGTTCGTCCGTCAGTTCAAGACGAAGATCATCTTTGACGTCGGCTACCAGCAGCATGTAGGGGCTGGGCACGTCGATATCGAAGTATTCTGACGCTTTTTCTTTGAGTACCGCCGGCGCGAAGGGCCTGAATGATTCCCTGTACTTGATCTTGAGATTCATCACGGATTGCATTTTTCTGCTTCGGGGATCCCCGATGATGGACCGACCACCCAGCGCCCGGGGACCGAATTCCATGCGACCCTGAAACCAACCGACAACTCTTTCATCCGCCAGAATCTTGGCAAGCATTTCAAAAAGTTCCTCATCTTCGTACTGTTTGTATGAGGCATCGAATCGGTCCAGAGACTGCTTGATTTTCTCGCTTGAAAACGAGGGGCCCAGATAGGATCCCTTCATGGCGTCTACACCATTTACCGATTTTCGTGGGTTGTCGTAGTACTGATACCAACATGCAAGCGCGGCTCCTACTGCACCACCTGCGTCCCCCGCAGCGGGCTGGATCCATAGGTTATCGAAAACCTTTTCCCGGAGCAGTTTTCCGTTCGCTACACAATTGAGCGCCACGCCGCCTGCAAGACAGATATTCGGCTCGTCCAGTTCGCTGCGCACGCCGGTTGCGATTTTCAACACCACATCCTCGGTCACCGTCTGTATGGATGCGGCGATATCCATCTCTTTCTGAGTAATCTCGGACTCGCGTTGTCGCGGCGGACCATCAAATAATGCAGAAAACGCGGAACTGGTCATGGTCAGCCCGGTAGCATAGTTGAAGTAATCCATGTTCAGCCTGAACGTACCGTCGTCCTTGATATCAATCAGGTTCTCTCTTATGGTGTCTGCGTATTTTGGTTCACCGTACGGCGCCAACCCCATCAGTTTGTATTCGCCCGAGTTGACTTTAAAACCGGTATAGTAGGTAAATGCCGAGTACAACAAACCAAGCGAATGGGGAAACGTGATTTCCCACTGTGGAGTCAGCGTGCTTCCTTCACCAAGCCAGACCGAAGTGGTCGCCCACTCCCCTACCCCATCCATGCAGATCACAGCCGCACGCTCGAAGGGACTTGGAAAAAATGCAGAAGCGGCGTGAGACTGATGGTGTTCTGTAAACAGCAGCGGCGGCAATTCCTTAACTTTTGATCCGCTGAGCGTCGCAAGACTTTTTCGTAACAGCGTTTTTAAATAGAGCTTCTCTTTCAGCCAGACGGGCATTGACATCAGGAAGGATTTGAATCCCTTCGGAGCATATGCCACATAGGTTTCCAGCAGTCGTTCAAACTTAACCAGGGGCTTGTCATAGAAAACGACTTTCTGTATCTCTGAAAGCTGGAGTCCCGCCTCGGCGAGGCAGTACAGGATCGCCTGTTCCGGAAATCCGGCGTCGTGCTTTTTCCGTGTAAATCGCTCCTCTTGCGCTGCTGCGACAATCTCACCATCTCGAACCAACGCCGCGGCACTGTCGTGGTAATAGGCTGACAATCCAAGTATATTCACTGCAGACTCACACTATTAAAAGTCGAACTCTAACCGGCCGAGGCACGCATCATAAAAAACAATTGGTTTCTACGGCTTATAGAAATAGCCAACCACACAATCAGCCAAGCCAAATGGAATCCCTACCGTATTGATCGAATGCCGGGCAAAACTTTTTATCAAACCGACCAAGTGCCCTCGGATAATATAACATCTTAGAAAAAAGGGATCATAGTATTTCGTCCACATATCCGCACTACATACGAAATGTGTGCTGAAACCCCGAGTTCAATGCAGTCTCGTTACCACGTACTTTCCCAATACCAACATATCCATGTTTGTTCTCATAAAACACTCGAGCGCTTCCCGGGGCCTGCATACGAGGGGTTCGTTTTCATTAAAAGATGTATTCAATAAAATGGGCACGCCGGTAGCCAAACCAAAAATATTGATCAAGTCGTAGAATTGTGGATTTGAATCTTTCGTTACGGTTTGCAACCGCCCGGTTCCGTCCACATGAGTAACACCCGGGATCAATTCGCGTTTTTCCCGGATGACTTTGAACACTTTTTCCATAAATGGTACGTCATCGTCTTGTTCGAACCATTCAGAGACGTATTCACGGAGTATGGATGGTGCGAAAGGACGGAAAGACTCACGTCGTTTTATTTTAGTGTTCAGTATTTCTTTCACATCCGGGCGCCTCGGGTCACAAAGAATAGACCGGTTCCCGAGTGCGCGAGGACCCCATTCCATTCTGCCCTGGAACCAACCTACAACCTTGCCTTTCTCCAGCGCCCCAGCTGTTTCCGATAAAACGGAATCAAAGTCCTTCTGATACTCAATATGGCATCCGCACTTACCAGTAGTAGCAGGCAACGCGTCCAGTTCATTCTTGATTTCTTTATCGGAGAAGCGCGGTCCGGTAAAAGCGCTGGCCATTTGCTCCGGCCGAACATTCGTGCAGCGGTGGGAATACGCGACCAGGGCGGCGCCAACGGCACCTCCGGCATCCCCCGCGGCTGGTTGAACGTACAAATGTTTGAACGGTGTCCTCTGGTACACCTTACCGTTCGCAACAGAGTTCATAGCACACCCCCCGGACAAAACAAGATTCTCGGTTTCGTAATCTCCGTGGATATCGCTTAACAGTTCGAAGAACGCATTCTCGTATACGATCTGTGTGGAGCGAGCCAGATCCTTATGTTTTTGCTTAATAGAATCTTCAGGCCGGCGCCGGGGACCGATTAGATTCTCCAGCTCCTTGGAAAAAAGATCGCTCACCTCGGGTATACCATTGTCCCACTCGTAGCCAATGCGGTGGCGATGATGCCGGAAATATTTCAAATCGAGGCGAAATTTGGTGAGAGCATCATATGAAAGCAGTGAAGAAATTTCCTTGCCGTACGAATCCCTGCCGTACGGCGCCAATCCCATAACCTTAAACTCGTCACCATATTTCGGGAATCCCAGGTACTGGGTTATCGCCTGGTAGAAAACGCCAAGAGAATGTGGGAAAAACACCCTCCCATCAACCGACATCTTGCAATCCTCACCGAGTCCCCAGGCGGTACTGCAGAAATCCCCGAATCCATCCACCGACAACATTGCGGCTGTTGGAAACGGGGAAACGAGAAAAGCACTAGCAAGATGAGCGGCATGATGTTCTACATAGGTGACCTCGCCTTTGAAAGGCTCCATGCCCAATCTTGCTTCCAGCGTTTGTCGAATGTTGTTTCTTTTCTTCCTGGTTCTGATTTTTTCGAAAACGAGACCGAAACTTGGATTATTCCTCAACAAATATTTTAGTTTTTTGAAGCGCGCTGCTTTCGGGTCGGTGTTTATTGCGACAATATCCACATCCCTTAACACAATACCTTGTTCCGCCAGGCAAAAGTTAATCGATTCGCCCGGGAAGCCGGCCCAGTGCTTTATTCGAAGAAACCGCTCTTCTTCCGCCGCCGCAACAAGCTTGCCGTTAACCAGAACACAGGCAGACGAGTCGGCGTGATATGCGTTGATACCCAGTACTATCAATCGTGCGTTATCCTAATGGGCCCATCGGGGCATAGCATGTTTTCACATCTGCGAATCAGGCGGGATGCCTTTATGCCTTTGTTAACTTTGGATTATCTTCGTTTTTTTAAATCATACTTTTTTACAGAGACCATTCCCTGATACAGAGCCCGCATGGAACAAAATGTTAGCCCATCCCGCCCTTCTAAAAAGCCGCCACGAAGAATGTAACTATATAGAAAATACCAGACCGGCCTGGCTGGTAAATTGGCAATGATTCTTTTGAGCGCCGCCCGTCGTTGGAGAGGATCAGAGGATATGATCTTGTTTACACCAATTGATGATCCTGATTGTCCGAGTTCGAGCAACGCATCTTGTGTAGCATACAAATTATGACGTTCAAACCAGGCATCAATCCCTTTGTGGTTTTCATCAATGAGGTCATGTTTCAGATCCAGTATTATGCCGTCGACTTCCTGCGTCTCCCCGTGCCCTCTATTCAAATATCGGACTCGATTTCTATGAATCAGACGAACCACCCAGGTTGGGTAGAGATTGCTGAAACGAAGCCAGCGTCCCCACATAAAAAATCTCCGCCTCACTTTGAATGCAGCAGTATTTGAGTCAGCCGCATCTGTTTTTTGCCTGATCTCATCCGCCAACTCGGGAGTTACCCGCTCATCCGCATCGAGAATCAGAACCCAGGTATATTTAGGAGAAGTGTTATCTAGCGCCCAGTTCCTCTGCTTGCCGAAACCTTCAAACTTGTTCTCATAAACACGGACATTTGGCCTCGCCGTAAACTCAAGTGTCCTATCGGTGCTCCCGGAATCTATGACAATGATATCTTCCGACCAGGTGACGCTGTCGAGGCACCTTGTTATGTTGACTTCCTCATTCATCGTGAAAATCATCACGGACACCGAAGCAAATCCGGTGGCTGAATTTTCACTGCCCTTCATGGGCGACCGCTAGCGATGATGTCGCGGTATAGTTCAGCCATATGGCCGGCGACATTCTTCCATTCATAGTCTTTGCTTATTGCGCCTTGCCCCCTGTGCCCCATCTCTTTACAGAGAGTGGGATTCAATAGCAATGTATCGAGAGAACTTGCAATTTCAATTGGATCCCCCGTCGTGACAATTCCAGCACCGGCATTTTCTACTATGGGGGCGGCCCCCACGTCGGTTGTTACAACAACAGGTCTTGAAGCTGCCATGGCTTCAAGCACGACGTTACCAAAATTTTCCTGATAGGAAGGCAGCACAAGCACTGCGGATTGTGATAACAATGCCCATTTATTAGCGTCATTCACCTCCCCAAGATATTGAATTCTATCCTCAACGCCGATCTTCGTAGCGCGAGACTGCAAATTAGCCTTGTACCCATTGCTCCCGTTTCCCGCAATCACGAAACGGCAATTTGAAGCTACATGTGGAATGCAGTCAATCAATCTGTCGAGTCCTTTCTTCCAGTTGATCCTGCCAAGGTACAAAATTATCGGTGTAGCCGAAGACATGTGGCACTCTTCTTTTTCTTCACATGCTTCTGGTATGAATACCCCGTTTGGAACAACCGCCACCTTTCTTAGCCTGAAATCGAACTCCTCCAGTCTTTCCTGCTCTAGACTGCTCGTGACGTGCACCATCGCCGCCCGTTCAAGAGTTTTATTTTCAACAATTGCTATCCACAGACTTTTTCGTATCTTTCCCCGTTTTCGTATCAGTTCCGGAACCAGCATTCCACGCGGCGACACAACATAAGGTACATTACTCTTGCATGCCAACCTTGCAGCTCTAAAAGTCGGCCACAAAAATACAGAATGCAGATGTACGACATCAAATTTCGAAATGGTATTGGTCAACGCAGCTGCCATATCAGGAGATCGATACAACCTACGTCCAATGCCACAGCGATAGTAATTGACCGTTACACCATCCAGACAATAATTTTCACTGTATTTCGCGGGTAACGAACTATCTCCGTCAACGTTCGTCGTAAACACCGTAACCTTGTGTCCCAACTCGACCAGGCCGACGCATAAACCATGCACGGATCTAATTGGTCCTCCATACCTCGTTGCTGGAAAATATGTTGGGACGATATGGGCAACATTTAACAAAGATTAGTTACCGAAAGTAAAACAGTACGAGAGCCAAAGAAAGAAAACCGGATTGCGGCACGGTTGCTGATGTTCCTCAGACCAGCCCTTCCTTTATCACGAACGACCTGTGCAACGCGGGAACTAAAAATTTTTTTACAATCGCCATTACCAGGAACCCGGCCAGGATGCCTCCAAGCATCTTCGCTAAACTTATCTCGAGTTGATTTGCATGTATCAGTACCGCGACTGCTATTCCGTAACTCAACAGGACTTCATTGTTTGTGTTCATAAAGTACCGATAAATCAACCCCCAACACAATCCAACAATAAACAAGGGCACAAACATGTACACCGGCCCAAAATCAATATAGCTTTCCGTCATATAACCAAGCGGTACATTGGTATGCTCGCCGCCCTGCAGAACCAGCATGTATCCCGTGTATTTTTCAGTCACCAAAGTATCAGATGGTAGAGCGCTTTTGTCAGGGAAAAATAGTCTAGGCCGCATGACGTGGCCGATCGCGGCGCCCCATTGCTTACCATCCTCGTAAGGAATATTCTCGGGAACCCGTTCCATCACCCTGGCAAAATAGTCAACATATGCTACACGCGACGCGAAGGCTTCTAGCCCCTCTTTAAGCGTCGTCTCATCAACATTTTTATACAGTTCGATAATCTTGTCGAAGCGAACTTGAAATGGGGCTAATACCGCCTGCGTACCCGTACCAAGATTCACAACCTCGCGATAGTCTTTCTTGACGGCGCCCCAAACAATCAACAGAAAACCAACCACGATTATGGAGAATAGGGAAACAATGAGTACTTTCTTTGTAAAAATCCTGATGAAAGTGAGAGATGCCAGCGCCAGCACGAAAAATACTTGCTTGAATTCGGAAAAGAACGCAGTGAATCCAATCACCAATTCAATAACAACCGCAATTATCAAGAAGTAATAGTTTTTACTTTGCCCGATCACCGTCATAGACAGCATGAAAAATATAATCCATTTAATGTTTAACAATACATTGATTGCCTGTCTCGCTCTTGGAAGCATCCACGTAAATTCTTGCAACAGAAAAGAAAACAAGGTGAATGCAACATAGGCACACCAGATTTTCTGTATTGACAGGGTTTCTACTTCCTTTGTCAGGTTGAGGCTTCTGTCCTCTGTGAATCCACGAAGTGCAATACGCATACCGATGGATAGAACAACCAAACCAATCAGGCTGAGCCAAATTGCATCGTCAATGCGCCATCCGGAATAGAAATCCTGTAACGTCATTCCGCGGGCATTGGCATCGAATATCTTAATAGATGCTTGAAGCCACTGAAAACATACAGCAAAAAACAATACTGGCGGTTCTCCGATTCGCCATAGTAGCGTTGCGAAAAACGGCAGACAAATCAATGACGCAAAAGTGAGATATTCGTTAGTCGAGAGTGCGGCAACGATGACGAATACGATAGTCATACACACCCACACTGCGGGAGGAAATGCAATATAGCGTATTCTGTTACCTAAGAATTCACTAACATCTTTCAATGCGATAAGCTCTCTATCGCACGCAATATCCCTTGTGACGCAGTTTGGGGAGAGTATCCATGTATTTTGCTACAAATCGAAGCGGTGGATATTCGTCCAGTTTCGATTTTGTTGTCGAATTTGCAGAGGATGTCCCTAAGCCTGGCTACGTCACCCATTGTATAGACGTACCCTGTTTGTCCTGGCACTACGAGATCGGGCGCACACCCCACAGCGTCTGATACGACCACTGGAATGCTACATGCCATAGCTTCGTTTACTACTAGGCCCCAGGTTTCTCTACCATCAGAAGGCAGGACCAGGATATCCGCCAGGCAATAGACTGCGGGCATTTCACCTTGATTTATGAAACCAAGAATTATACAGGTCACATTTAATTTGCTCGCAAGATCAGCAATCTCACCTGACTGTTCACCTGCCCCTGCATAGACGGCGATATACCTTTCACCAAGGCCTTTCATGGCGTGTATCACATCTTGCGGTCTCTTTTTTTTAACGAGTTTTCCAGCGAACAATACGACTGTGACATCCTTGTCGATTCCATACTTGAAGCGAACTTGCGATTTATCCAGAGTATTAACCTGCTGCCGGAACCAATCATTGTCTACAGCATGAGGGGAAAAGAATAATTTGCTCATTCTTACGCCATAATGCTGATAATACTGCTTGCTCATCTTCCCTACATATAAACATCTAGCAAAATTTCTGAACATCAAATAGTAAGGAAGTCGTTTCAGGGTTTTTTTGAGCTTACCCCTGGGCGTACCGAGGTGTGAATCTCCTCTGACCATTACGGGTACATTATTCAACCTACACGCTATTACTGTCTGCCAGTATGAATACAGGTTCCAGCCCATTACAAGAACTGCGTCAAATTTTTCCGCCCGAATAATTTGTTTAATCTGCGGAGTATTGCAACCGAAAAATCGGCTAAATCCCGGCCACCGGGACTCGTTGTTCAAGAATAGATGCTTGTAACCGCTGGTAAGATCCTGATCCCATTGAAATTGTACGCCGAACCCCTCGTCTGCCTGATCCTTTGATGTCGCTCTGTGGGCAAAATAAACCTGCAGATCAGTCTCTTTTGCCAGTTCCCTGAATATTGGGGCCTGATATTGAATTGGATGGCTCGTGATGATTCCGAGCTTTTTGTTCATTTACTACTATTGTCTAGCTGGGTATGTATTCTGGACAGTGACACATTGCTCTTTTAACGCGAAACCATACTTCTAAGGAGGCTTTGACTAAGCTCAGCATTGCGAGGGAGTGAGCGACGTGGCAATTCATTAGTCTTTGGCTCACATCAACACTGGAATGCTTCACTACGTTCATAAAGACTAATGCATCTTATAAGTCGTTCCCAAATTTTGTTCGGCACTATTTTTATACGACTTGATTCATCGCGTTGGCTAAACTTTGAGCACTGTGTCGCGCGGTGTAAGGCTCAAAGTTGGCCAAGTCCGGTGTGTAGCTTGAACCTCGATAGTGATTTATGAAGTCCATCATCTCGTGAGCCAGTTCTTTTGGATCGATGGATTCGGGATCTTTGAAATCCACGACATTACCAGCCTTACATGAACGAATAACCTGAACAGCGGAACTTGTCTCATAGAGCAATGCGAATATTGGTTTTTCGGCAACAATTGCCTGATAAACTTTTGAAGGTGAGTAATGTGGACGATCGGAACCGACTATCAACACCGCCGAACTGTGGAGCAAATGATTCAACGTATCAATATACGGTACTCGTTGTGGACATTCTGAAATGTATTTCTCGACTCCATACTGTTTGGCAATAGGCTCAATGTTATGGCCGTGCGGATCATCCGGTTTTTTTCCTGTCCCTATCAAATGGAAGTGCACGTTTCCACTCTCTTCCAAGAATTTATCAACCAAGATTTTTATACCCTTGAACAACTGTTCCCAAACGCTGATGGAGTGAGGCAACATCGCCCCGGCGTAAACGATGTTAAAGTTTTCCCGAAAGTTTTCGAATAAAAATGCATTCCGACGTTTTTTTTCAACTAGATCGAAATCATGATTCGAAATGCCGTAGGGCATCGCTGCCTTGTGTGCCACTCTGCTTAAGGATGGGTTCCTTTCGAATACTTCGTTGTAATACCCCACGGCAACACCAGTTATAAGTTTGCAATGTTTGACTGCCCAAGGCTCGAGCATTTTTGCTAGTCGATATGAAAACCAGGCCTTGCTAAGTATTTTTTCAACGCCAGGCCACTCATGAACCCATGGATCGATATAATCAATACCATAAGGAATTTTGAATTTCTTCCATATCAATCTACCCAATAGAGCCGAATAATTCGATGGAATGGTTATGAGAATGAAATCGATTTCATTCTCACGAGCAAGGGTATTTAAGGTTTTATAGTGCCAATAAAATGATCTCACACCAACATCACCGATCAGTCTTATTGGTTTCGCAGCTATAGCCTGTGTGCGAATGATCCTGAGATCCTTTGGGACCAGTTCCTGCAATTCCCATTCAGGCTTCTCCTCATAGTATTTCCAATGTGTCGTTACGATTATTGGTTCCCAACCAAATTCCTTGAGATGCAACGACCATAGCCTCGATCTGTGCACCGATGTCAGATTGCTTGGCACGAAATGAGCTGCAACTATTGCCACTCGCTTCATTGATTGGCTCGTTATTTACGTACCTGAAAATCGTTGATAGAGTGGCGGTCACTGAATGACGTCATATATCGTCCGTGAATGCTGCGCCAGAAATTCAAATACTGCACGTTGCTTCCACTCGCTCCAGCAACCTACGTTCGTCAATAGCCCAATTCCAATGATCCCTCGCCGCCCGCAAAGCGCAGATCTTGTTATCTTGCAAGCATTTTTTTTCCCGGGCCAATCTGGTCATAATGCGCACCAGACTATCGACGTCTCCATCGTCGTATTGGTGCCCGATATCCGGAGTGACTTTGAATACCTCTGAATGTCCTTCCGTCCTTGTCGCGATAATTGCCAGTCCTGCAACCAGATATAAAAACATTTTATTGGTTATACAAAGATTGCGGTTCACGGTCTTGGTGGTTTCCAGACACAACCCCACATCATGCTGTCGACCATAGCTTAGCAGCTCTTCCGGAGGAACCGCCTCATGGAAAAATACTCTGCCAGCACTTCCCGACTCTTCGGCAAGCTTCTCGAGAGTGCCACGCACCGCCGTGCTGAGATTACCGCGTATATGCAGCTCTGCGTTGTTTTCGAGTCTACCAATCGCGATTATTGCGTCCTGCAGACCCCTGTCCAGGCTTACGATCTGCGAATACCAGTAAAATGATGTAGTTCCATGCCCGCTCGACCTGTCGAGAGGCACAGCCTGCGCCTCGCCGACAAGATCCAAAGGAAAGGTATTCAATACTATGGTCGGATGTGGAATGTTGTATCGTTCTACGAGCGCCCGAGCAATACCTGGAGAAGATGCGGTGACATAGCCACATTGGCGCAGATACTTATGTTGGATGAGTTGTGCCAGGATTTGCGCAGGTTGTTCATCAGACCCGTCTTCCAATTCACCACAATGAAGATCCTCCGCATCGAAAGCGCTCCTCCCACCTGTCAACCGTGCAGCCAAACACACAACGGAAAGGGACTGAAGGTTATGGCCTATATAAATGTCTGCCTTTTGCCTGACAGCCGTGACTAAATGTTCTAGAAAGACCTGGGAACTTGCAAGTTCCGGGACGTACCAGGAGTGGCTGTATTTAAACAGCTGACGGAAAAGCCGATTCCGTCCTCTAAGAAAATAGTGGCGGATTGCCGGTGCGAATGCCCTTTTGTGGTGTATGACATTTATAGAACGCCAGAGACTTCGACTTGCGATGACCTCATCCAGAGGAATGGTCCATCCGAAACAATGCGAAGAAATCACACTGACATCATAATCTGCACCCGCGAGGGAATCCGCTTCCTTCTGGACTCTTGGCCCCTGCGATATCGAACCATTCGTTACGATGCATACCCGTTTCTTTTTTGAAGATACGGTACGGCTCAATTCAGCAACCGCCGAAAATCAATTAGGCAGGCTTCAATCACGGCATGCGACATTCACGAACGCTTCCGCGCGATCACAATCAGCTCCTCGTCGTCAACAAGATACTCAAGGCTATGTACAAGTCGGCCATCCTGGCGATAGAACCGGGGCGCTAAGCCATGGCGCGGCAGATTCCTTATAAACCATTCACAGGTCAAAGCCATGCTATGTGACTCACCGATAAATGGACCCCAGCCCGTTCCAAGCTGTCGAGCGAGGACACCCGATCCATTTGGCACAAAAACGATCAGTTGTCCGCCCGGCCTCAGGGCGGTATCGAGTCGATTCATACACACTCGCAAATTAGAGACATGCTCCATCGAATGATCGCATACGATCAGATCGTAAGGCTCGTCTTCATCGATCTCCTCCCATCGAGACCTCAACGCTAGGCCGAGCTTGCTGCTCCCTATACGGGCCCTTTCTCCACTGACTTCGAAACCTACGGCGTCATATCCAGCCGCCTTATACTGGTAGGTTGAGTAGCCCCAGGAACAACCGTAATCGAGCAGCCGTCCTGGAGTCACTCCAACACTGTCCAGAAATTCGATTCGTTCCTGCTTGTCGAACCAGCTTCCCGAGAAGTTTGTGCGAATGAGTTTACGGATCGATTCACTCCCAGGGACCTCGGTAACTTGGCGCTCTTCGTAATCAGTCTCGTAGTAACTTTCAGACGATGGCCTCGTGTCAGTAGGCCACCTGTATATCAATGAACAAAATAGACACTTTCGCGCCTCGATTAGCAGCCACTTTCGTTGTAACCGTTGATAGAAAATCGATTCGCAATAAGGGCAAAGAGATCGACTTCTGTCAAACCTCCCTTTGATTGATTTCAGTGCAAAAGCGATTCTTGCCAGTTGCCCAATCTCCCGTTTTCCATATACCTCTGAATAATCTCCAGGTGCGCACGTTTCGCTTGTTCTATAGGCCAGATCGAGGCTCGCTGCCGCGAAGCAGCGCCCATCTTCACCAATAACCCACGATTGACCATACACCATTCAAGCGCCTCTTGAATCGCCTCGGTATTGCGGCGCTCGACAATCAGTCCGGTCTCCACGTTCTTCACAACGTCGTCACAACCGGATTCTTTAGTCGTAATCACCGGTAATCCTGCCGAAACCGCTTCAAGCACCGCGTGTGATCGACCCTCCGACAAAGTTGGAAGAACGAACACGTCCGACCGCGCCAGTATCTCTTTGAGTTTTTCCCCGGACACGTGTCCGTGGTAATAAGTACCCTCTACATTATTTAATAGTGTGGGCATGAATTCGTTGCGCCCAAATATATGTAATTCGGCGTGACCGGACAGGCCAGTTGTCCGCCATGCATCCAGCAGTCTTCCAATGCCTTTCCTGATTGACAAAGTGCTTGCGTATACGAAGCGAAGTTTTTCTCCTCCTGTGCCCGCTCGCGCAGATTCGATTGACGGCTCCGGAACCCCTGTAGGTACATACGCCAATTTGTCCTCAGAAACACCCTGATCACGGAACGAGTTATACACGTAGCTAGAGTTGCCGATGATCAGATCAGTATCGTCAATCTGCCGAAGTCTAGGTTCGACCATATCGTCGATTCGACTGAGAACGTTCTTTTGATACGTGGTCAAATGTGGTGAATACCTCTCGGACTCAGATACAAGCATTTTAGAAAAATCGAGAATATGTCCATTGATCTGGCGCAGGACACATATTCCCCCTTTTCTCTTGTGCGCTGAAAAAGTGAACTTGCTACTGTTCTCCATACCATAAATGACCCGAGTTTTACCGGCATACCTAATCGCCACTTCAAGATCGAAACCTTCCTCAGCCCATCGCCAGACATGGTGTGCGATTTCCTGTCCAGATAATCTGGCTGCAAGCACCCTAGCCAGTTCCCGACGCCATATACAATCCGTTTTCTCCCAAATACAGCGAGGTACTTGCCGTCGCGACAGTAACGCCTGCAATCGCCTCTGACCTAGTGCGCGATGCCGTGCGCTGGACTCCAGAGTCGCGATTGTGGTAACGAATCTCTGGAGCAGATTTTCATTAACGAGACCCTGTATGAAACCTCGAATGTCCTGCCATAGCGTTGGCGAAGAGACGATGATGCGTTGAAATTCCAATTTTATGTTTTATCTGACTTCCAATTTTCCGGTAATGATCTTGATTATCTTCCTCACCCAATGACTCATGATCGTCGCGAATCATTAAAGATTGATACGGAAGCATAATCATCCAATCATGTTGGCGCCTCTTTCATATAGGCTTTCGTATTGCGCCACGATGGCCGACTGGCTGAAGCGGCTCTCCGCGTCTGAACGACAGTTTTTCCTGTTCACAAAGTCTATCCGCTTAACGGCTGCGGACATCTGTTCAACGTCTTTGCAAACAAATCCGGTTACGCCGTTCACTATCACCTCCGGCACCGACCCTCGATTGAGGCCTATAACGGGGGTTCCACAAGCCAACGCTTCAACCATTACAATTCCGAAGGGTTCGTCCCACAACACCGGCATCAGTAGGGCCGCCGAATTTCTCAGCAGCCTGCCTTTTGTGGCGTCGTCCACTGCACCCATGAAAACAACATTTTCACTATCGATGTGGGGTCGGATTCTTTCGTCGAAGTAATCTTTGTGCCTGGGTTCTACGTTTCCCATGATAATTAGTTTTCTGCAACTTTGCTTTGCCACTTCAACTGCCAGATGGGCACCTTTAATATATTCGATCCGGCCAAGGAACGTCAGAGGGGCGTCGCTTGTAGTAGACGGATTGTAGCTAAATTGGTCAGTATCCACTCCGTTCGGGATAATGCTCCATTCGCCCTTAAGATTTTTTACGAGATGTTTACCAACTGCGGTAAATCTGACTTTATTTCTCGATAGAACAAGGCCCAGTTTGACGCTTCTCGGGGTAACAGATCGCTGGTAGGTCATAACCACACGCCTACCTCGCATCAGCGAGGGCCACAAATAAGCGAGTCTGCCAAAACTGTGAATGATGTCAAAACCCTCGCGTGCGATTTCTGTGTCTATGGCCCACGTGTTTCTGACGCAATCCGAAATTGGTCGACTGAATCTACCCGGCAAAGGAATCAGTCTGCAGGGTACGCTTGATGAACCGTTCGCAAACAAGGTAAGGGTATGCCCTCGATCCACCAAGCCTCGCACCACCAGATCCACCACACGCTCGATGCCGCCGTAGTACTGCGGTGGGACCGGAATCTCCGGGTCGACCGTAACTGCTATTTTCACCTTTGTACGAGCGGTGCGGGTCTGCCGTTTATCGGCATAGTTCTGAAGTCTACCCCGGCTTACTAAAAACCATTTTGATGGTTTCCAGAATATACATGATTCTTTGGGCCCACCTGATGCCAAACATTCTTCTGAGCGCGTTGGCCACATTAAGATAGTTGAGTCTGTTAACAGGGGCCAACTCTTCTAAAACGCGCAACACTTCCATGAAATTTTCCTCGTCGTATTTAAACATGGCCCGCGCAGCATAGTCATAAACACCTGCGATCGCTCTCTTTCTATTCTCGGAAAATCCGGCATTTTGTTCCCACAATGCCCTAATTTGGCCGGCATTCTGCAATACATCGCGCACGAAGTCGTGTTCACTTCTTTGCGAAAGAGAGTGGGGGCTACCCTCGCGATAGTACGCCCCAATACCAAGGACATGTACGAAACGTGCATCATGGTACGCCGCGTCGAACAGAAACCTCGCATCCTGAATAATGGGAAGCGTTTCATTCCAACCGCCTATAGCATCAACGATGCTCCTTCGGTAAAGCACCGCTGCGGGAGGTGCCCAAAATGATGTCAGGCACGCGATCTGCGGGTCCTCATCAACGGACTCCATGGATACCGTGATCTCATCGCAATATCGGATTCGACTCTCAGGCTCAATCCTGATTTTTTGCCAATCGGTATACGCCACATCTGAACAGGTGGCGACAAGGGCTTCTACCCTGTGCTGAATAGTGCCATCAGCAAGAAGGTCATCCGAGTCAAGGTATTGAATAAACTCGCCCCTGGCCAATGCCGTTCCCCTATTTCGGGCGAAACTTGCGCCACGATTCGGTCCCGAAACCACCTGCAGGGCATCACTATATGAGGATACGATTTTAATACTTTCGTCCGTGGAACCATCATCGACGACAATAATCTCCAAGTTCGCATAGTCCTGTGACAGAACGCTATCGATAGTACCCTGGATAGTCTTTTCAGCGTTAAAACAGGGAATCACAACACTAACCAGCCCGGTAGCCATGATCAAATTGCCCGCAACATATATTCCTGGTGACCGGGTGGATACGGAGTTTATTTGGTTTGCGCCCCCACGCCCGCAGCTCTTTTAACGCATACGCTCTTCGGGGTTTTTTCATCTATCACTTCCTTGTATACCTGAAGCATGTCTGAAGCGACGTCATCCATGGACCTGACTTCCTCTATATTCCTTCTGCAAGTATCAAGTTTGTCCGGATTATCAAGAAGTTCACGAATTGCGTGAATCCACTCATCGGTTCGGAAAGGCGAAAGAAGATATCCGTTCACACCATCCTGGATGTATTCTCTAATTCCTCCTAGATTAGATCCCAGGACCGGAGTCCCTGCCGCCAATGCCTCGAGCGCCGTGAGCGGGCCTGTCTCACAACACTGTGAGGGGACCGCAAGAACATCGAACCCCGACATGATCAGTGGCGCCTCGGTTTGACTGACGGCGTCTTCTAATCGAATTCGGGGATCATCGCAAGCGATGTTCTTAAGCTTATCCATGTAACGTTATTCCACCTCGCTAACGGCGATAGCATATATTCGAAGCTCCAGATCCGGACATTGATGGAGTCGTTTCGCGGCTTCCACTATTCGTTCAATTCCTTTGATTGGATCGGCGCGTCCAAAAAATCCGATCCGAAGGGTATCGTTCTTTGATTTACGTCCAACTTTTCTATGTCTATTTGCCCTTGAAAATACGTCAAATGCCATCTTATATATCGCTTTCCAGCCCAACTGCCGTCTGGTTTTGACTTTGTAATCTATTTGTAAATTCTGCGATAGTCGGCTAACGGCATGTAAACCATTCTCACGCTCTCGATTGCCAATACGATTGAGTTTCCAGAATGGGGGTACTCGAATGCGGCGATGATCAAATATTTTCTTAACACGAGTTGTGCCGAATGAGCGCCATCCTGCCGCACATTCCACTCTCAATTTTTTCACAGAATTCAGAAAACTGAATCTGCAACTAAATTTCTATGCCTTTGTTGATAGTGCAGTGTCTTGATAGACTGAAAACAACTGTGGAACGATGTTATCCCAATCGTATTTTTTGACTTGATTAAATCCGTTTTTTACTAGTTGAGACCGGAACTCCGGTTCCTCAATCATTTTTCTAATTGCGTATGCGATTTCTCTTGGATTATACGGATCGAATAGAAGCGCGGCTCCATTTGTAATTTCAGGAATGGTTGTCGTTTCGCTGGCAAGTATGGGGCAACCGCACCTCATCGCCTCCACCAACGGGATTCCAAATCCTTCGAATAAGGAGGGAAAAATCAATGCGGTAGCGGCGCAATACAATGGCGCCATATCCACTTGATCTACGAATCCAAGCTCCTTTACCCGTGCTTCTACACCCGCCGCGACTGCGAGTGAAATTGAATCACGAGTTTCACCATCCAATCGACCGGATAAGATTACATGAGGTATATCTGAATATTTCTCTCCATATATCCGCAGTGCCGCCATCAGGCGAGCGTGATTTTTATGTTGCCAGGGATTGCTCGGGTAATACAGAAATGTTTTTGGTAAATCATATTTATTTCTGACTTGATTGATTTGCTCTACGGACGGAATCTGAAATGATCGCAATATACCCGTTGGGATCAATTTAATTTTTTCTGGTGATGTACGATATTTATCTATTAAAGTTGATTTAGTAAATTCAGTCGGCGCAATGACGATGCGTGCTTTTTCGACTGAGGGCTCGTACCATTTCTTACGATAATTCAATACCCACTGCGAGAAAAACTCTGGATAATATTCATGCTGTATATCAAACACTGTCAATATTAATGGCGTTTTGAATTTGAGCGTGTTTACTATAGTTGATGGAAAATGCAGCACATCCAATTTAAGCGAATCAAATTTACTACCAATCCATTTTTCATCAACTTTCTGCGAATCTTTACCCAAGAAACGAAGAAAATATTTCGTAGCTCGAAGCAAAATGCTTCGTTCGTTCATTGAAATAAACCTAATATGGCGTGGCCATTTGCGGTACATCCAGTATTCCCGTGATGAACTAGATACGAAAACAAAGAAATTGTGCCGTTGTTCATATTCTGAGATTGCTTCTAATAGTGACTGTATATATATACCTACGCCCCCATGGAGCCCTGGCCTCATATCCAGTATCACGATTCCGATTTTCATCTATCTTTTTTTAGCGGATTATTAATCAATCGCCGGATTTTTCCCTTCCAAATCCGGATGAACGACGTTTCGAAATTCACCACTACAAACAGGTCATCCGTCAGCCCCAAGAGACAAGGCAACAAATAACTGATGTGAGGCGAGGATAGCTAACACCGCACGGTTTCGTGCAGACAGAATCAGTGCTGACGAACAAGCGGATTATTCCTACGCTTAGTCGTTCTCCTGTTTGTCAAAATTTTTCATAATCTTGAATCGAATATATATGTGTCGATTAATAGCTTGTCATCTTGTACGTTCAGATCAGCGAAACTGATTGAAAAACCCATTTGCTCGACTACGTCGCGTCTGATAAAAGCAAAGAAATAATATTGATTGGACGGAAGTTCACTGGTTTTTTTGCACACATAGACCTATTACTCCGAATCCTTGGAGCAATTGAATTTCATCAACAAAAGTCATATGTCTCGCCATCAACCATGGATCTTTAATGGTCTCGTCCAAACCATTTCTAATCCAGCGTTGTTCATAGTCTCGAAAAAAACCATGTTCACGCTCGCCGTATATTTTTTGTGCAATTAGATTAGCACCCGCCATCTTCGATAATATTCTTTGCTCTAAAGTGACGTCGTCATAGTAACGCTGAAAAAAAAATCGGCCGCCTTCATTTTCCACGCCAACGCTATAAACATCATGGTCGCGATATTCGTCTTTATAAACTGGAGAGGTTGGTACCGTCAAAATCATACGCCCGCCTGGTCTCAATACGCGCCACATTTCCTCGATTGCCCGAATATCACCATTTTTTGGGATATGCTCAATTACACTAATCGAGATAACCACATCGAAAGAGTCATCCGCATATGGCATAGCTGTCGCATCCACCTTTTCCGTTTGGTAAATGCCTTTGGCGTTGACTCGACTCAGCAAAGATTTGATCCCACTGAATTCACGCGAATCCAGGTTAGTGTAAACGTACTCACAATGAAGTTTTTCAAGCAGGAACAAACCAAAAAGGAATGGTGACGAAATGTCCAGTATTTTTTCTGAACCGCAACGAATCAATTGACGGTAGGCGAAATCGAACTCGAAATAACGAGTTGAAGATACTGGGTTGAGCAACAATCGCCTAGAAATCTCATTCTCCCAAAAGTTACGCAGTGCTAATTTTCGACCGAAACGGCCGAAACATCGCCCGGGTAAAGGATAAAATCGGGATAGCCCCTCATACGCGGCCGCTTTTAGTGCCATGCTCACACTTTTTATTTTTGTGCTCACTAAGCTTACTACTCTTCACCCACGGCCACGCGATCCCAATCACTCCAATTCACCGCGCATGGGCATAGCAATCCCCGCCACGCCTGAGAAGGGTATGGTCCGACCTTAGACTCTGTCGCCTTTATGGAGAACGACAAGACATTGTTATCCACAAAAATAATTTCTTGGAAGGGAATATCGGCAACTAATGAGATACTGTACCGCCCTACGTTTAGCAGCCTTTTGAGGATTGTGCAAAACGTTCGCCATAGCCCCGGTTTCAAAGTTATTTCATATTCGATAGTTTTTTGCGGAATGAACAACGATCGTTCCTTCTTCGATGTATAGTCCGTATAAGTTCCCTGTTACTAGGTTAGCACGAGCATCCCCAAGTCGCCGGGCGGCCGTCAACCTACCCTTTGCGGCCCTGCTGGGGTCCCACGGCAATCCGATACGTGATCGAGTGGCCCAGGAGCTGATCCATCGGATCCGCTTCCACGGCGTTCCCGGGTCCCGATACTATCTTCAAGGAATCACTATAAGAGGAAATAATATTCAAGCTTTAATCCGTAGAACCATCGTCGACAACGATTATTTCCACATTTTGGCAGTCCTGCTCGAGCGCGCTTTCGATTGTTTGCCGAATCGTACGGCAAGCATTGAAACAGGGGATTACAACGCTGACAAGGACGGTCGACTTGATGGTTTTTCTAAATCCAAAAATAATGCAACCAAATTTGCACACGAGTTTGCCGGTAATTACACTAATTCACCCTGGAGCAGTTCGGATCGTTTATATTTAGGTATTTGTAACCCTACCCCGGACTTTGAAGGATTGAGTGCATACTTTTAAGTAGGTTTGATGCATTGCCGCCGCAACTTCTTCAATGGGTCTTACCTTCTTGATATTATGTTTATACCGACTTAGCGTTTTCGGACATCGCGCAATTTCCATAATTGCGGCGCTCCATTCCTCAGGATCTTTCGGTGCCAACAACCGTCCATTGACGCCGTCCTCAATGTTTTCTGGGATGCCTCCCAGATTTGAACCAATTACAGGTGTGTTAGCGGCTAGCGCCTCAAGAACCGTGAATGGCCCTGTCTCCAACCACTGCGAGGGGACAGCAATAACATCTAACTCCATCATTGCTTGCGGTATTTCTTGTGGAGCCAGGGCCGTTTTAAATCGAATACGTCGATCACTGCCGGCCATGGCCTGGAGTTTATTCAGATATTCGTTACCCCCAGCATCAGAATTCACAGTGAATATATGTAATTTTACGGGCACATCCTCTGGCAACATCTTGATTGCCTCAATGATCACGTGAATCCCTTTCACCGGATCAGCTCTTCCGAGATATCCAATATTTAGATGATCATTGTCAAGTGAACGCTCATCACTTGATTGATACTCCGAGAGGTCAATTCCATGACGGCATAACAGCAATTTATCTTGCGAAACGCCGTTGACGTTCATTACCTCATACATCCAGCTTGATAGGACTACAATCTTATTAGCCAGATTAACAGCTTCCTCCAAATGTGCTTTGTGTCTCCAGTTCAATGCCTTGAGTGAAAACGCTGAGCCAATCTTGCCTTTTACTTGGAAGCGAAGCGCCAGTTCACTCAGCCGTCTGGGAACTTTTGAAAGTGGATTTGCCAAATATTTGGGTAATCCTCTCGCTTCAGCCACGCATTCAGTGCATTTAAAGGGCTCAACATGACCATCGCAGGCACGCTCGTTGAAACGCATCATCGTTCCTCGCATACATACAAATCCAGGAACGTGCACGGTCAAGACGATTGGGATACCAATCGAACTAGCGTATCGAACGTGATGGATTCCACAACTCTGGTTCCAGCTATGCTGATGGTACACATCCGCGTCGGTGGAATTTAGTGCCTTTTTGAAGGCTTCGAAACCATCATGTGGAGTTAGTCCCCTTACTACCGATTTATCGTTATCGGAGGCAGAATACCTGACTACATTGATACCGTCATGTGTGTATGGAGCGCCTAGTTCGGCATCAGTTGCAGCAATAACTATTCCGTCTACATCTCGATCTGCCAGTGATTTTATCAAGCGGTTTACATAGGCCTCAGTACCGCCAGAGGAATCAGGATAATACCAACCTAACGAGTGAATAATGCGCATGATTTACACGGCATGAAGTAATAAATGCTTCCATATATTCTACGGAAGCCGGTCAAACGCCTTTATGAGCCGCTTTTAGTTTTCTGACATACTCAGCCGCACGAAATCCTAGAATGTAGTAGTAGCCTGGCCATATGCCAAAATTTCAAACTTAACTGTTTACGGAATGGGTCACCGAGAAATAAATCAGTATTGCTCATCCTGCCTACGGACTCCCTGAGCAATAAATAGGCATTTTCCATAAGATCTTCCATGGAAAATGTTCTTGGTGACGGCCTGCAACGATGCTTGACCAAGCATTGACCAACCACCGCTTCTCTGGCGCCAATTTCACCCATTCGGAGGTGAAGGTCGTAGTCTTCTGCACATCGGATCGACTCATTGAATCCTCCAAGACGAGTCAGTATATCTTTGTTGTAAATACTATTCGTTGCATGTCCCGCGATGTCCACCATATGCGAATATGATTGTTCTTTTGTATTTTGCGGGCCGTACAAAAAAACCATCTCTAATGTCTTCAGGACAATCGTTATAAAAATTATCGACCTGACAAAGTACCATGTCATATTCGTCGTTCATCAACCATGGCAGCATATACTCTAAAAATCTGGGATGCATAAGGTCATCAGCGTCCTGAAAATGCACGAACTCTGCATTTGCGTGGCGTAAGAGTCGGTTTCTCGTTGCGGAAGGGCCGAGATTGGTATTATTCTGAATTATTTTTTATAACGAGAAAAATCTTTCTCCGACGCCAGTATTTCTAAATACTCTCTGAATAAATACCTCCATTTCCCAAACCCTATTCCAATATCCAATACGCTTTGAGGGTTGACGTTTCGAACCAGACCCAAGATTGTTGTGATTGTATTGCGCCTACTTGACGGCATTCAAGATTCGCTGGTTGAATACCCATGAATGAGGCATCGAGACAAACCCAAAGTTCACGTCTTTTGCCAACCCCGGATTTAGATGTCTAGCCGGTAGAATTTCTATGTAGACCGCCGCCTCTACCAAATGATAGACCGTCTCTTCTTTACTTAGCGCGAGAGTAAAGCAATACGAACCTGGGGCAAGTAGGTTTTCTGGCAACACGAAGTGTACTTTTGTGCGTCCTTTCGCATTCAACAGTGTGTTACCCGTAATTTTTGTTGTTGTGCCAAATATTCGAATACCAGTATCCCTATGTTCTAAACTGACACCGATATCGATTCGATCAATAATATTTCTCGTATAAAATTCAATGCGCAACTCGATGTCGTCACCCATGCTAAACGCGCTTGTCTCCTCGCCATTCTTGTTGTGAGCGCTGATGTTCTGAAAAAAGCATCTCTTCTCTTTGTTTTCACGCACAACTTTCCAACGTGAATCATTTTGTCTGTTGTTCAAGTTCAGGTAATGGTGAACGGCATTCTCGGCGCTGGAAGCGTAAACTATCCTGCCCGAGTCAAGTACAATACCATTGTTGCACAACATCGACACGGCACGCATATTGTGGCTAACAAAGAGAATAGTCCTACCCTCGTTGGCAACATCCCCCATTTTGCCTATACATTTTTTTTGAAACTCGGCATCTCCCACCGCTAAAACTTCATCAACAATCAAGATTTCCGGCTCTAGATGGGCTGCCACAGCAAATGCCAATCTTACCGTCATGCCTGATGAATACCGTTTGACAGGTGTATCGATGAACTTGGATATTTCCGCAAACTCCACAATCTCATCGAGCTTCCTGGCGACCTCTGCCTTTGTCATCCCGAGAATCGCTCCATTCAGAAACACATTTTCACGACCTGTAAGTTCGGGGTGAAATCCTGTGCCTACCTCCAGAAGGCTGCCTACTCTCCCACTAATCACAGCGCGACCAGATGTGGGCGCGGTAATCCGAGACAGTATCTTGAACAAGCTGCTTTTTCCAGCGCCATTTCGACCGATGATTCCGAGAATTTCGCCTTCTTTGACCTCCAGATTTATGTCCCTGAGTGCCCAGATTTGTCCTTGTTTACGATCCTCGAAGTCCTCGGACTCCAATTGCACTAAGTGTTGCGACCCGCCTCGCAGAGCGCCCCACCATCGATTTAGGTCTTCTCTCAGAGTTCCACCACCAATGACACCCAATCTATAATGTTTGCTGAGGTGTTCAACTGAAATAACCGTCTTTGACATTTGCGACTATTAAACGCCCTAAACAGTATCCATAAAGGTTCTTTCAATTCGATTGAACAGCATAATGCCGGTCAGTAGTATCAAAGTGATAATCACCGCGGATATAGACAGGCGAAATAGTCCGACCGAACCTGTCCCGAGGAATGCGTGTCGAAATGTCTCCAGAATAGGTGCCACCGGATTCATAAGCATCCAACTTTTATAAGGCTCTGGTAAAATCGAGACCGGATAAACGACCGGACTCAAATACATGAATAACTGCACTCCGAAGCCCACGACAACCGTTAGATCGCGATAACGTGTAGTTACAGCGGACACGATCACACCGAGTCCCATCCCCAACATCGCCATCATTAGCAGCAACAACGGCGTAATCAATACCCATGAATTGATGGACAACTCTGCCCCCCGCAGTTTGAAGTACACCAGGAATCCCAGGAAGAACATGAACTGAAACGAAAAGGCCATGAGCTTTGATAATAGAGTTGCCACTGGCACCGCGAGCCGCGGGAAATATACTTTTCCGAATATGTGAGCGTGGCTGGTGAATGTATGCGACGTGTCCGTCCAGACAACTGCAAAATAAGTCCAGATTATAGTTCCAGCCATATAGAACAGAAACGGTGGTGCACCATCGGTGGAGATTTGTGCGATTTTTCCGAACACGATGGTAAATATGACGGTGGTCAGTAATGGCTGTAAAAAATGCCAAGCAGGGCCTAATATGGTCTGCTTGTACTGGGCCACAAAGTCACGCCGGACAAAGAGCATTATCAGATCTCGATACGCCCAGAGTTCCTTGAGCTTCAGATCCATAAGACTGCCGTGCGGTTCGATGACGGTCACATGTTCATGACCGAAATACTCATCGTGCATGCTTTCGTTGATTTCTTTCACTGCTTCAATTTCGATACAAGTCGCCGTGCTGGCGAACCCAGTCAATCAGCGACTCGATGCCGGTGTGGGTGTTTATTTCTGGTTGCCAGCCCAGCATATTATTGGCTTTGTCAAGATCACACACGAATACCGGCTGATCCCCTGGGCGCCAACCTTGAATCTTCGTGATAGGTTTTTTCCCTGTGTACTGCGTAATCAATTCCAGCAACTCGAGTAGAGACAATGTGTTTTTCAGACCACCGCCTATATTAAAAGCCTCCCCAGAGACTTCCGCGCGGCGGTTAATTGATGCCTGATAGCATTCGATCAAGTCATCGACATGAAGCACGTCGCGCACCTGTTTGCCATTACCGTAAATCGAGATTGGTCTATCCGACAAAACGGCGATGATTAACCAAGCCACCCAACCCTGGTCCTCGATGCCCATCTGATGGGGTCCGTAAATGCAGGATTGACGAAAAGTCACGGTATTCAAACCATACATGCGTCCGTAATCGATGGTGTACTGATCCGCGGCACCTTTGGAACAACCGTATGGTGAATGAAAGTCAAGGGGCTGCGATTCGGATACTCCCTTCGCCTGTGAATCATATTCGTATCTCTTGTTCTTTTCGACGATACCCAGGTTTTCCATTTTACCGTAGACCTTGTTAGTGGAGGCGTTGATAAAGAAGGTATTGGGGGAATTGTTCCGAATTCCCTCGAGCGCGTTCAGCGTGCCCAGGGCATTTGTTTCGAAATCCGTCCGAGGGTCCCGCACGGAAGTCGTCACTGCGACTTGGCCCGCCAGGTGAATGGAGACTTCAGGCTGATATCTCCTGAAGGTCCTGTTGACAAGGTCTGCGTCCCTTATATCACCCTTGATCAAACGAATATCGTGGCGTTTATTTAGCCAATCGAGATTCGTGGCGGCTCCTTTGCGCGATAGGTTATCGAAGATAATGACGTCCCATCCGTTCCTCGAGAAGAAAGCACTCGTATTAACACCGATGAATCCGGCGCCACCGGTAATCAGCATGGTGCTGCCAGTCATCTGGGGCATGTTATGGGAATAAGTTTCGACCCAAAAGATGCTGCGGGAAGGTTTTGGAAAATGAAGACCAGAACAATTCCTTGACGTGTTGTACAGAGTAACGGTCGTGCACCAACTGCCGGGCATTTGCGCCTAGCGTTTCTCTCAAATACGGATCTGCAACCACTCTCGTGATGGCTTCGGCCATTGGCTCGTGAGCGTTGTCGACCAAGTAGCCGGTCACATTATCTATGACGAACTCTTCAGGGCCGCCGCAGCGAGTCGAAATGACAGGAACGCCACAGCTCATGGCTTCAAGGCCCGCGATGCACAGACCTTCCTGGTGGGAAGGAATAACAAAAACATCCATTCGCGAAAGCACTTCGGGCACGTCATCGTTTTGGGTATAGTTCAGGATTGTCACGACATCACCGAGTCCATAAGCATCGACCCGCCTTCTCAGGTCCTGTTGGCCACCCTCACCCACCAGGATTGCCGCTACGTTTACGTTACTTTTATGACATTGAGCCATTGCGCGCAACAGGAGACCGATGTTTTTTCTGGGATCATCCAGGCGGCCGACAAAACCAATCGTTGGCGCCTGCGTGGCACTTACGCCGGAAATGTTGAACCTATCCGTGTCGATGCCCATAGGCATTACACCAATTAATGCAGGTTTCGAAAGCAGGCTGCTCAACATCTTCTTCGTATGTTCGCTGAGTGCAACGATTGTCCCGCCGCTTGCCAGAATCTTCTTTTCAAGACGCCCTGCGCAGCGCGTAGTGATCAACCGATCGAGAATTTTTCGATACCAGGAAAACTCGCCGGCCCTTTGCACGCGATCTTCTGCCCAGGCTGTTGCCACCCAGGACCAGAACGGTGCCGCACTCATCGTATAGGGCGTCGCAGCCAGGCAATTTCCCGATACCGACAGATGGACATCATGTTGATCGATGAGGGCACGCCAATATTTTGTCAACCAGTAGTGGGTGCACTCAAGTTCCGGGAACCAGGCACCGAGAGCATGCGCCGGGGAATCCCGAAACCGGCTATGTTTTCTACCAATATTGCGCGCTGCTAAACGATGGACAGGCACCGACAATTCGGGTGACAAGCTGTACGGTTGGTAGTATACAAAACTGGAGTCGATTCCCCGCTCTTTCAGAACATCGGCAATGAACCCCGCCATCTGGGGAACTCCGCCGCTGATAGGCGACAGCGTAGATATCAGTGCCTTCGGCATTTATCTGTTCGCCGAACGTTCACGCAGTCGCTCGTGGAGCCATGGCCATGACGGTATACGCCCAGCGTCGCGCCCAGTGACAATTTTCTGCTCGTAATTGCGGAACACGCCGCCACATGTCCAGATCGCTTATAGACTCCAACCATCTATTTATGGGCACAGTAAAGCCGGTCTTGTTTCGTGTGGACCACTCGGCAGGCAGGTCACCACCAATCTTTCGGGCGATTGCTTTCTTCGTGATCTCTCCGGCCGCAGACTTGAGCTGTGGCGCAATCTTTTTCAGGAGCGCGTGCGCAACCAGTGGCGTTCGCACCTCCAGCGAGTTGTCCATAGAAGCCCAGTCAGAATCCCGCAGCAACTGGTTCTTCATGTACAGGCTGCTCTCGAGCGTAGCCGTTCGCACGAAAGCATTGCCCGGATCAGGTTCGATCTCGGATTCGATCAGCGCCAAAGGCCGCAAAGTTTCGAGTCCCGCTTGAGTGAGTTCACGACCAAGAATGTCCTCGAGCTCCCAAGGCATGAATAAACCTCGTCGCACCAGGTATGCCCCGGGCCAAGTCTCGGCCAGATCCGGGAGCGCGGCCAGCTTCGGATTCACCGGCAGCCCCAGTCGTTTGAACGATTTGAGTGTGGCGCTCGCGAGTGAATTGAGGCCGGGCACTTTCTTGCTCGCATCAAACACGGTTTGCCAGCGCGGCACATCGAAGAACGACGGATAGCCGCCGAACAGCTCGTCACCTCCGAGTCCGGACAAAGCGACCTTGAGGCCGCACCGCGACGCGGCCCGGCTTATCAACCAGGTATTCAGGCCATCAATGCTGGGCTGATCCATCGCCGCCATGAACGCGGGTAGCGAGGCCTTGATTTCGGGCTCCTCGATTAAAACGGTATCGTGGTTTGCACCGTAAGTTGCCGCGATACGGGCCGCCAACGGCGCCTCGTCATCATCGAGACCGGCATATTCTTTGAACGACCCGGTGACCGTCCTGATTTGTTGTTGACCGGCCTTTGCCAGTAACGCAAGGAGGAGGCCCGAATCAATGCCTGAGGATAGAAACAGGCCAACCGGCACGTCCGATACCAGGTGTTGCTTCACCGAATCGAGGAGAGCTCGTTCGATCGATTCCAAATTGTCCCTCTCTCCAGTTTTCTCGCTTTTTGCGTTACGATAAACTTCGCCCACACTCGCGAATCGATTTATCTGCGGACTGCTTCCGGCCTTAAGGGTCAAAGTACACCCTGCAGGCAGAGCCCGTATCGAGCGGTAAAGCGTAAAGGGCTCGGGAATGTGGCCGAAAAGATAAAAACCCACGAGTCCGGCCGGGTCCTGCTCCTTCGAAGTGATATCGGCCTGGAGCAGTGTTTTGACTTGAGATGCCATCCTCAGGGTCGATCCGTCGTCATGGTAATACAGAGGTTTGATGCCATAGAGATCGCGTGCACAAAACAGGGTTGATTCTTCGTCATCCCAAATTGCGAACGCAAACATGCCGCGCAATCTGGGCAGCATGTCATTACCGTATTCTCGATACAGGTTCAGTAGAACCTCAGTATCGCTGCTACCTTTGAACCGGTAGCCCTTTCGGACCAACACCTCCCGCAGTTCCTTGTAGTTGTAGATTTCCCCGTTGAAGCTGATGACGGTCTTGCCATCGTCCGAGGCCATGGGTTGCGCTGCGCGTTCCGAGAGATCAATTACCGCCAGGCGGGTGTGCGCCAGGCCTATCGAACGATCGTGTCGGAGCCACTCCCCTTTCCCATCTGGCCCGCGTTTATGCATGGTGGAATTAACGCGGCTCAGCTCGTCGAGATCGACACGGGGGACGTTGTGTTTATACGCGAAAATTACGGCAATGCCGCACATGATCTAGAGTGCTGTTTCAAAAATAGCGTTACGTTTGTCTTGAGGGGATTGTCTCCTGCGGAGTATAGATATCGACTGGATCGCCACGTCGCCAAGCTCCTCGCGATGGCAACCGCAGTCATTGCGAGCGCAGCGAAACAATCCGGTAAAATACACTATTTACAGCCGCGGAGCGCATCCCCCACGGGCGTCGCCCTTGTCTTGGGAACCCATTAGTTGGCTATGCGTTGTGATATTCATAGATAACTTTACAGGGAAAAGCAGATTCACTCTCTACTTAGTAGAGTATCGAAGTAGTCAATCGTTTGCCGAAGGCCTTCGCGTAATTGTACTGTTGGTTCCCATTTTATTTTCTCGATAGCCAGAGAGATATCAGGACAGCGTTGAGTGGGATCGTCACCTGGCAACGGTTCGTAATTGACTCTGGACGCGGAGCCGACAAGATCTATCGTTAATTCGGCAAGTTCTTTTACCGTGAACTCAACCGGGTTTCCGAAATTCATTGGGCCTATGAAGTCTTCCGGAGTGATCATCATACGACCCATTGCTTCGATCTGATCGTCCACGTAGCAGAACGAACGCGTCTGGGAGCCGTCCCCATAAATTGTCAAAGGCTCGCCCTTCAACGCCTGGACGATAAAGTTGGAAACGACCCTGCCGTCGTTGGGATGCATCCTGGGCCCGTAAGTGTTGAAGATGCGCAATATTTTTATCGGAAGATTGTGCTGCCTGTGATAGTCCAGAAAAAGTGTTTCAGCGCATCGCTTTCCCTCGTCGTAGCAGGCACGAATTCCCACCGGATTGACATTTCCCCAGTACGCCTCGGTTTGAGGATGTTCCTTGGGATCGCCGTAGACTTCACTGGTCGACGCTTGCAGGATCTTTGCACGCAGACGTTTGGCAAGACCGAGCATATTGATCGCGCCATGCACGCTCGTCTTGGTTGTTTGGACCGGGTCGTGCTGGTAGTGGATGGGCGAGGCGGGGCACGCCAAGTTGTATATCTCGTCCACCTCTATATACAGTGGAAACGTCACATCATGGCGAATCAATTCGAATCGATCATTCCCCATAAGGTGTTTGATGTTGTCCTTGTTGCCTGTAAAGTAATTGTCGACGCAGACAACCTCGTCGCCGTTTTGCAGCAGCTTGTCGCAGAGATGGGAACCAAGAAAGCCCGCACCACCCGTAATCAAAATTCTTTTTGTATTCATGTGTCGACCCCGACGGACAGCCTTCGATTCATATTGATCGTTGCCAGCCCTATACCCATGAAGGTAAATAGAAATAATGTATTGGCCGGCACCTGAATATTGAAGTCGAAGAAAGCATGGATCACTGCAGTCATAACCGCAAGGCATATGCCGAAAGAAATCCCTTTGATAAACGGGTCGCGTCGGGAGCGGTAAGTTCTCCGCATGACAATCAACCAGGACAGGAAGATACCTGAGAATAGAGTCAAGCCGATAACCCCCTCATTGCAGATAGTTTCGATATAGTCATTGTGTACATGGTGATAGACAAGCGGCCGATACTCCGCTGACTTGTAAGCGGGAAAAACGAATTCGTACGTGCCAGCACCAGAACCGGTCAACCAGTAATCCACGGCCAGTCTCAAGGAGTCGCGCCACTGCATCCATCTCTCGTCGCCAAAAATGTTTTGCACGGTGAATTTCGAAAACAAATCACTCGTGCCAAATATCAAAATGGACGTGACAACAGCGCTGGAAACCAGCAAAAACACATGGTGACCCCGGCTGGACTCCCCACGAACCTTTGTGGCCCGCAGTATAAGCCACGTCAGCACCATCGCGGCAATAAAAGATACCGCAGCGCCCCTGGATTGTGTAAACATCAGCGCGGTCAACAGCACCAGAATGATACCAAACATGCCGAGCAGTTGCCCATTGAGCAAAACATACAGGCCTCTGAATCCGCTTTCGTTAAGAATCGAAAGGCAAACCCCGATCATTAGTGACAAACTCATCGTGATATAGAGTGCGAAGTGATTTCGGTTGGTATACGTACTCCGAACGACAGCTTTCGGATCAGCAGCATACTCGATGAATACATAGAAACAGTGAAGTAGCGCGAAAGCGGCAATCAGAACAATTGCCACTCTAAGTTGAATTCGGTGTCTGAGAAGAAACAGTATCATTGTAAACATGCACAGATACATCAGCCTCTTCAAAAATTCATCTGCGGTTGCGAATTTCTGCGTCGATATTGTGAGAAAAGGGCTATCCGGTTGAGCGAGCCGGTATGTTGCGTATGACTTATTGCTGAGAATTTCCAGCATGCTTGCAGGCAAGGGCAGCAATTGTATGAGGGGCCATGCCACCCACGCGATCAACAAGAGGTAAATAGGCTTGTAGTCCCGAATTACAAATGATTGATGTTGAACGACCCTTGTGAGACAGAATATGGAAAACAGAAGGAATACCAAACTTTCCAGTCCGTACCAGAACCTCGGGCGGAAACCGCCGAGCATAATGGGGGCCAGCAGAGCGATGAGGATGGCGAGCAAGAGTAGTACGTATTCAGACTTGGCAATCAAGTCAAATCGGGGAGATCCTGTCTGGATTGCCGTTTGATTTTTACTGGGCGTACGGATTGTGCTTTGGTAGATGCAATTCATTTTCCCATCGACTCTCGACGGCGGTGTCGTATATAAATTTGTCGATTGGATAGTCTTGAAGAGTTGTGTCAATTTGCAACGCACTGTCTATGGTGACATTTACCAGCTTTTTAATGTGGTCCGGCCAATTTTTCCAATGATGGATTCCCGCTCTGATGATTCGCCGCTGGGTCAGATCTTCGACTGGATGTAGCATGACTGAGTTTTCAAAAGCCGAGATTGTCTCTTCGTCGAATAGGTTTTGTCCTGCGCGGAGTTCCGCTATGCTGGCCCAGGCGTAGCCCAAAGATGGTGCCAGATCGATCAGCTGCCGGTATCCCTCGAGTGCCTCCAGTGCGCTCTTTCTAGCGTAACCCGGATATAGTCGCTGCAGGTAGCTACGCCATTCCAGAAGTCGTGTGCGGATGAGAACATGCCTGGGATCTGCCGAAAACAACTTTACAGATTTTGTACTGATGTCATGTAGCGCCTGCCATTCCCTGTCGTCCTGGAGATAGCCGACCCAGCCCCAATGCGCGATCCGGTTTTCGATGTGGTGGGCACGAAACGCGGCAATCGACAAGTTGGCGCTCAAGACGGACAAGCCGATAAAGACGAAGAAACCGCTTGCGCAGAGTATTTTCAATTTAAATCGCGGCGGAGCCGCCACTCCTACGAATCACTCAGGCTGTGGATGGGATTGATTCCTTCAGGCCGTAGTAATCTCCGTAGTAACCGTAGTACCCATCGTTGTAATAGGATGACTTGCCGCGCGAAACCTGGGTCAACGCAACGCCGATAACATTTACATCGGCGTTGTGTAGACTGTTCAGCGCACTGATCGACGCAGAGCGGTGCGTTTTTTGACCTCTGACAGCGAGAATGGAGGCATCGGCGAGGCTGCCTAGAACGATGCCATCACTCACGGGTAGCACGGGCGGGCTGTCCAGCAGTATATAATCGAACCGCGATCTAAATTCAGTTAACAGTCTGGCAAATTTGTCGGACGAAATAAGTTCAAGCGGGTTCGGCGGCTGGGTTCCGCTTTTCATGATATACAGGTTTTCCGCGTCCTCATCCCTATTGAAACAATCAGCGGATTCCGCATGGCCTGCCACGACATCCGCAAGGCCGCCGTGCTGCACCAGACCGGCAATGGTGGCAACCCTCGGCTTTCGGAGATCGGCGTCAACAAGTAGAGTCCTGCCGAGTTTGCTGAACGCCAGGGCCAGATTCGTGCACAGCGTCGTTTTGCCTTCAGCCTGTACAGCCGACGCGATCATGATCACTTTGGGTGGATTGTCTACATCCGTATACAACACACTAGTTCTGATGTGATTTACGGATTCAGCAAATCCAGAATTCAGGTTATGGATGTAAAACCGTTCCGGTACTGCATCTCTGCCGTGTTTACTTTTCCGTCTTGTCGAGCTGTCCAGGTACGGGACGACACCGAGTACGGGCAACGCGAGCTGCTGTTCGATATCGTGTGGGCCCTTGAAGGTGTTGTCCAGGAAGTCGCGTAGCCAAGTCAGAAGCATCCCGGCCAGCAGCCCCAGCATCGTCCATGTCGTGATGATTTTCTGCTTGTTGGGACGTATCGGCGCGGTTGGGGGTTCGGCGGCATCGATGACGCGGACATCGTTGACATCGTAACGCATGGCCAGATCGGTTTCCTTGAAACGTGTCAGGAACTGATCGTATAGCTGTCTGTAAGTCGAGACATCGCGCTCAAGCTTTGCGAGTTGGAAGCTCTTGGATTGGGTCTGGACAGCCTGACTTTTGGCGTTTTGGAGCCGCTGCATGACCTCCGCAAGTTCGGCCCTGGCGGCGACCATGGCAGGGTGTTTTTCGCCGTACCGTTTCTCGAGTGCCGAAGTATTGACCTGAGCGGAAGTGACTTCGGCGTTCAGCGCGGCCAACCGGCCGCTAGTCAATTCGCTGAGCTTTCCCGTATCGACCAGTGACTCCTGGGTTTGATAGGCCTGTAACCGCGCTTCCGAATCCGCGACCTTCTGGCGCAGGTCCTCGATCTGTTTATTCAGCCAGCCGCTGGCAACCTTGATCTGGGACAATCGCGTATCCAGGCTGAGTTCAATGTATGATTCCGCCGCATTATTGACTACGGCTGCCGCGAAGTCGGGATCTGGCGACTCGTAGCGAAGTTTTACGATCTGGCTTCGACTACCACCATCTACCTGAATACCACCGCTGATCATCCTCGCCAGTATGACTCGATCGCCAGTTTGGCTTGCTTCACTTGATCCGTCAGGCTTGGGATTACCCGATATTTGCCGGACCAGGTTTCTGAAAACCCCCAGTAATCGGGGCATATTATCTGGCGAGCTCGGTTGCTTGGTCAGCGCATAATCTTCTGGTTTCAGTTTAGCGGCAATCCGTTCGGCTATGGCGCGGCTTTTGATGATTTCAGACTGGGTCTGATAGAACTGGTACGGGCTGGCATAGCTGGCCACGACTTCTTCGATAGAACCCGATTTGAGGCGCTTGGGTTCGATCAACAAGGTGAGGTTTGCCTGGTACATCGGGGTTTCCGAAGTAGCCTTGAGAAATCCAATCAGGGCACCGAGCAATGCGACGCCCAGAATAGACCATTTGTAATGTTTCGCGGTGTGCCAATAGGACAATAGATCCGACTTCGGCGCTTTCGTCTTGATATGAGGGCGCGAATCACTGGCAGCTCTGTGATCAACGTCATTGCGTTTTGGTAAGCTGGCATCGTTCATGGAAATCAGAAAAAGCTCTCGCCGATGGTAATAATGTCCCCGGGCTGCAATTCAGCTGACAACTTTGCCCGCTTTAATTCTTTTACGCCATCTTCAGTTTCGCGCCTAATGGTAATTTTCTTTTTTGATGCCCGTTCGGAAAATCCTCCTGCCAGTATGATGGCTTTTTCAACCGTCAGGCCGGCCCGGAACCCTATCGATCCCGGGCGGCCTACGGCCCCATACAGATAAATATTTTCGGCAAACTGATCAACGGATTCGCCGATCGAGATAACGTCACCGGGCGACACCAGAGCCCCCAATGTGACCGGCTTTTCTCCATCGGAGTTGCTCTCTGATGAAATGGTGATGTGGGATTCATCGGCGACATCGGAAAACCCGCCGGCGCGCACGATGGCTTTTTCGACCGTCAGACCCTGTTGAAAAGGATACGCGCCCGGAGAATTTACACCGCCGTCAACATAGAAGGGCCGATATTCAGTGACTGTGATCGTAACTTCGGGTTGTTTCAGGTACCCATCCCGCAATCGTGATTCGAGAAGGGTTTCGGCGCGCTGAATGGTGTAACCGTGGACCTCGATTTCTCCCAGCAAAGGCACGGATATCCGCCCGTTTTTCGGCACGCGTATACTGAACGAATACTCCCGTTGACCGAGGTTAGTGATATCGATGGAAAGCGCATCGCTGACACCAATCTGATAGTCGACTGCGTCAGACTGCGCATTTGACGTATTAGTCCACAGAACAGTACAAATCATAAGTACGAAAACTTGCCTCAGCCGCATTTCCGATCATTCCCGTAAATTGGCACCCCATTCAACTGATTATTGCCGCTGATAGCGCAACTGCAGGGTGAAGCCGAAAATGTTTTCCTCGTAATTGTTCAAGGCAATGTTGGAGTCACGTTTGATGTATGCGTACCTTACGCCGAATGACAGCCATTGTCGAAACAGGTAGTTCACGCCAATGCCGAAGTCGTGGTACTTATCGTCACGACCGCTATCGTAATCGTCGTTGATGTTGTTGTAGTAAACGTTTCCGTTCCAGCGGTTGGTGAATGCGTGATCGACAGCGATACCCCACAGCGTGCTCGTGTAGAAATCGTCAATTGGAGAATTGGTTTCCTCGAACCTTTTCGAGCCGTACAGGTTGATGCCGGTGTACGATTTCGGTTGCCAGCGGATGCGCACGTTGTAGGTCGTTGTATCCGTGTCTGCAACCGTCGGATCCTTGAAGTCCTTGTCCTGTTGACCGATGCTGACCCTGCCGCGTGTTTTCGACGTAGCCTGCCACTCCGCGCCCAACTGAACGGTAGTTTCCTCACTGTCGGATGTGGTGGCGTTGGCGTTGATGTATTCGTATTCGCGGTAGGTGCCCAGCAGGAAAATAGACGTCTTGGCGGTCACGTTGTAGTGGATCTCACCAAAGGCGCCGCTGGTATCCCTGTCGCGGAACTCCTGGTCGTTGTTCTGATAACGCCAGTCTTCGACATTGGCACCAAACCGCACCTGCATGTGTCTAGCGGCACGCGTTCCGTATCGGAGATTCGCGCCGAAGTCCGCAATTTCGACCTCGTTCGGGTCGATCTGAAGGACCTGGGAACCCGGCGTGCCCCGCCGCTCGTTGACATCGGCCCAGCGGGCATAGATACCGGCGTCCAGTTTCTCGGTGAAATCGAAATCAATGATCCCGCGCAGAATGTTGTCCACGGAGTCGAGATTGTCGAAGTCCTGGTAGCGCTCCGCGAATCCCGTGTATTCGATCAATGCCTGATGCCTGCCCAGACCGGTTCGATATGCCAGTCGGGGTGTAAAGGCGGTGATGGTATCGCTGTCTTCGATCGGTGACGGCACGCGGTTGACGTTGTCCGTGCGCGCGATCGCCACACCGAGGGAAGCGAAGAAGCCCGAAAATATCCCTTCGATCACTCCACGCGGATCTTCGAGTGCCTGCTGGGTATTTGCCGAGGGCGGAATGCCATAGACCGGGGTCGCACTGCCGACGCCACCATCATTTTGCGCGGAAGCGACGCCGGTCGATAAGATACCTGATGTAAAAACGGCCAAGGCATACGCCGCGCCTGCTCGAAGGCATGCCTTGATTTCGATTTTGGTCATGCCAATCCGCGTTCGTTATTGGCCGCTGTCGGCTTCACACTGCACAATCCCGCCCGCGGCTTTCGCGGCGCCGCAAATCTGCGCCTCACAGGCGCTGGGGGCACCACAGGGCTGCCGGTCGATGTCCTGGTAGAACAGGGTGACGGGCACTTCGGATACGCCCATGCTGTTGGCAACCTCGAGCGTTGCGGGGCTGTCGATCCAAACCTGCCCGGTCCCGGTTCGAAGTAGTGTAACAAGCAGCGGAGCGGTAACCACGCCGCCATTTTCGCTGATTTTTCGTTCTATGGTTGACTCGTCTTGCCTAACACCCCGGTTCACTTCGGTATTGACTAGTGCCATCAAGTCAGCGACCGAAGCCTGCATGTGGAAGTCCCCGGCTTCCCAGGCCGGTACTGCCGTGATTTCGATGCGCTTGTCAAAAAATTCATTCGCGATTTCGGTGACGGATGCTTCCGCACCGTAGCGGCTGAGCGGCCGTTGAAAGCTGTGGTTGTAGACCACGACAGCTGGGACCGATGATCTACCCGATTGCTGCGCTGCTCTTAACGCGTCGACACCGCCAACCACGATTTCCCTGATATCGCGGTACAAGGAGACGAAAATAGGAGAGCCGCGATCGCCTCCAGGCTTATACCAGTATTTCGATGCATCGGCCAAGCTAGCCAACTCTGAAACGGATGCGTTCACATGCGCCTGGTTTTGTTTCCAGTCCGGGAAAGGCGCTAGTACACGCGCGTTGTCGAACCATTCATCGGCCATTGCACGGATAGAGGCCGGTGAACCCAGCTGTTCGGTTGTAAAGTAGTTGGCGTAGCGATCACTGACGTTCCCGGTTCGGCATGCCCAGCCCGGCAACGATGGCATGAGGTTCACCGCGGTGGTATAGAACTCAGCGGCCCGATCCGGGTCTGACATCACCGCCAGATACACCATATCTTCCAGACTCATACCCAGCGAGGCGCCCTGAAGCATCACCGAAGCCGGCGGATATCCGGCATCGTAGAATCGCTTGAACTCATCGAATGTAGCGCGTTCGATGTCAAGTCGCGTATGGTCGTCGCGCGTGATATGAGTATCTTCCGACAGTTCAGCGTTGGCCCCGAACGGCACCACGGCCAGTGCAATCGTGACTATGCTCAGACTGCGTAACAGTGTTTTCATAACCGGCTCCCGATCACGTTTTTTTACGCCGAGTTTCGGCCCTTGTCCGGCAAATTCAGATTATCCCCCAATACACGTTGATTTCTCCTCTTTATTGACTGGCGCAGGTCCCTCGCCTTTTGGGGAGAATTAGGCCCATTTTAGCGCAAAGTAGCTATCCTAGAAATTTCTGTAGTTGGCATTTTCCCCGGTTTTTTCTTCAGCACAGCTATCGCCCTGCGAACATTAATTAATTCTTTTATATCATAAAGTTAGAAATGAATGCTCATGTTTGAATTCAAACACTATACGAGAGTTCGATGATTTGTGCATGATGATTATTCTTGCGGAGAGCTTTGCTGGTTGCGCTATTCTCAAACCTCTCGCATGAGCTAATCGAGGGTTTCGATGGATTCCGACCCGCCCATATAGGGCCGCAAAACCTCGGGTATCGAGATACTCCCGTCAGCGTTCTGATAGTTTTCCATAACGGCAACGAGTGTTCGGCCTACGGCCAGCCCCGAGCCATTCAGGGTATGCACGGGCGCCGTGTTCTTTCGGTCACCAGCAACTCTGAACCGGGCGCGCATTCTGCGCGCTTGAAAACCTTCGAAATTACTACAGGATGAAATCTCGCGGTACCGCTGCTGGCTCGGCAGCCATACTTCGAGGTCATAGGTTTTCGCCGATGAAAAACCGAGGTCTCCGGTACACAGACTGACGACACGATAAGGCAATTCAAGTCGTTGCAGAATAGTTTCGGCATTGCCGGTCAGTTCTTCCAGCGCGTCGTAGGAATCCTCGGGGTGGACGATCTGAACCAGTTCGACTTTTTCGAACTGGTGCTGCCTGATCATTCCCCGAGTGTCCTTTCCGTAGCTGCCTGCTTCTCTTCTGAAGCAGGGGGTATGCGCGACATGTTTGATTGGAAGGTCGTCCGCATCGAGAATCTGATCGCGAAACAGGTTCGTAACCGGCACTTCCGCGGTGGGAATGAGATACCAGTTTTCCTCCCGGGTGACGAACTGATCTTCCGCGAATTTTGGAAGCTGGCCGGTGCCGAACAAACTGTCGGAGTTCACCAGGTAAGGTACATAGGTTTCCACGTAGGCATGTTCGGTCGTGTGCACGTCGAGCATGTATTGAATCAGCGCCCGGTGCAGCTTCGCTAACGGGCCTCGCATCACGACAAACCTCGAGCCGGTAATTTTTGCAGCAGCATCAAAATCCATGGCGCCCAGGTTCTGACCGATCTCGACATGGTCCCTGACCGGAAAATCGTATTCTGGAAATTTACCCCAGGCACGAATGAACTCATTATCGTTTTCATTGCTGCCGACGGGCACGGATGGGTGGGGCAGATTGGGCACGCCCGATACCAGGTCGCTCAACTCCTCCTGCAGCGTGCTCAATTCCTGCTCCTTTCGTTTCAGCTCGTCACCGAGTTCGTTCACTTTTTTCAGCAGAGCCGACGCATCTTCGCCGCGAGATTTTACCTGACCAATCGCCCTGGAACTGGTATTGCGCTCATTCTGCAGCGCCTGCGTTACGACCTGAAGCGCCTTGCGCCGCGCCTCGACATCCTGGTATCGATCCAGTTCGAACTCAAAACCACGGGCACGCAGACGTTCCACAACGGTATCGATATCTTTGCGTAACAACTGAGTATCTAACATGTGCTGATCAAACTATTCATTGAGTTCCCCCGGCCAGCTCATGATGTGGCCGGCACCGACTAGTGTGTTCAAATGTTTAATGATCTCCGAGACTTTGCCGGGCTCATCGAAGAACTCGATGACAACCGGCAGATCTGAACTGAGATCGAGCAGCCCCGCGGAATGCATCGTGCCGGATTTGCCGAAGCCGCTTACGCCCCTGAAGACCGTAACGCCTCTTACCTTCTCCTCATCGTGCAGTTTGGACAACAACTGCTTCAGCAGCCGGTCCGACTCCGTCAGATAGATTCGCACCATGGTAACCGCAATCGACATTAGTTTTTTAAATCTTCCATGACTACAACTGTCTGGCCAGCGCAAAACCGGTCCAGGTCGCCGCAAGGCAGAGCATCACGCTGAGAACCACATTTATCATAGCTTTTATGTAAGCGCCTTCATTGAGCAGATTCAGAGTCTCCAGGGAAAACGTCGAAAAAGTCGTGAAGCTGCCTAACAAACCTATGAGTATCGCAGAGCGCCAGACATCACTCACGATAGTGCGCTCGAGAAACAGGACGAAAAAATACCCTATGAGCAGTGAGCCCACGATATTCACCACCAGGGTGCCGTAGGGGAATTCACGGCCCAGCACCCGGTAGACTCCGTTCGACAGTCCAAAGCGCAGCAACGCACCGGCTGCGCCGGCTACTGCGACCGCCAGCAGTTTTACGCCCAGCCCAAACATGGGGTTCCGTAAGCGTCAAACAACAATCTACTCCAGGCTCTCGTCAATCACGTCCACCCCTTCCGGGGGCGTCAAGGTGAATCGCGAATCCTCCGCCGGCTCGTTTTCAGTGCCGTTGTTCATGGTAATACGCGTGGTTTGACCGAGCCCATCAACCAGTTCGATGGTGCGCAATGCATCACCCTCGAAGCCGATGCGCATGTCGTTGAATCCGCTGTCGTTGTCCCGGGGTCTTATGCCAACCCATGCCAGGGATCCCGCCGGGCCCAGGTCACGCACCTCGTAGTTTGTTGTGAAGTCGCCACTGCCGGCCAGTATCGTTGCCGGCGTGCGGCCTAGCAATTGTTCCTGTGGACGCACGGTGATCTGTTCGAGTTCTATATCGTAGATCCAGACTCGCGTGCCGTCGCCGACGATTGTCTGCTCGTTCGGTGGTTCGTAGTCCCACCTGAAGCGGCCCGGCCGGGCGATTTGCATCACACCCGTACTCTCCTCGATAGTATTCAGCCCTTCGTCCAGGACCACCTGGTCGAACCGCGCAGTATAAGTAATCACGTTGTCGTAAAAGCGACCCAGGCTATCCAGTGAACCCGCGGCGGCAGCCCGGCCGGCATCGATTGCCAAAAATAATGCCAGCAGCAGGGCCGATACCACGCTGGGATTACCGACCGCATTTATTATCGTCATCACCTTTTGCATCCGGTAGTTAGAGAAATCGGCTTGCAGGTTGTCTGTGTTCAGTTCTCCGGGGGAGGCGGAACCAGAACTTCGCGCTTGCCGTTTGACTGGAGCGGTCCTACTACGCCGGCCATTTCCATGGCCTCGATCATTCTTGCCGCACGATTGTAGCCTACACGCAACTGGCGTTGCACCGCCGACACCGACGCCCGTCTGGTTTCAGTCACGATCCGCAGCGCCTTGTCATAGAGCGGGTCCTCTTCGGCGTCGATCGGCCCGGCATCCCGCTGCTCGCCGGGGATGACTTCCACCGATGCCGGCGGACCCTCGAGCACCCCGTCGTCATACTCGGGAGCGCCGGCCTGTTTGAGGCCCTCGACCACCCGGTGCACCTCCTGGTCTGATACGAAACTGCCATGAACGCGAACTGGCCTGCTGGTGCCCGGCGGCAGGTAAAGCATGTCGCCGTGGCCAAGCAACTGCTCGGCACCAATCTGGTCCAGAACGGTGCGGGAATCGACCCGCGAAGACACCTGAAACGCGATTCGCGACGGAATATTCGCCTTGATCAATCCGGTAATCACGTCCACGGAAGGTCGCTGCGTGGCCAGGATCAGATGAATGCCGGACGCCCTGCCCTTCTGCGCCAGTCGTGTGATGAGTTCTTCCACCTTTTTGCCCACGACCATCATCAGGTCCGCCAGTTCGTCGATGACGACGACGATGTACGGCAGCGCACCCAGGGGTGCCCTTTCTTCATCGTTCACATTCAGCGGGTCGAAGATCGGCTTGTTCTCTTGATTGGCGCTGTTGACCTTGCGGTTAAAACCCGCAATGTTGCGGACGCCGAGCGCGGCCATCAATTTGTAGCGGCGCTCCATCTCAACGATCGACCAGCGCAACGCGTTGGCCGCATCCTGCATGTCGGTGACGACCGGTGCCAGCAGGTGCGGGATACCGTCGTATACCGACAGTTCCAGCATCTTCGGGTCGACCATGATCATGCGGACTTCCTGAGGGGTGGATTTGTAGACCATACTCAGAATCAGGGCGTTGATGC
>Ga0209456_10000115_pt1 | contig 43179 bp, 39 predicted proteins | sample COG_11_FD_184755 | JGI IMG/M metagenome (GOLD analysis project Ga0209456, IMG submission 184755) | Pelagic marine sediment microbial communities from the LTER site Helgoland, North Sea, for post-phytoplankton bloom and carbon turnover... | ecosystem: Environmental > Aquatic > Marine > Neritic...
TCCAAATTTCAATAGATGTAAAGAACAAAAGATCGTTTTCTTTGTAAAGCCCTCCTCAAGGCCGATTCCTGAGCTAAGCGAAGGAATCAATCCAGACCCTGTATAAAATTCCATCCCGATGCTTCTCCTTCGGAATACTATGGAGAAGGAACTATCGGGACCAATTTAATAAAAGTATCTGTCAGATAACTTCTATTGCGTTCTCAAATACTCTTCAAATATAGCTGTAGTTGGTCTTACTGGAAACGAAAAAAATTCAAGGAAATATTTACATACCTCGAAAAATTAAAGGATAAAACGTAAATTTATTAGAATTCTTATATTAAATACTTCACTCGCATTTTTACAATAGAATAATGAACAAACGGATAGTATTAATAGTATGGAAAAACAAAATATTCTGGGATTAAGAACAACTGCTTATAAGGTTGGTGCCATTGATAAAGCCAAAAAATGGTATACAAAAGCATTTGAGACTGAACCATACTTTGATGAACCTTTTTATGTCGGATTTAATATTGGCGGTTATGAACTTGGCCTTCTTCCTGAGGAGAATCAGCCTAACGAAAAACCGGAAAGCGTCCTTACCTATTGGGGAGTTAACGACATAGAAAAAGTTTACAATCACTTTCTTGAGGCTGGTGCTATTGAATATGAAAAACCGCATAGTGTTGGTGGGCCTCTTATGGTTGCAACAGTTAAAGATCCATGGGGAAATGTTATAGGATTAATTTATAATCCTGAATTTAAGTTGAAAGAGTAATTGAAAAAATTAAAGAATAAAAGCCTTAACAATGCATAAACTGTACTAAACAGTACTTAATACAAACCTTTAAACATAATTAAATAATGAATCCTATAATCAAAAATATTTTAGCTGTTCTTGCCGGGTTAATAATAGGAAGTTTTGTAAATATGGGTATAATTATGATCAGTGGTTCAATTATTCAACCTCCCAATGGAGCCGATGTCACTACAATGGAAGGATTAAAAGAATCTATTCATTTATTTGAACCTAAACATTTTATTTTTCCTTTTTTGGCGCACGCTCTGGGAACTTTAACAGGTGCTTTTCTGGCGACTATGATTTCATCAAATCATAAAATGAAAATTGCTTTAATAATTGGTATATTCTTCTTAATTGGTGGTATTACCAATATTATTATGCTTCCATCCCCTACCTGGTTTACAATTCTGGATCTTGTAGGAGCATATATACCAATGGCATGGCTCGGATTTAAACTAGTTAAAGTGTTTAAATAAAATTAGCAGAAAGATCATAGAGAAATAAAATGTCTGACAATAGCAAAAGCAACTTGAATAACTCCCTGTAGTCTTGATGTTGTTAGCTACTAGAGGTAACATTATAACTGAATAAATAAAACACGAATATTATGGACAAAGCACTTCGAACAATGATTGACAATATGCCTGAAAAAACGGGAAAATCATTAAATGAATGGAAATCTTTTCTTAAGGGAAAGTCGTTTTCTAAACACTCTGAAGCTGTTAAATTTCTAAAAGAAGAATACAATGTGACTCACGGTTTTGCCAATACAATTGTGACACTGTCGAAAGAAGAAAATATTACCCCTGTTGATCTTGTAAAAAATCAATATCAAGGGAAAGAAGATTTAATCCCGATTTACGAAAAACTCTTATCCGTTGTTAAAGGCTTTGGAGAGGATGTTACTATAAGCCCGAAAAAAGCAAGCGTAAGCGTTATTAGAAAAAAACAGTTCGCGCTAATAAAGCCTTCAACCAAAACGAGAATTGATTTGGGACTAAAAATAAAAGACAAACAAACAACAGACCGCTTGGAAAATTCCGGTCCATTTGGAACTATGTGCACACATCGCGTGAAATTATTGGAATTGTCTCAAATTGATAGTGAACTAAAAGAATGGCTGAAAGAAGCCTATCTAAAAGCGGAATAAAAACTATAGCCAAGAATGTTATCTTAGATTAACCGAAATCATTATCAAACAAAATATGATTAGACAATTTACGCATTAAGAAATAATAATAGTCGGAATTCGGGAATCGCTGGTGGTTATAAAAATATTACACTAATATTATTTTGAATGGAGAATCCAACTCAACTTGCAAATCGTTTTAAAGAGGTCCTTTTAAATGGTAAATGGATTGCCAATACGAATTGCAAGGATCAATTATCAAAAATTACCTGGAAACAAGCGACAAAACAAATTGGATCGTTAAACACAATTGCTGCTCTGACTTATCATATTAATTATTACATATCAGGAATTCTGGATGTTTTCGAAGGAGGAGATCTTGTAATTCGGGATAAATATAGTTTTGACCTGCCGGAAATAAAAACCAAAGAAGATTGGGATCATCTTTTAAATGAGATATGGACCAATGCAGAACATTTTGCAGATCATGTCGAAAATATGACTGACGAAAAATTAGAAAATTTTTTTGTTGAAGAGAAATACGGAACCTATAGAAGAAGTATTGAAGGTGTGATTGAACATAGTTACTATCATTTAGGACAAATTTCTTTGATCAAAAAGATGATACAGGAATCGGAATAAAATTTCCAACTAAAATGTTACGTTATCGTTGTTCCAATTACTCCACAAATCAGCTTGACTCGTCTGAACTTATCTTCCTTCAAAGTAGGCGCGACTTGTGGATTTGAGAATAGAATTATTTAATAAAATATTGGAACAGAATATCTTTAAACCATTAATATCACATCATGAAAAAAAGAAAAATTATTGCCTCTGTATTCATAATAATTGCACTAATACTTGGCTCAATATTTTTTTCAGAGATTGAGTTTCCTATGGGTATGGAAGGCTACTTTAAAACAGAGTATTACAGTCAATTTGGATCTTTGGCCATTTGTGTTGAGCTTCTGATTGCCGGTTTTTATCTGTTTTCTGGACATCCCAATACCAATTTCACCATGGCATTGTTTGCATTTACGGTAATGCTGGATCTTTTCTTTAACACAATTGGACTTATTACAACACTGTTACCTATCTATGCACTGGTCATCTTTTTGTGTTGTGCTGTATTTGCGCTCTGGCTGGCCTTTTCAAATGCATTTAGTCTGGGACGCATATCTTTAGTCGGCGCCATTGGCAGTTTTATACTAGGTAATGCCGTAGAACTGTTCTTCAATTATTTATAGCACATTGAAATTGACCTTTTAAAACAAACGGTGAAATCAGATGCAAGGATTTGCTGACAAACTATCTAATTATGACTACTAATATTAAAATACCCTGGTTAAAGATTATTGGATGGGCATTACTATTACACATTATTCTAATTGCATTATCCATTCTTGAAGTAGTAATTTTTTCGACCATAATAGAACCGGGACAAGAGCCAACATATTATGAGCAACATGCCCAGATAACGGCACCCTATATATCTATAATCTTTGGAATTATCCTTTTCTTCTTTATCTCCAGACTACTGGTTAAAAAGAGATACAACAAAAGAAAACTTATAGGATTATTACTCCCCGCCATTTACATCATAATGGACTTATTGTTCCTGCAGCTCTCAGATACTGATTGGGGGCAACAATTTTGGACTTTCATGATTTCCTTTATCACTAAAGTACTGGCTTCATATATCGGAGCTACTACTATTAAGAAAAACGAATAAATATGTCGAATAGCGCATAGTTTATAAAAACCAGATTCCTAAGTACAAGCAATTAAAGTTTGTGCTTTTTTTATACATTTATTCCAGCCGAAAAAGTGGTTACTTTAAAAAATACTGCTTTTTATATACAAAACTATTACCTATAAATATTAAGAATATGAAACTATCAATTTATGTAGTTCTTTTATTATTACTAGTAAAAGTAGATGCCCAAGAATCACTGACCTACCAAAAACCATCAGAGGAAATACTTGAGCTTGTAGATGTCCCTCGGGCACCATCAGTAATTGTAGATGACAACAAAGATTTTATGATTTTCCTTTATCGGGATACCTATAAAAGCATCGAAGAAATATCGCAAGAAGAATTGAGATTGGGAGGATTAAGAATTAACCCGAAAACCAATATTGGAAGCCGGGTGACTTATTATAATAATTTAAAAATAAAATCGCTCATAAATAATGAATCTGAAGTAATTCAAGTGAGTGGTTTACCGTCGGAGCCAAAATTGACCAATTTTAAGTTCTCTCCAGATCAAAAGAAAATTGCATGCACAAATACCACCTCTTCAGGAGTAGAAGTCTGGGTAGTCGATGTCATTAAACAATCTGCAAAAAAACTGACTGAACCAAAGGCAAATGCCAATCTTCGAAATGTGATAAACTGGTTTGAGGATGGTAATGCCGTCCTGGTGAAAATGATTTCCCCTGACAAGCAGGTACTTGTTGATACGAAGAACGTTGTTCCTACGGGCCCTACCGTTTCCGTGAATGACGGAAAAAAAGCGCAAAACAGAACATATCAGGATTTATTAAAAAATAAAAATGATGAGCATAACTTTGAACAACTTGCTTTATCAGAGCTTTACAAGGTTTCATTGGATGGAACAAGTGAAAAATGGCTGGAAAGTGATATGTACAATAGTATTATGTTTTCCCCGGATGGAGAATACGTAATGGTAACAACTGTTGAAAAACCATTTTCATACCTTGTGCCTTATCGCAGATTTCCTTCTAAAACAGTTATTTATTCGAAGGATGGCCAAAAGATTGAGACAATTCTTGAGGTTCCATTAATTGAAGATCTGCCAAAGGGTTTCATGGCTGTCCGTAAAGGAAAAAGAAGATTTAGCTGGCGGAATGACATGCCTGCAAGCTTGGTTTATGCCGAGGCCCGGGATGGAGGTGATCCTGAAAAAGAAGTCTTATACAGGGATGAAGTTTTTCAATTAGACGCCCCATTCAATGGAGAAGCCAAGAGTCTGATGAAAACCATCAACAGATATGACAGTACTGTTTGGGGAGATGAAGATACAGCACTTATCATTGATTACTGGTGGAATACAAGAAATACCAAGACTTATTTATACAATCCATCTGATTCCTCTGTCGAACCTAAAATTCTTTTTGATAGAAATTATCAGGATAGATACAACGATCCCGGAGATTTTGTGACAAAAAGAAACGAAATGGGCAGTGATGTCCTTGCTATGAAGGGGGGTGATGCCTTCCTCAATGGCGCAGGATATTCAGATAAAGGTCAGTTCCCCTTTATTGATAAGATCAACCTTAAATCACTAAAAACGAGCCGACTTTATCAATCAGAATATACAGACAAACTTGAAAACCTTACTAGTTATGATGTTGACAAAAGTGACCTCCTGGTCAGACTGGAATCACCTAATGAGTATCCTAATTATTTTATTAGAGACTTGAAGAAAAATCAGCTAAGGCAGTTGACCAACTTTGACAATCCTTTTAAAAGTATACAGGATATCCATAAAGAAGTAATTACTTATAAAAGGGAAGATGGCCTGGATTTATCGGGGACTTTATACTTGCCTGTAGGTTACAATGTAGAAAATAAAGAAAAGATGCCTATGATTTTATGGGCCTATCCTCGCGAATTTAAGGATCAATCAAGCGCTTCACAGACGACTTCAAACCCAAATAAATTTACCTTTCCTTATTACGGGTCGCCTATTTATTGGGTGACTAAAGGCTATGTTGTGCTAGATGGCGCTTCATTTCCCATAGTAGGTGAAGGTGATGATCAACCTAATGATACTTTTCGAACGCAATTAGTTGCAAATGCTAAAGCCGCCATTGACGCAGTAGATGCAATGGGTTATATTGATAGAACACGTGTTGCCGTAGGAGGACATAGTTATGGAGCATTTATGGTTGCTAACCTGCTTTCCCATTCCGATCTTTTCGCCGCAGGAATTGCGAGGAGTGGTGCTTATAATAGAACCCTGACACCTTTTGGATTCCAAAGTGAAGAAAGAAATTATTGGGAAGCTCCGGAAGTTTATTACACTATGTCTCCCTTTATGCATGCCGATAAAATGAAGACACCTTTACTTTTGACTCATGGTGAAGCAGATAATAATTCGGGAACCTATCCTATGCAAAGTATCCGATATTTTAATGGACTTAAAGGGTTAGGTGCTCAGGTAAGGTTGGTTATCTTACCAAACGAAAGTCATGGTTATCGGGCAAAGGAATCTATTCTGCATCTGCTTTGGGAGCAGGATCAATGGTTGGAGAAATATGTAAAGAACAAGCCTGTCAGCAACAACAAAAAAACAGAATTAAAATGATCATTTAGTAAGGTTGTTCTTTGCAATTAAGATTTGAAGGTTGATAGTAATCAATATTCATAAACGCATAATAAATTCTTCGAAAGAGGAAGTTTCTCAATTACTGGGCACATTATCCTCAAGAGAGGATAAGATTTGGCCCTATGAAAAATGGCCGGCGATAAGATTTAAAGACGGATTAGTCGAAAATGCAAAAGGAGGACACGGACCTATTGGGTATAGTATAACTAAATATGTCCCAAACGAACAAATTGAATTTAAATTTAATGCCCCGAAAGGATTTAATGGTGTCCACAGATTTAATATTGTTGAGCTAAAAAGTAATAAAACAGAGTTCAGACATACTATTGAAATGAAAACTACCGGAATTGGAATTTTAACCTGGGTATTTGTTATTTATTGGCTCCACAATGCGTTATTCGAAGATTTAATGGATAAAGTTGAAAATCAATTCGTAAAAGATCCTAAAAAGCATAAATGGATTCTATGGGTTAAACTTCTAAGAAAAGTATTAAAACCGTAAAGTGGAAAAAGTGAATAAAACTGTACCCAATAAAAAAATAATGTACAAAGAGTTTGAAACGGAAAGATTACTTATTAAGCCAACTTCAGTGGGAGATGCGGAATTTATTTATCAGCTTATGAATACTCCTAAGTTTATTAAATATGTTGGAGATAGAAAAATTAAATCAATTGAAGAAGCAGAAAACTATATACAGCTTAAAATGCTTCCTCAATTAAATGATCTGGGGTATTCCAATTACTCCTTAATAAGAAAGTCAGATGATTCCAAAATTGGTACATGCGGACTTTATGATAGAGATGGAATGGATGGAATAGATATAGGATTTGCACTTTTGCCTGAATATGGAGGATTAGGCTATGCATATGAGTCAGCAAATAGATTGAAGAAAGCTGCTTTTGAAGAATTTGAAATTGAAGAAATTAAGGCAATTACATCAAAAGAGAATATTTCCTCTCAAAGACTTTTAGAAAAATTAGGACTAGAAATGACAGGTACAATTAAACTACCAAATGAAGATGATGAACTATTATTATATATAATACACAAAAAAAGGCTACAATACTAAGAATACGGCATTAAAACAGGTATCCATTAAAACCTCCTAATCGAAAGAAAAAATAACTATTGAAACCAAAAGAAGTAATATTAAGAGAACTCCATCTATCTGATATTTCTCAATTAGCAAAACTTGCTAATAATAAGAATATATGGGTTAATTTAAGAGATTCTTTTCCTTATCCCTATGGTGAAATTGATGCAAAGATTTTTATAAACTCAGTAATTGAAGAAAAACCTAAACAAAATTTCGGAATAGAATACGACGGCGATCTCTGCGGCGTAATAGGATTAATCATTCAAAAGGATGTATATAGAAAATCAGCAGAAATTGGTTATTGGATTGGAGAGTCCTATTGGGGTAAAGGAATTGCAACCAAAGCGATTAAATTAATTACCAAATATGGGTTTGAGGACTTAAAATTGGTTCGAATTCATGCAGGTGTCTTTGAATTTAATATTGGTTCAATGAAGGTGCTTGAGAAAAACGGATATAAAAAAGAGGGTGTTTTTAAAAAGGCAATATTCAAAAATGATAAAGTTTTAGATGAACACAAATACTTCAAATTAAACAAATTCTAATACTGCCTTAAAAATAGTTTTATTTTAAAATAGAGCATAACAAATAGTTGTTCTTTAAGATGCTGAAAATGAACAGGTACATATTAATACCATTAGTAATTGTAATCATATTGATTTCAATTTTCATTGTTGTTTCTTCAACTCTTACCGCAGTTATAGTATTCATACCTGGAATTATTCTTACCTATTTAGTTTATTTAAATACATTTTATAAGAAGACACCAACTCCTGAAAGAATATTACCCTTATACTTATTATTATTGGGAATTCAATTTCTCCACTTTACTGAAGAGTATTTAACAGACTTTATTATAGAAGTACCCCAATTATTAGGTCAGGAAGCATACCCATTAGACTATTGGTTAGTATTCAATATGGTGGCCTATTTCATTTTTATTATCGGAGGTATCATTTTGTTTAAGCAAATAAAGGAGTTAATGATAATTCCATTGTTTTTCATCCTGGTAGGAGTATTATTGAATTCCATTGGACATATCTTGATATCAATTTATGTTGGAGAATATTTTTCTGGATTATATACGGCTTTAATTTATATAATAATTGGTCCAATATTAATGAAAAGAGTTTTGGATGAAACAAAAACAATTATTCAGGCTTAGAAAGTTAGAAAGATAAATAAGAAAAGAAATGTGTCAAGATGGAAACTTTACTTAAAGAAATTAAAAAATGTCAGGTCTGTTTACCTTTTTTAAATAATGGAGTAAATCCGGTAGTCTCGGCACACCTGAACAGCAAAATCGCAATAATTGGCCAGGCACCAGGTAGCATTGTACATAAAACAGGTATTCCCTGGGATGACCAAAGTGGAAAAAGATTGAGACAATGGCTCAACGTCAGTACCGAAACTTTCTATAATCCCGAAATTTTTGCATTAATACCAATGGCCTTTTGCTATCCCGGGAAAGGCAAATCAGGAGATTTACCACCAAGACCAGAATGTGCTCCTTTGTACCACAAAAAGTTGCTTGAACACATGAATAAGATAGAGCTTGTTATACTTATTGGAAGTTATGCTCAATCCTATTATTTAGAGGCTCGCAAAGCAAAAACATTAACGGAAACGGTGAAAAACTATCAGAAATATCTTCCCGGATACTTGCCCTTGCCCCATCCTTCGCCTAGAAATAACATTTGGCTGAAAAAGAATCCCTGGTTTGAATATGATCTTATCCCTGTCCTGCAAAAGAAAATTAAACACCTTTCCTAATCTTCTAAAAACTCCAGGCATTTCCAAAATCGGTAAGCAGAATACCGTCCAGGGTTTCTCCCGGCATAAGATCATAACTCGGTACATTTTTTCAATTTTCTTCACTGAATTAGTAAATTTCAAAATAATTACATTTGTGGCAAATAGATCAGCAAATAATATCAAAGTTTCATTAACTTAGGGTTTCTTAAACCAGTAAAGCCGATTCAAAAAAATCTGTCACCAATTACACTTTAAAACATGAAAAAAAACTACCCCCTTTTGAACCATTTAATATTTCTTACTGCTCTATTTGTTTTTGCATTTATAATTCAAAGCTGCAATCAGGCACCCAAGGAAACGGAAAAAGAACCCATAGTGATGGTTGAAAAGCCCGAGTATTTTCTGCTCCGTCCTGAAACGGAAAAAGCCTATGGATATTCACATGCTGTGAAAATTGGTAACGACATTAAAATTTCGGGTGCCGTAAGTATGGACGATGCCGGAAATCCAACCGCTGTAGGAGATTTAGAGCAACAAATGAAAAATTGCTATTCGGATCTGGACAAGATATTAAAGCATTATGGGTGCACTTTTGATGATGTTGTTGTTGAAAATGTATTTACAACCAATATGCCTTTATTTCTAGAGCTTGCAGCCTATCGTAACACAATTTACACCAAGCAATTTCCTACAGGTTCCTGGCTTGGCGTTAGGGAATTGGCATTACCCGAGTTCATGATAGAAATTGAATTGGAAGTGCATAAAAGCGAATAGATATTCCCGTAGAGTACACTTTGAGAAGTCTTTTCAGAGAAAAATATGTCCACAATCTATATCTAAACAAGTTTAAATGAACTTAAATCAAATTACCGTACCATCCCTTGATTTGACTAAATCTATTCCATTCTATGAAAAGATTGGATTAAAACTAATCGTTAAGGCCTTACCGCATTACGCAAGATTTGAATGTCCTGATGGGGAAAGTACTTTTTCCATACACCAAACCGAGAAACTACATTCCGAAGATGGAATATATGTGTATTTTGAATGCGAAGATCTGGATGAGTACGTAGGTAAGCTATTTTCCAAAGGAATCGAATTTGACGAATTACCTAATGATAAACCTTGGTTATGGAGGGAGGCCAGGCTAAAAGATCCTGATGGTAATCAATTAATACTGTATTTCGGAGGAGTGAACAGGAGGAATCCGCCCTGGAAAATTTGAATTTTTATTTGAACGTGATAATTCCCAGCTAATTGTTAATTAGTTTTTTAGTTATTTGCTGAAACGAGCTTAAAAATATGCCCGTATCAACGGAGTATGCGATGTATTGAACACCAATTTTCTCCCACTTTCTTGCATCTTCTACGGTTTCCACAAAAGTGCCAACTACCTTACCACTTTTTCTGGCCAGTGCAACAGCAACTTCCATGTGTTTTACAACCTTTTCATGGTGCACCTGCCCAGGAACACCACAAGATTGCGACAAGTCATAGGGTCCTAAAAAAATAACGTCAATACCATCATAAGTGAGAATAGTTGGTAAATTCTCCAGACCTCCAACGCCTTCGATATGTATAATAGTTAATATGCTTTCATTAGATCTCCCAAAATGTTCAGCTTTATCAATTGCAGTATAATCTCCAGCCCTTACATATCTACACATACCACGTTCTCCATTAGGATGAAACAGTGCAGATTTCACTACTTTCCGTGCATCCTCGGCTGTAGATATCTGAGGAACCTGAATACATTTTGCTCCAATATCCAATACGCGCAGAATAGATGTCTCATTATTTTCTTTAACCCTTACCACCGCCGTGATGCCTCTTGCTTCTGCTGCTCTTACCATTTGCTGAACGGTTTCTATACTATATGGTCCATGTTCCATATCTATAATCACAAAATCAAAGCCTGCCAAAGCCGCTAATTCAACAACAGCGGGGTCCAGCATCTTACAGAATGGCCCAAATACAGTTTTGCCTTCTTCTAATGCCTTTTTCAAAATATTAATTTTCATGGTTTTTATTGGTTTAATATTCTATTAAGTTCTCCTGGTTTAAATAAGTACCAAATCTTAGTTTGCAATTAAGGATCCGGAGTATAAAGTAAAGGGAAAAATTTACCTTGCATTTTGCTTCCCTTTGGAATTATTGGCACCCCGGATAAGAGTTCATCATCGGTATTGCTCACGGTACCATCTGCAAATACATTGATCACAAATGCCCGCCTGCTCATTTCAGAATTATTTTCATAGGAGCCATGAACCATTAAAGGATGATGAAAGGTTCCATAACCCTTTTTCATTTCTATGGCAACGGGTTTAAATTCCTTTTTTTGTTCTTCAGTGAGATATTTCATTAATCCGTTCATATCACCAGCTAAAGAAGGTGCATCCAGCAATCCCCATTTATGACTTTTAGGCACATAATGCAAACACCCATTTTCAATTGTTGCGTCATCCAGGCCTGTCCAGCAGGTTAAATGCTGCATGGCTACTGTACGCGTCCAATACGAATAGTCCTGATGCCAGGCCACTACACCACCGTGTTTGGCCGGTTTATAAAATAATTGATCATGCCAGAATCTGACCGGTTTATTTTCCAATAACTGATGTGCAGCCATAAGGAATGCCGGATTCCAAAGAATATCATGAAATCCATTGGTAATACGCCATTGTCCCAAAGAATGAAATAAAATAGAATCAGAATCCTCAGATTCATTGCTATGAAATTCATAGAATAAATTGTGAGCAGGATGTTTGGGATCTATAACCTCGGCCAATTGGCTACGCAAGACTTCAATTTGATCATCTTCCAATAATTTAATTCCCGACAAATATCCAAATTCATGAAAATGAGCTACTTGTTCATCGGTCAACCTGTATTGATCCCATTCTTCGCGCGACTTGGGTTGTTTAAAAAGCTCGGATACCATTTCATGATAATCCGCAAGGTCTCTTATTGCTGCCATATCTAAATTTCTAATGATTTATCTTCGAATCAAATTCATAGAACTAATTTTAAGTTACAAATAGTTTTGGTTATTTGATAAACTTATTAAAGAACCGTAAACTGTCTTTTATGTGCTTCTGCCAATAACCCCATTCGTGCCCCCCTGTAAATTCCTCATATTCATGGGCTATTTGGGCCTTATTTAATTGATCGTGCAGAAGTCGGTTATGATTAATTAGTAAATCTTCGGTTCCACAATCAAATCTCAATTGAGGTAAATGTTCTTTTCTGTCAAGGGCCAACTCTAAAACGGATTCCTCCTGCTTGTTAATCTGCTCGTACTCCTTTAGTGATTCCTCTACGAACAAAGACATTTGCTCTATTTCAGTAATTGACGAATGTGCAGATACTGCCTTGAATTTATCCGAGTATTTGATTCCTAATCGCAGCGCCCCGAAACCACCCATGGAAAGCCCGGAAATATATAGCTCTGATTTCTCACTAACCAATGTAACGTTATCAATAACAGCCCTGGTTACATCTTCCACAATCCACTTTTCAAAATCAAAATCAATGTGCGGCAGATACGCCGAACCGTCCCCCCAAAGTCCGTCGGAAGGCATAGCAATGACCATTGGCTCTAGCTCCTTCTTTTGAATCATGTCCCATGCGGTAAGATGTACACCCCCCTTTTGCGACCACACCCAGGCACTGCCATATACCCCATGAAGAAGAATAACTATAGGGATGTCTTCTAGGCCTTCTACAGGAGGAACAAAAAGACAAATATCACCCCGGCCTTTTAAGTTTTTGCTTTTTACTGTAATAAAACTTAGATGATTACTTTCAAAAGCCGGATTTGATTTTTCAATAGTTCTGAACATCTTTAAAATTAATCAAATAGAATAACACCTTTGGCATTTCTTCCAGCCAACATATCGTCAAAGGCTTCTTGCAAATGATCCAAATCGTAGGTTTGCGTTATCATTTCGTCAAGCCTTAATTCACCAGATTCATAATGGTCAATGATTTTTGGAAAATCAATCTGAGGATTGCATCCGCCATATAAAGGGTTTATATAAATTTTATCCCATTCAAATAAATTCATGTCGATGGTAATTTCCTCTTCAATTCCACTTACCTGGACCGCTGTACCCGCATTCCTAACCATTGCCAAGGGTGCTGCCCCGAGCTCCGGAACAGCAGTACATTCAAAGGCATAATCTGCTCCCCTGCCTTCAGTCAATAACTTTACAGTTTCAGCCGCGTTCAATAATCCTTTATCTTCTTTACGGGCAAGAATAAGGTCTGTCGCACCAAACTCTTTGGCCATAGCCAGTCTTTGTTCATTTATGTCAATAGCGATAATCATGGAAGCCCTACTCAACTTTGCTCCCTGAATAATGCTTAAACCAACCCCACCCGTACCTAAAACCACAACGGAACTATTGGGTTTTACTTTTGCAGAATTCATAACAGATCCATATCCGGTCATTACCCCACAACTGATTATACTGGCCGATGCAAAAGACATATTCTCTGCTATGTTTTTTACAACTGCTGATGCCTTTACAAGAGTATATTCCGATAAAGTCCCAATATTAAAAGAGCGCTCAATGGGTTTGCCTTTCCATAAGGTTCCTTCTAAATGTGCATGTCCGTTGGTATACCCATTGGCACCAGCTACGACAGGGGAATTGTTTTCACAAATATGTAGATTACCTAAATTACACTGGAAACAATTATTACATGGAGTAGCCCAATTCAAAATAACAGAGTCCCCCACAAGAAGACCTTTAACATCCCTGCCGATCGCCTTAACCACTCCTGCCCCCTCATGACCTAATATCAGAGGTTTTCCCCAATTTAACGAATCATAATCTGTGTGGCATAAAGCAGCTGCCTTAATAGCCACCAAAACTTCATCTGCTCGTGGTTCACTAACCACAATATTTTCAATAGTGAAATTGCCATTTCCGATTGCAATGGCCGCTTTGCATTTTAGAGGCATAATTCAGATGTTACGCATTACTTTAATAAATAGTTTAAACTTAAATCTTATTCCTAAAAAAAATTATGAGTGCTCAGATAAGAAAAATAACCGGTCTCTTCAAAGTTCGTTTAAAGTATTCAATTACAAAAATGATGAGTTCACCTTGAGTTATATATGGTTTCTATAACTTTATAAGGCAAATAAAAATAATTATTTAATTTTTTTAAATTAGTTTAGTAAAGAGTGATCTTAATGGTGTGTTTCTTTCAAAATTATAAAAGCTATTGATGAAGTATATTGTATGTGAAAAACCTGGTCGGTTTAAACTAAAAGAAAAAAGCAAACCTCAAAAAATAGAAGGACAAGCCATTCTTAATGTAAAGAAAATTGGGATTTGCGGAACTGATTTACATGCATATTCGGGAAACCAGGCATTTTTCACCTACCCCAGGATATTAGGACACGAGCTGGCAGCTGAAGTTATAGAAATAGTAGAAAATAAGCAAAATATCAAAGTTGGTGATAAGGTAATTGTAATGCCCTATATCAGTTGTGGACACTGCATTGCCTGTAAAAATGGAAAAACCAATTGTTGTACGGATATCAGGGTACTTGGAGTGCATACCGATGGCGGGATGCAGGAACAAATTTCGGTACCCACGAACCTTTTGATCCCTGCAAACAAATTAAGTTATGCTGAGATGGCAATTGTAGAACCCCTGGCAATAGGAGTTCATGCTAATAGAAGGGCTAAAATTCTAGCCAATGAATTTATTGTTGTCATGGGTTGCGGCCCAATTGGAATAGGCATAATGAAGTTTGCTCAGATCATAGGGGCCAAAGTAATTGCAATGGATATAGATCCCGGAAGATTAAATTACGCCAAAGATAAATTTGGTATTGATCATACTGTTTTGGCTGGTGAGACGGCCGTGGATATTATCGCAGAAATTACTAACGGTGAGATGGCCACTGCCGTCTTTGATGCTACGGGCAATAGGGAGGCACTGGAGAAAGGCATAGATTATATGGCAAATGGAGGCCGATATATTTTGGTTGGTCTATCTAATGGGAAGCTTGAATTTGAACATCCGGTTTTACATGCAAAAGAAACCACAATAATGTGTAGCAGAAATGCTACCTTGGAAGACTTTGAAGCTGTAATAGATATTTTAAAAAATGGTAAATTTCCTGTGGATTCTTTCATAACTCATAGTGTGGGCTTTACCGAAATGATACATCACTTCGATAGTTGGCTGGACCCGACAAACGGCGTGATTAAGGCAACAGTTAATTTTTAAAATAATAAAAACGAATTTTTGCATGAAAAAAGTAGTGACTTTTGGGGAAATCATGTTGCGTCTGGCACCCCCGGGATTATTGCGGTTTTCCCAAACTAATTCTTTTGATATAATATACGGAGGAGGAGAGTCTAATGTAGCCGTATCATTGGCCAATTATGGTGTTCCGGTTAGTTTTGTAACACGTTTACCGAAGAATGATATTGGAGAATGCGCTTTGATGGAAATGCGTAAAAGAGGTGTTGGGGTAGATGACATTATTTTTGGTGGAGACCGATTAGGTATATATTTTCTTGAAACAGGAGCGGTATCCAGGGGTAGTAAAGTAATTTATGACAGAGATCATTCGGCTATAGCTGAAATTAAATCGGGTATGATCGATTGGGAAAAGGTCTTTGAAGGAGCAGAATGGTTTCACTGGACGGGTATCACACCAGCCATTTCACAGGGAGCTGCAGATGTATGTCTTGAAGCTGTACAAAAAGCCAGTGAAATGGGAATAACTATATCCACCGACTTGAATTACAGGGCGAAGCTATGGAAATATGGAGTTGAACCCGAAGGAATCATGACCGAACTAACCTCATATTGTGATATTATTTTGGGAAACGAAGAAGATGCAGAAAAACATTTTGGAATTAAACCGGAAGGTTTGGACATCACTACGCAGGGGCATGAAGTAAAAGCCGAGGCATTCCTCTCGGTCTGCCAACAAATGATAGAAAAGTTTCCCCGGGCAGAAAAAGTGATCACAACGCTTAGGGGTTCACTTTCTGCTTCACATAATACCTGGGCTGGTGTAATGTACGATGGCAAGACTTTGTTTGAATCACCCCAGTATCAAATAACCCATATCGTGGATAGGGTTGGTGGAGGAGATTCTTTTATGGGTGGATTGATCTATGGATTATTAAAATACCCCGAAGATGATCAGAATGCTCTAAATTTTGCTGTAGCAGCATCCTGTTTAAAACACACGATAAAGGGAGACGCAAACTTAGTGACGGTGGAAGAAGTCCAAAAATTAATGGGCGGTGATGCCTCAGGTAGAGTAGCTAGATAATTATTTAATAATATACAATGGCAAAATATTCAAGATTAGAAGTGGCAATGACAATCCGCGAAAGTGGGATGATTCCCTTGTTCTTTCATTCAGATGTAGAATTAGGCAAAAAAGTGATAAAAGCCTGCTATGAAGGAGGTGGAAGGTTAATGGAATTTACTTCAAGGGGAGATTTTGCACATGAGGTTTTTGCTGAACTCAACAAATTTGCACTGGCTGAATTGCCGGGGATGATAATGGGTGTAGGGTCAATAACAGATGCCGGGGCAGCCTCTTTGTATATGCAATTAGGGGCCAATTTTATTGTCACACCTGTCCTTCGGGAAGACATTGCACTTGTCTGCAACCGGAGAAAAGTACTTTGGTCTCCCGGTTGCGGTTCACTTACAGAAATTGCCAGAGCAGAGGAACTGGGTTGTGAAATAGTAAAGCTTTTCCCGGGCTCAACCTATGGTCCTGGATTTGTAAAAGCGATTAAAGGACCATCTCCATGGACAGATGTTATGCCTACAGGGGGCGTAAGTACTGAAGAATCTAATCTCAGAGAGTGGTTTGAAGCCGGTGTCACCTGCGTGGGAATGGGATCTAAATTAATATCTAAGGAAATTCTCGCCCAAAAAGATTTTAAGAAGTTGGAAGAAGATGTAAGGAAAACCTTGGAAATAATTAAATCTGTAAGGAGCTAATTAACCATAAGATATGTCCAAAAAATATGTTCAAATAGATCCCAGGGATAATATTATCGTTGCCATTACAGACCTTGAAGAAGGCACTGCAATCGATATAAATGGGGTGAATATTATTTTAAAGGAAAATTTAAGGGCAAAACACAAATTTGCAGGGCAAAATTTTAGTATAGGTGATGAGATCTATATGTATGGTGTCCTTATTGGGAAGGCTATTATGCCCATACTTAGTGGTTGTGCGATAACAATAGATAACGTCAAACATGCATCCTCAGCATATAATAACACAAAAGAAAACTTTAAATGGAACGCACCAGATGTTTCAAACTTTAAAGAAAGAACCTTTATGGGGTATCACAGGGAAGACGGCAGTGTTGGTACTGCTAACTACTGGTTGATTATTCCTATGGTATTCTGTGAAAACCGGAATGTAGATGTCCTGGAAGCAGCTCTTTCGGAAGCATTAGGGTATATAACCAAAAAAGATTTTGCTGTGGATACCCAGGCCTTAATAAATAAGTATCATTCCGGGGCGAGTGAAGAAGAAATATATGCTACAGCTATCATTCATACCAAAGATGAAATATCCAAAAACAGGGTGTTTTCCAATGTTGATGGAATAAAATTTTTAAAACATGACGGGGGTTGTGGCGGAGTCCGCCAGGATTCTGAAGCACTATGTAATCTTTTAGCCGGGTATATTACAAATTCAAATGTAGCCGGAGCCACAGTATTAAGTTTAGGTTGTCAGAACGCAGAAGTTGATACATTGCAAAAGTCGATTGAGCAGAAGGACCCAAACTTTTCAAAACCAGTAGTTTATCTACGGCAGCAAAATAGCAGAAGTGAACGTGAATTTATTGAAGAGGCTGTAAAACGCACCTTTATAGGATTAACTAAGGCAAATAAAACAGAAAGAAAGCCAGCTCCATTAAGGAATCTGGTTTTAGGATTGGAATGCGGTGGGTCTGACGGATTTTCGGGAATTTCAGCCAATCCGGCATTGGGCTACGCTTCGGATCTATTGGTTGCATTAGGAGGTACAACAGTACTTTCAGAGTTTCCGGAATTAAATGGAGTTGAGCAAGAACTTATAAATAGATGTGAGACCGATGAAGCTGCAAAAAAATTCGCAGCACTTATGGATTCTTATTCTGCGGCAGCCAAAGCTGTGGGTTCCGCTTTTGAGAACAATCCTTCACCGGGCAATATTAAGGACGGCCTTATTACCGACGCTATGAAATCTGCAGGGGCAGCGAAAAAAGGAGGGACTTCCCCGGTGGTTGATGTTTTGGATTATACTGAAAAAATTACGAGGTCCGGATTAAACCTTCTATGTACCCCTGGAAATGATGTGGAAAGCACAACGGGACTCGCTGGTTCGGGATGCAATATTATAGTGTTTACAACTGGGTTGGGGACTCCAACGGGAAATCCCATAGCTCCTGTTTTAAAACTCTCAAGTAATACCCATTTGTATGAAAAAATGAAGGATATCATCGATATTAACGCAGGTACGGTAATAAGTGGTGAAGATAGTATTGAAAGTATGGGGAGAAAAATCCTGGAGTATATGATTGCAACTGCGAGTGGGGAACTTGTGGCGAAAGCTGTTGTCAAAGGACAGAACGATTTTATTCCATGGAAAAGAGGCATCTCATTATAAGCCTGAAAAAAGTGCCTAATCAACTCAAGAAACTTAAGAACCAGTGAAAACATTAAGCAGAAGAATAGTAACCACCCATTCACATCCCGAAAGGGTAATACAATTTGGGGAAGGAAATTTTTTGAGAGCTTTTGCCGATTGGATGATTCACGAAATGAACAAAAAAGTGGGCTTTGATTCAGGAGTAGTGGTTGTGCAACCCATAGCTCATGGACTAACCAAAATACTAAGCAATCAGGATGGGTTGTATACCTTGTACTTAAACGGGATAAAAAATGGAAAGGCGGTTAGCGAATATCAAATCATAGATTGTATCCAAAGAGCTATCAACCCTTATGAAAATTATCCTGTTTATTTGACAAATGCCGAGAACCCGGATTTAAGATTCGTCATCTCCAACACCACGGAAGCTGGAATTGCTTATCATAAAGATGATCAGTTAAAAGATGCCCCACAGCAAAGTTATCCGGGAAAACTGACAGCGCTATTATACAGGAGATTTCAGATTTTTAAGGGTTCATCTGATAAAGGACTAATTATATTACCCTGTGAATTAATAGACAGAAATGGAGATAGCTTAAAGAAAATAATTCTTCAATATGCAGTAGATTGGGAGCTAGGTATTGAATTTATCCGGTGGATAGATGAAGATAATATTTTCTGTAATACTTTGGTAGATAGAATAGTACCAGGCTATCCAACAAATAAAATCGATACCATTACAAAACAACTAGGGTACAGAGATAATTTAGTAGTTGAAGGCGAACAGTTTCATTTATGGGTTATTGAAGGACCAAATGAAGTTAAAGAGGAGTTTCCCGCCTCACAGTGTGGATTAAATGTTGTTTTCACAGATAATATGGAACCATACAGAACCAGAAAGGTGCGAATATTAAATGGAGCACACACTTCACTAGTCCCGGTCGGATACCTGTATGGAATAGAAAAGGTGCGGGAATCTTTGGAAGATCCGGTAGTAGGTGCATTTTTAAAAAATGCACTATTTAATGAAATATGCCCAACCCTGGATCTCCCCGATGAAGAATTATTGCGGTTTTCGAATGATGTTCTAGACAGATTTAAAAACCCATATTTAGAACATGCCCTAATGAGTATATCACTTAATTCCATTTCCAAATACAAAACCAGGGTTTTACCTTCTGTATTGGAATATATAAAAAGAAAAAAAGCGCTTCCCAAACACTTATTATTCTCTCTTGCAGCTTTAATTGCTTTCTATAAAGGAGAGAGGGATGGAGAGCCAATTAAGCTTGCTGATGATCCGGAAGTATTGGATTTTTTTCAATTCCAATGGTCACAAGTTGATGGTACAGAAGAAAGCATAACCAGAATTGTTAATTCGGTTTTATCCAATTTAAATTTCTGGGGCCAAGATTTAACGAAAATCGAAGGCTTGCAAAATGAAATTATTTTGGATTTGGATTCAATCTTTAACTTAGGAATCAAAGCTGCTATTTTAAATATAACGTATTTAGATCCCGGGCAAATTAAAAACATTCAGGTATATGAGGATTGAAACCGATGTATTTTTATAATCTAAAAACAGAAATATATGGATTTGGGAATAAAGAATAAGGTTGTTGTAATATCCGGTGCTGCAGGAATGAAAGGCAGTATTGGAGAAACCATATTGCAGAATTTAGTAAATGAAGGTGCTATTCCTGCGGTTATTGACAGGAATGACAGAGGTTATAAATACATTGAAAAAATTCAGGAAAAAGGTGTTGATGCCATCTTTTGTAAAACCGATGTTACCAATCCGAAGCAAATTCAAAATGCTATCGAAACTATCTCCAAAAAGTACGGGAGGATAGATGTGGTCATTAACAATGTAGGAGTAAATGATGGGGTAGGATTAGATGCATCATATGAGGAGTTCATGAATTCATTAAAACTAAACATGGTAAGCTTTTTTTTGCTAGTCAAACATGCCTTACCATTATTAAAAGAATCAAAAGGGAATATTCTGAATATCGGATCCAAAGTCGCTTTGACGGGACAGGGAGGAACATCGGGCTATGCCGCTGCTAAAGGCGGTGTTTTAGGGCTTACACGGGAATGGGCGGTAGACCTTATTCAATATGGCATTCGCTCTAATGCCATCATTATTGCAGAGTGCTGGACACCCGCATACAACACCTGGATAAAATCTATTGAAAACGGAGACACAAAACTAAAATCGATCATAAAAAAAATTCCTTTGGATAACCGGATGACAACGCCACAGGAAATTGCAGACACTTGTTTGTTTACTATTTCTGAAAAATCGTCGCATACTACAGGTCAGTTTATTACTGTTGATGGCGGTTATGTTCATCTGGATAGATCACTATTAACTCAGGACAATACCTAGTCCAAGAAGGAAATAAGCATTATGGAAAACAAAAAGAGAATACCGGTAGTCTCCAAACAGGTATTACTCCCTTTTATATTAATAACTTCTTTATTCGCATTATGGGGATTTGCAAACGACATAACCAATCCCATGGTATCTGCTTTTAAGAAGATTTTGGAATTGAACAATACCCAGGCATCCTGGGTTCAGATGGCTTTTTATGGAGGATATTTTACCATGGCTTTTCCTGCAGCTATGTTTATTAAAAAATACACTTATAAAAAAGGAATTATCCTGGGGTTGATCCTGTATTCAATTGGGGCACTATTATTTTATCCGGCTGCCGCTTACGAGGAATTTGGTTTTTTTCTTGCGGCCTTGTACATTCTTACTTTTGGGCTGGCGTTTTTGGAAACTACAGCAAATCCGTTTATTTTATCTATGGGTGATGTAAAAACAGCCACACGCAGATTAAACCTTGCCCAGGCCTTTAATCCAATAGGGGCCTTAACGGGTTTATTTGTAGCACAAACATTTATTTTGGGTTCTCTTCATTCAGATGACCTGGACGCACAGGGCAATGCTATCTATGACACCCTTTCAGAAACTGCTAAAACAGCAGTACGTACATCTGATTTAATGGTTATTCGTAATCCCTATGTCATTCTTGGCTTGTTTGTATTAATCATGCTTGTACTTATTGGACTCGTAAAAATGCCTGAGAAAAAAGAAGATGCCGGGGGTACAGTGGCTAGTGCAGTAAAACGTTTGTTCAAGAATAGAAAATTTGTTGAAGGCGCATTAGCTCAGATGTTTTATGTAGGAGCGCAGATTATGTGCTGGACCTATATTTATCAATATGCGGAAACTTTAGGAATTGACAACCGAAGTGCGGTGACCTATGCGTATTGGGCATTGATCCTCTTTTTGATTGGCCGTTGGATTGGCACCTATTTACTAAAATATATCCCTTCTGGTAAATTACTGATGTATTTTGCATTTGGGGCCATTGCTTTCACCTTAGGGGCAATTTACATTCCTGGTATTGCAGGTTTATATTCTTTGGTTTGCATATCCTTATGCATGTCGGTGATGTTTCCAACCATTTACGGAATTGCCCTGGAGGGAGTTGGTGAAGACGCAAAGTTTGGTGCAGCATTTTTGGTAATGGCCATTGTAGGTGGCGCCATTATGCCTGTCCTTCAGGGTTCAATTTTAGACTTTGGAGGTTCCGGATATACCGATATTGAAATTCTTGGTGTCCCGGAAGTGAATTTCTCATTTGTACTACCTCTCATATGCTTTATTGTTGTTGCCATCTACGGTTACAGAACTTTCAGAATTCATGCTAATTCAACCAAGATTTGGTCATAAAAACAAAATGGGAATATTTTTCTTACTGATTTTTTCTATAGAATCCTTATGTTTTTATGGGCTCACCACTAAGTACACTGGTTCTTACAAAACTTTCTTTTTTCCTATATGGCTGATATCCAATGTGTCGTTTAATTCTTTTTGTAAGCTTAATAAATCCTGAAAAAGATCATTAACTTTTGACTGATACCCCTCAACTTCGGAAAGGTCTTTCATTTCCTCAGGATCTTGCTCCATGTCATACAATAAAACCTTGTCCAACTCAGGATATACTATAAGTTTAAAACCATCCTTCCGGATCATTCTTTGTAAGTTTATATATGCACCATATATAGCATTATATTGGCTTTTATCCTGATAACCTTTTACCATATCCATTACACTATGAAAATACAGGTAACTTGGTTTCTGAACACCTGCCAATTCCAAACTTGTGGCCATAGCATCTTGCAAATAAATGTCAGAAGGATTTATTTTACCCCTTGGTATTTCTGGACCCATTATCATAAAGGGTACTCTTATACTATGATCAAATTGACTTTGTTTCCCCAATAATCCATGCCTGCCAATTGCCAACCCATGATCCGCTGTAAAAATGACATAGGTATTTTGCATTTGTCCACTTACTTCCAATCCATCCAAAATGGCCCCTATTTGATCATCCAAATGAGTTATAAGGGCATAGTATTCCTGGATGTGTTTTTTTGTAGCATATTCTGTTCTTGGAAAAGGGGCCAATGCTTCATCTCTTAAACCCGGACCGTTCCCAATGCCATCTTTAAATGGATATTCCGGCAACCAACTTTTTGGAATGCTGATATTTTCCAGCGGATATTTATCGAGATATTCCCGTGGTGCCTGACGGGGATCATGGGGTGCATTAAAGGCGAGATACATAAAAAAGGGTTTATCACTGTTTTTAGTGTTGGCAATGAAACCAAGCGCATCATCCTTCAAAACTTCACTCCAGTGTTTTCCACCTTCCCAATAACCTCCATACTTAGAATCCGCAGCTGACCAGCTTGAATCATTCTCACTAAGTGGCCGGTTGTAACCAACAGGCATAAATTTCGAAGCCGGTATATTTCTGCCTTCAATACTTTTTAAATTCTCTACCATTTCATCATTTTTCCATGCATCACGAGGCATCCCCGGCCTTACATTAACCACATTCTGAAAAACACTTTCTGCGTTAGCATCAATATGCCATTTTCCGGTCATATAAGTATCGTATCCCGCTCCTTCCATAAGTTTACCCCATGTTTTGTCTGTCCCTTTACCCACCAGCCATTCCTGCCTAAATCTATTGGCATTCCACACACTTCTTCCCGATATCATCATTGCCCGTGAAGCCACACAAACAGCCCCATTCCAGCCACCCATATTATAGGCATGGCTAAAGGTTGTACCCGCATTTACCAATCGATCTAAGTTAGGAGTCTGTATTTCTTTATTCCCAAACGCACTGATTGCCGAATAAGTCAAATCATCGGCGAAAATAAAAACGATGTTAGGTTGTGAATTCTCCTCTTTTTTTTGCTCTAAGCAGGACACCAGTGATACCAACAAGGCAAAAACAATTAATTTTTTCATATGGTTTCTTTCATTTTGTTTTAAGACAATCAATGGCTAACCTGGAAATAGGAGGATAAGCATTTTACGAACTGGATTGCACAGATTATAGATTCCTTGAGTGCCTAATATTCATGGTGCTCCCAACGAAAATCTAAAGTGCCATTGTACTAAATGAAATCATAATATATACCACAATAGCAATAATCAATACCGATGTAACAATATCTACCCAATTATAACTTGCCTTATTTTCTGCTCTTTGTTCAGCGCTAATTGTCCCAAAAGTAAGTCCTTGCAACTGACTTTGCGAGGGTGCCGGATACATCATACTTACTGCTACCGCAATTCCTATGCACATGGCAAAGAAATAAGCGCCAAAAACAAGCCAATTTATATCGGCTATGGCATAAATAAAACTCCCTTCAGTAAAACTGGATTTCACAATCTCCAGGGTTAGTTTCCCAAAACCAATGATAAAACCTCCAATTAAGGTGGCAATAGCACCGTTGGCATTAATGCGTTTATAAAAAATTCCCAATAAGAAAACTGCAGCTATTGGTGGGGAAATATAGGCCTGTACATTTTGAAGGTATTCATAAAGACCATCAGAAAGTGTAGTAATAATTGGAATCCATAAAAGACCGAGGCCTACCACAAAAAAGGTGGCGATTCGCCCTGTTTTTACCAATTCTTCTTCTGGTTTTTCCGGCCTAAGTTTTTTATAAATATCCAATGTAAATAAGGTGGAACAGGAATTAAATACAGAAGCCAGAGAACTCATTAAAGCAGCCAATAGGCCTGCTGCAACCAAGCCACGAAGCCCTGACGGCATTAAATTACTCATTAACACTGGAAAAGCCTCATCCGGACTGTCCCAGTTGAGTTTACCCTGCATTTTAAGTGCCAGTGCAATTACTCCCGGTATTAAAAAAAGGAATACCGGCATTAGTTTCAAAAGCGCTCCAAATATGCTTCCTCTCCTGCCCTCTTTTATATTTTTTGCCGAAAGCACCCTTTGAACAATTACCTGATCTGTACACCAATACCAAATACCAACAACTGTACTGGTGATAAAGAGCGGAAGCCATGGATAATCTGGATCTGAATTAGGGCGCCACATATTAAAATATTCCGGGCCTATAGTCTCCTTTAACTCACCCCATCCACCAACAGCATCTAAACCAAGGAAAGTTAATATTCCGGCACCTAATACCAATACAACCGCCTGAATAGTTTCTGTATATACTACAGCACGCATTCCTCCAAGTACTGTATACACCCCAGTAAGTACTACTGTAGCAACGGCGCCAATCCAAAAAGGAATTCCTAACAAGGCTGAAACTACTACACCTCCTGCATAGATAGTAACGGAAACCTTGGTCAATATGTAGGCAATTAAAGACACGACAGACAGGACCCATCTTGATCTGGAATCAAAGCGTTTTTCAAGAAATTCGGGCATTGTAAATACCCCACTTCGTGCATAGAAAGGTAGAAAAACCCAGCCAAGCATTAATACTATCCAGGCATGTAATTCATAGATGAGCAATGGCATTTTATCTCCTGCACCATTACCTGCAAGCCCAACCACATGTTCAGAGCCTATATTTGATGCAAAAATAGAGGCGCCAACTATAAACCATCCAATATTCCGTCCGGCAAGGAAATAGTCCTCAGTATTCTTCTGCTTTTGCTTAATAACCCACCAGGCCACTGCAAGTAATATCAGAAAATAGGTGATGATTACTGCCCAATCTAACGAATCAAGTCCTTTCATAAAATATACTATTATATGGCTATGCTTTTCAAAAGTGAAAAAAGAATAATTGGTACTAATTTAATTTTTCGGCCTGTAAGATAAACAAAACCGATTAACAAGAGTTATTTTGAATTTAGCAGAACACCGGTTAAAAAAGATAAGTAGTATTATTGAAGCTTAAAGCAGCATTTCAAAATATAAGGGGAGTGTTAAAAGAAGATCGAATGGAACATGCCAATTAGTAATATGGGGTTACTATTGAAAGTATGTTCTAATTACAAAGAAGGAATCTATTAAGAAATGTTTGTAGAAAGAACTATTGTTCCAGATTATTAGACTGGAAACTTTCAAGTTGGTTGTTATTGAATTGTGATTTAACTTCTATGGGATTACAGCATATCTCACAATCTTCAATGTAAAGCTGCTGTTCAATAGAAGGATCTAAAAGCATTGAAATTTCTTCCCAACAATAGGGGCACTGAAAATAGTGTTCGTACATTGAAGAGATTAAAAGTCTACATTCAATAATTGACCGGTTAATTGCAATAGCTCTAATTCCGCTAGTTTAGCATCGTATTTTGCAAGGTTTTTGGTTGTTTGAGCAGTTAAGAGATTAATTTGAGCCTGCCGGAATTCGATTGAGGTAATTCTACCCAGTTGGTATTGCTCTCTTGATCGTTCAAAATTATTCTGATTCGTTATAACCGCCTTCTCCTGAATTTCATATATCGCCAATCTATTTTCATAAGATTCCAGGGCATTTTCAATATCCCTTGCTACCTCAAGTTCTACCTGCTTTTTTAATAACTCCTGATTTTCGTAGGCTATTTTAGCATTGCGAACCCGAACTGTTGTGTTTCCTCCGTCAAAAAGGTTCCAGGTAAGACCGGCGTTGAGTAATAGATTTAAATTGTTATTGTTGGTTCCAGGAAAGAATGCGGAGGCAGCACTCTTATTTAAATTCCAGCCATATGAACCCGTCAAGCCAATCACTGGTAAATAGCCCGATTTACTTACTTTGATGTCGTATTCATTTATTGCCAAATTCCTCTCGGTTTGCAGGATGGCGAGGTTATTTATGGATACATCATCAACCATCGACTGTAATTCCAACATGGGGATAAAACTAATTAAGGTATCTACTTCAAATACGTTGGATACCTCCTGATTTAGTACAACATTTAAGTCGCGTTTGGTATTTTGCAATAATCGCTGGGTATTCAGGAGGATTATACTGTCATTAGTAACATCAACTTCCGCATTTAATACATCTAACTGTGTATTTTGTCCATACTCAAATGCGTATTGAGCCCTTTTAATCCGGTCTTTTGAAACCTCCAAAGCTTCTTTCTGTGCAAATTCATTTTCAGATAAACGGGCAACTTCAAAATAGATACTTAATAACTGAAGAATGGTGTTTTGGATAGTTTCCCTGGCCTGTAGTTCCGTTAATTGGTATTGTTCTTTTAGTCGCTTATAATTGTACCTGCGTCCTAAACCATCAAAAAGAATATAATTTAAATTTAGTCCGGCATTATAACGCTGCGCTTCTGCCTTATTAATTTCCACATCCGGCCTCGGATCTCCATTTTCATCTACTTGTCCGGGAAATTCTATGGAAGAATCATCCCTGATATAAGTAGCTCCAGCGGACCCGGTCAGGGTTGGTAAAAACCCCGTGTTTAAGACTCCCTGATTATTATCGGCGATTTCTACCGTATTTTCGGCAAATTTAATACCAAAATTCTGCTCTAACGCCAGTGCTATGGCCTCACTTTTTGATAATATATTTTCCTGTGCATTAGTATTAATACTTAATACTAAAAGCACAATGACCCAAATATGATTTTTCATTTATCTTTCGCTTGAAGTTCTTTAACGGGGTCTTTTACTTCTTTAGAAGTTGGCTGACCATTTGCTGATTCTTCTACCAATTTTGTTACAATTTGATCATGAAGGTTATCTTCTTCATTTTGTTCCTTTATGGCTCGCTCCACTTCTTCTTTTGACACTTTATTTCCTGAGAATAACCATTTATTATTCACTTTAACTTTATTACTAAAGGCTAGGAAAATTGGTAACATTATTAGTGTTAGAACCGTAGCAAAAGCAATCCCATAAGCAATGGAGATTGCCATAGGTATAAGGAATCGGGCCTGCCTGCTTTGTTCCAGCATAAGAGGAGCTAAACCTGCAATTGTGGTTAATGACGTCAAAAAGATTGCACGAAAACGAGAGCGTCCTGCTTCCATAAGCGCATTATCAAATTGCATCCCGGATCTGAGGTTATTATTAAATTTTCCTATCAGAACAAGTCCATCATTTACCATAATACCTATTAATGCGATAATGCCCAGCATAGAAATAATGTTAATTGGAAAATCATGAACCCAGTGCCCCCAGGCCACGGCAGTAAAACTAAAAGGCACTAATAATAGCAGCATTAAAGGTTGACTAAAACTTCGGAAAGTAAAAGCTATGGTCAAATACATAAGAAACAAAACAGTCAGACCTACAAATTGAAGGGATCCCATAAGTTTACCTGCTTCTCTGTTTTGACCTTCATAAGAAGGTGTAACTGTTGGATATTTCGACAGAATTTCGGGCATTATTTCAGTACGTATTTCAGTCATCACATCCGTAGCACTTACAACTTTAGCATCTTTAAGATCTGAAGATAATTGTATTTCACGCTGACCATCCAAATGATTTACGGCAACATCTCCACGTTCAATGCTATAATTCGCTATTTCCTTTAGGGGTATCCGACTACCGTTTGGGGTAACAATGCGCATTTCATCCAAATCGGTTATTGAAGATCTATTTTCACGATCATATCTTACCCAAACCCTTATCTCATCCTGCCCCCTTTGGAAACGCTGCGCCTGTGTTCCAAAAAAACCGGCTCTCACCTGATTCATAACCATTCTTAAATTTAAACCTAGCAAATAAGCATTTTCCTTGAGTTCAATTTTTATTTCTTTTATCCCTGCAGGATCATTATCCGAAATATCTTTTAAAGCAGGATTATTTAACATTGCTGTTTTTAACTCATCTTTAGCTCCTTTTAATTCCTGAATATTATAACCCAACAAGGATACCGAAACAGGGTCTCCACCAAAATTTCTTCCTGACCCATAGATTAAACTTTCTACACCAATAACTGGTCCCATCAATTCCCTTAATCTATTAGATACTACATCCGATGTTATCTGATTGGGTCGTTCTTCACCTGGTAACAGGTTTATTGAAAGGGTAGCTGCGGAAGCACCGGGGCCCAAATTTCTAATAACATTTTTATAAAGCACCTTGCCCGTACCTTTAAGATATTGTTCCGTAAGCTCCTGGTTAACTATTTCGGCCTTTTCTTCTATTAATGAAATTATGGAATCTGTTACACGCTCATTAGTTCCATTTGGCATAAGCAATTCTACCCTAACCTGGTCACTGGCAGTAGTTGGAAAAAAAGTCATACGAATTATACCTCCTCCAATAGATCCAAAGGTGATTATTAATGCAAATACAAAAAAGGAGAAAGTTAATAATTTATAGCGCATTGCAAATGCGAGTGTTGGAGTATAAGCCTTGTCTCTAAACCAGGACATAACGTCATCTCCCCACTTATTAATAATCTTTAATCTTGCAAAAATTTTAGCTATCCCAGTCTTAGGGTTTGGATCTTGCCGTTGTAAAGCCTTGGAATGTGCAAGGTGGGCCGGGAGTATTATTAAAGCTTCAAGTAAAGAAACTAGCAAAGTAATAATGACAATAACAGATACCTCTGCAAAAAATTCTCCAATTCGACCGTCCAGAAAAAGAAAAATCGAAAAGGCCAAAATTGTAGTTACAATTGCTGTAACAATAGGCGGAACTACCTCGAGGGTACCTTCAAGTGCCGCCTGAATGGGGGATTTTCCCCTTTCATAATGCTGATAAATATTTTCAGCAATTACAATACCGTCATCAACCAGGATACCTATAACTATTATCATTCCAAATAAAGAGAGTATATTAATTGTAACGTCAAAGAACCCGGCGAAAATAAACATGGCCAAAAAAGCAATGGGCAGGCCAAATGCCACCCAAAATGCCAAACGTGTATTTAGAAAAACAGAAAGAAATAACAAAACCAAAATCATCCCCATAATGGCATTTTTGGTAAGTAATGCCGTCCTTTGATTGAGTGTTACAGAAAGGTCACGAACAACGTTTAATTGTACATTATTATATTTCTGATTAAAATCTTCTATATAATTTCTTACTTTTTCCGCAGATGAAGTAAGATCCTCGGTATTTGTACTTGTTAGAGTGGTGGTTACGGATAAATCTCCATTAAAGTAAGCAGCATTGGGAGATTCTGAGAAGCGGTCTCTTACAATTGCGACATCCTTTAAGCGTACCGTCTGACCTGACGCATCTGCTCTAATAATCAAATTTGAAAGTTCATCGCCATAATAGGACCTATTATTGGCCCTTATTAAATATTCTTCGGCATTAGTTTTAATATTCCCTCCTGTAACCAGAATATTAGCATTTGCTACCGCTTGAGCAACATCTGTAAAAGACATTTCATAGGCAAGTAAATTATTCTCGTTTACCGCTATTTCAATTTCCTCCTTCGGGTAGCCAGAAATACTAATTTGCGAGATTCCATCAATCCCTCTAATATCGTTTTCTATCTGTCTGGCAATTTGTTTTAATGTAGCCAGTGGAATATTCTTTCCGCTTATTGCAAAACTTATAGTTGGTCTAACCGGTTCTAATTTAGAAACTACTAATGGTTCCATACCTGTAGGAAAAGAGGGCACCCTATCTACAGCGTTCTTTACCTGCAAAAGCATGAAATCAACATCCCTTCCTTTTTCAATTTCTACATTTATCCTACCGCTATTTTCTGTGGAAGTAGAAGTAACTCGGTCTACTCCTTCTAATCCTTTTAGATTATCTTCAATTTTTAATACAATTCCTTCTTCTACTTCAAGAGGGGAAGCACCGGGATAGGTAATCGTGATAAGAATGTTTTTTGAATCAGCCAGTGGAAAAAATGATGACTTCAAGGATAATGCGCCTACAATTCCAAATACGAATATGGCCAGAATAATGACATTCACCGCCACATGATACTTAATAAAGTACTCAATTATTTTTCTCATTGGTTTAGGTTTTTAGCTGTATCTCCTTTAAATACTTTAACCAGCATACCAGCATAAGCTCCTACCACCGGTCTTGTAATAATGGTTGTCCCTTCCGGTACTTCTTTCAAAACCACTTTCTTATTCGAAAAATAAACTGGTTTAACATCAATAAGATCAAGAACTGAATCTCTAACCACAAAAATTTGATTATTCTCTAGTAGAAGACTTCTATCTATTTCAATGGCATCAGATTCTTGTTTGGCATTTAAATTGGCTTCTAAATACATGCCTTCTTTAAGATCCTTATTTCTTACATCAATGAAGGCCTTTATGGTTTGGGTAGCCTGATCTATACTTCCATTAATACGGGCAACTACTCCTTTGTATGTTTTATTCTGATCCAAATTTACCAATTCCACCTCTTCTCCAATTTTTAAAAGGTCGCTGTAAGTTTTACTAATAGAAACCTCTAATTCATAAATTTCCGTATTTATAAATTCTCCTAGTTTCTGTCCTGATCTCACCAGCGAGCCCTCAGTAACAAGAGCTTCCGTAAGTATACCGGTAAATGGAGCCGAAATGCGGTATTTTCTAAGACGCTGTTCCTGGTTTTTAACACTGTAATAATTTGTAAGAATTCCACGTCCGGAAATAAAGAATTTTTCTTTTTCGGTTGTCATTTCCGGAAGAGGCGGAGTAGTTCTATCCAGATCAAAACCAACTAAATATGCCTGCCACTTGGGAAATACTTCAGGGTAATCCAGGCGAAGATCGGGCATGATAGAGGTAATTAGATTGTATAAATTACTTTTGGAAGACTGTACACTGGCGTAGTATTCAGAGGCGTCAATTTTGATAATAGTTTCACCTTGACCATAAGGTTGTCCAGCTTTAAACAGTTTGTTCCCTTTTTGGAATACTCCCTGAACTTCGGCATAGAGTTCAACTCTCCTTTTTGCCCTTAAATTACCATTCGCAGGCACAATAATAGAAACTATTCCATTGGCCACAGTTTCTGTAAAAACAGTTTTTACTACTTTTTCTACTTTTGCCTTTGGTCTGGACTTGCTGTCAATAATTTGCTTAGCCAAAAAGAATGAGGCTATTATGATTAAGATTCCTAATATTGATAAAATTATTTTTCTCATTCCTTTGTCGTTAAATTTGGGCCTCTGCAGAGCTAATATTTTGTTGAATACGCTCCAGGATGTTTATTAGTTGAAATATCTCTTCTTCTGCAATATTTTTTTCCATGATTTTTTTTAGTCCAACTATTATGGGCTGGGTTCGCCTAAATGTGATTCTACCGGTTTCGGTAAGAAAAACCCGGTTTACCCTCCTATCGAAATCATCCTGTACCCTGGTTATATAACTTTTTCGTTCCATTTTGGCCAATAATCTTGCCAGGGACGATTTATCCCTTAACGTCAGAAATGCCAATTCATTTTGGATAAGGCCATCCCTTTCATGTAATTTTTTAAGAACCACCATTTGTTCCTTACTTAAATCGAGTCCTTCGGCCTGAAATGCTTCGTGCAAATAATTATCCACCATCTTAGAGCTCATCCCTATTGAGCGGCCGACCGATTTATCAAAATCCACTAAAATGTCTGTATTACTCATTCAGCAAAGATAACGTTAAAACCTATTAGTTGCATATGCAACTAATGTTAAATAATTCATAATATTTGTTTAATTTTTACGATTTATCTTAAAACAAAAAGGGATGCATTATGCATCCCTTTGGCCAAACTAACTAAAGTACAAGTCAATTGCTAATGTTCGTTATCATCTTCAAACTTTGTGTCTGCCATACGGGTTCTAGAAAAATTGACATCCTTGAAATCTAACTCTACATCACCTTTATCATAATCAAAAACCAGAAACTCCCTGGTGTCCATAAGTTCAAGGTTCTTATATGAATTAAATTTGTTATTCTGAATTTGTAGCACCTTAAGACTAGCCAGCTGACCAAATTCTGCGGGAATCTCCCCACCTAATTGATTATTTGCAAGTACAAGTTCCTTGAGCAAAACCAGTTGTCCTAAGTTAGGTGGGATATCACCTTCCAAAGTATTTTCAAAAAGTCCCAAACTTTCAAGTCTTGTAAGATTTCCGATTGAATCTGGTATATGCCCAACAAAATTATTACTCGAAAGGTTAAGTACCCGCAGGTTGACTATATTCCCAATACTATTTGGAATAACACCAGAGAAAAAATTATTAAATGCGGTTAGCTCCAATAAATTTCCCATGTTGCCTATCTCCTCCGGAAGATTTCCTTTAAACCTGTTCATCTCTATTTTTAGAACCTCCAGGCTTTGCAGTTCTACAATAGTATTAGGTAACTCTCCACTCAGGGTATTAAATGCCAGATTAAGTATTCTCAGGTGATTTAAATTTCCAATACTTTGGGGAATTGTACCTGAGAGATTATTGCGAAATAAATTTATCTCTACAACATGATTTCCTTCAACCATAACCCCATACCATTCAGATACCGGTTGGTCTAAATTCCATTGTTTTAGCCACGAAGTTCCATTGGTGCTTTCATAAAGATCTATTAAAGCCATTTTTTCAGCTTTACTAACCTTCGCATTTATCACCTGATTTGCGGTTATTAAAAAAACCAGAACGAGGAGAAACTTTTTCATTAGATTGGGCTTTAAGAAATTGTTGTATCTTTAATTAAAGAAAAACATTAAATTATTAAAGAATTACCTTACAAAAATAAGAATTATTACAGATAAACAACCAATATAATCGATGAAGTGCGCGTTTTTGTTGTGAAAGCCCTCTTTTCTGTTGTGAAAAATATTTATCCTTACTTTTTATTTCTCCTTCCCATTGTTTTCAAGCTCTAAAGTGATATTTTCCCACTTCGTCATCAATTCCTCCAACTTCTTTTTTTTAGCCTGATAAGTGTCGAAAAAACCTGGAATCGCAATTGTAATATCATAATCCATAAGCAGGTCGTGATCTATTTTAGCGATTTCCTTCTCTAATCCGGCTATGTCACTTTCAAGAGTACTTAACTTATTCTTTAGCGACTTTAATCGTTTTTGACCTTCATAGTCTGAAGGTTTGCTATTGCGTTTTTCTTTCTTTTTCTGATCGATTTGTTTCTTTTCAATTTCCCGGAAATCTTCAACTTTCCGCTGATCAAGAAAATAATTGATGTCACCTAAATACTCTTTTATTCTTTTTTCCTTAAACTCATAGACCTTATTGGTAAGTCCCTGCAAAAAATCCCGATCGTGTGAAACTACAATCAATGTTCCCTCGAACTGTTTCAATGCCTCTTTTAAAACATGTTTAGATTTGATATCGAGATGATTTGTTGGTTCATCCATAACAAGAACATTAAAGGGTTGCAGCAACATTTTAGCCAAAGCTAATCTGTTCCTCTCCCCCCCAGATAAAACTTTGACATATTTATCTACATCATCACCACTAAAAAGAAAAGACCCTAATATATCCCTCACTTTACTCCTATTCTTTTCATTGGCAGCATCGATCATAGTATCCAGGATGGTTTTATTACCATCCAGATATTCCATTTGATTTTGGGCGAAATAACCTATCTCAACGTTATGGCCGGATTTTAGTCTTCCCTGATATTCCAATTCACCGACAAGAATCTTGGCCAAGGTTGTTTTACCTTGTCCATTCTGGCCCACAAAAGCCGTTTTGCTATCTCTTTCCAAAATTATATCTACTCCGTTTAACACTTCCTTATTGCCATAACTTTTGGAAAGGTCCTCCATTTCAAATATCACTTTGCCAGGAATTACGGAAATTGGAAACCTCAATTTCATAGCACTTAGGTCATCCTCATCAACCTCAATGCGTTCCATCCTATCCAGTTTCTTAATAAGTGATTGAGCCATAGTGGCTTTTGAGGCCTTGGCCCGGAATTTGTCTATTAAACGCTCTGTTTGTTGGATTTCCCTTTCCTGGTTTTTTTGGGCACTTAGTTGTTGTGCTTTTATTTCTTCCCTTAGCTCTAAATATTTAGAATATGGTTTGTGGTAATCATAAATTCTTCCGAGGGAAATTTCTATAGTTCTGTTTGTAACTATATCCAAAAACATTCTATCGTGTGAAACTATCACTAGTGCGCCAGGATAATTAAGCAGAAATTGCTCCAGCCAAAGTATAGAATCAATATCCAAATGGTTGGTAGGCTCATCTAGTAAGAGAACATCATTATTCTGAAGGAGAAGTTTAGCCAATTCTATACGCATCCGCCATCCACCAGAGAATATATCTGTACTTTTATTGAAATCTTCCCTTTTAAAACCAAGACCTAAAAGAATTCTTTCTGTCTGTCCCTGATAATTGTACCCGCCATGAACTTCAAATTGATGAGTTAAATCATTCAGGTCTATGATTAATTGATTGTATAAATCACTCTCGTAATCGGTCCTTTCTGCTAATTGTAAATTTATATGCTCCAATTTGAGTTCTAATACTTTTATTTCCGTAAAAGCCTCATAGGCCTCTTCGAGAACAGATCTTCCATGTTCAAAATCAAGATCCTGCTTAAGGCAGCCTATTCTTATATCTTTTTCCGTAGCTAATGTACCCGAATCTGGTTCCATTTCCTTAGAAAGCAGTTTAAGCAAGGTCGATTTCCCTGCACCATTTTTTCCAATAAGTCCAACCCTATCTCCCGCATTTAATCTAAACGCGATTTCTTTAAACAGGTATTCTCCTCCAAAAGAAACAGAAAGATTATGAATATTTAGCATATTTGTGATTGGTGTTACAATTAGAATCTTATCAAAATCGTAGTTTTGCCTAAACTTTTGCAAATGTTAAAAAAAGGAAACAAACTCTACAGCATTTTAACAGGAAGTTGTCCAAGATGCCACCAGGAAAGTATGTATTCAGATCACAATCCCTATCTTCTGGGCTCTCTTTTTAAAATGCAGGTGCGTTGTTCGCACTGCAATACCAAATACAAAATTGAGCCTTCCTTTTTCTACGGGGCGATGTACGTAAGTTATGCAGTGGGAATAGCATTTGCAGTAGCGGCTTTTGTCGTCGCATTTTTAATAATTGGTACTAGTTTACTAAATACATTTATAACAATAGTGATTACCATGGTTGTCTTCTTGCCAGTTATTATTAGGCTTTCCCGGAATATATGGATCAATATCTTTATAAGATACGATCCGGGAACTGTTCATATAGATTAAACTTTAATATTGGCTTGCTCATATCTTGTGATGTCCATTTCGGGGTCTATGGACCTGCTATTCTCTATATATTCATATAGCTGGTTTGAAGCGTATGGGGCAATCATGACACCTCTTGATCCAAAACCATTTAACAAGTAAATATTGTCAATAACAGGGTGTTTGCCTACCAAGGGCCTCCTATCAGCCACTGTAGGCCTTATTCCGGCAACATGGCTCACAATTTTATAATCACAGTTTAAAAAGGTCTCCAACTTTGTTAGAAGTTCTAATCTGGCCTCTGAAGTTGGCTCATTGGTTTTATCCTTCCATTTGTAGGTAGATCCTATTCTGTATAGATCATTCCCTATAGGAATGATAAAAACAGAAGATTTAATAACCCTCTCTTCATTAAGAAGCGGGGCCTTAATTGTTAAAAGTTCACCCTTTGTTCCGTTAAGTGGTAAGTAATTAAAATACTTATTACTTTTTAGTCCAAATCCTGTAGCAAAAACAATTCTTTTAGCATTAATATTTCCATAGGAAACATTGTTCACATCTGCCTTTAATTCTTCGAAGTTGAAAGTTTCCTCAAATAATAGCTTTTTTTTGGATAAATATCCAGAATAGACTTTTACTAATTTCAGTGTGTCTACTCGTCCGGTTTGTAGGACCTCTCCAAATCCGAATGGCGCATTGAGACTTGGATTATTATTAATGAGCAATTTTGTAGATAGATATGGCTTTAATCTTTGTTTATCTGCTGCCTCAAACCATAGGTTTTGCTCTTCTACAGAGGCAAATCTTCTTAATACTGGTACTTTATGATCCAGGGATACACCCAGTTTATCCTCTAAGCTTTTATAAAAGTCCTGAATCAATCCCAGTTGTTCATGAGCTTTCCATGCAAGGTTAAATCTTTTTAAAATAACCGGATTATACAAGCCTCCTGCAATATTCGATGAAGTTTGAGACTGATCATTGATCACCATGAAGGATTTACCATGCTCTTCAAGCCTTTCACAAAAAGCAATTCCGGCCAGTCCAAGACCTACTATTAAGTAATCTACCATAGTGTAAAATTAAAAAACGCTGCACCAAATGGTGCAGCGTTTTTTAATTTATATCTGAATTGGAATTTAACGCTTGCTTCTAATATGCCCACATGTCCTGTTCCCTGTCTCGTATTGTTTCCTTAATACGATCTGATTCAAGCAACTGGAATAGCGCATTGTCTGCTATGTAATCAGTAATTATACGATCACCCTGAACATTGTCCTCTCTATAGATAATACCATTAAAACGTCTGGCATTCAATAACATATCGAAGGATATTGGCTGCGCTGAGTTTTGTTGGTTAAAAACCTTAGCATCATGTAATATCTCTCTGGCACTAGGATACCAAACCCAAAAAAGTTCAACTTTATTCTCATTGGGATCCATAGAATCATCATCTACAAAGTTTACATCGGGTGCTACCGGAGCAATACCCAGGAGTCGATACTTCAATTCGCCCTGCCGCTTATCAAAATACCATATTCCTTTGATACGATATTCCTCAATATCCGCTGCTGTAAGCTCCCTCTGGTTAACATATTCGGGGGAAAGTTGTTCACCGGCATTGATTTGCTCATATCCAAGATCTGTAGTATCTACTTTTTTCAAAGTAGCTTCCAGGTCACTAAAATTTCTTTTTTCAGTAAAATAGGAATCCACATATACGTTAGTAAGCTTACCGTTTTTAATGTTTTTCATAAAAACATCATATAACGACCTTCTGTCCGCACCAATATCTATGGTATCAAGTGGATAATACAGGGGGAAATTTACTCTTTCATCAAGATCAACCACCTCCCAAACGGTCTTAGACCAAAGGATATCCCTGTCATCCACGTAGCCGTATGGCAGTGGAGAATCGTTATCCGCTGCTATTTGCGCTTCTGTCTTTTTTCCAATTTCGTCAGGCAACTTGGCATTTAAAATATTAGCCTGTGCCATCATGGATATTGGTAGCAGCGCTACAGCTCCAGCAATTAAAACATTCTTCCAATTCATAAAATTATAATTTATACTATTCTTAGTTCGTAATCTCCACAATTACCGGAGATACTTTCTTCAGTTTATAGCTTTTGTTATTCGTGATATATGCTTGAATATCGAATACCTGAACAGCCTCACCTCTTTTGGCTCTTTTTAAGGCCGATTTAGCTCTTGAATCTAGTTTATTTCCCTTTACACTTACAGTGGGTTGTCCGGGTACTTTGAATTTAAATCCACCAATTGCAAGATTCAAGTCAAAATCGAAGTCTTCAAGCAATGCACCAATTGTTGCAATTTCAAGGTTTCTTCTGGGCATCTTGGCACTTCCGGTTTCTCCTCTAATAGATCCAGAAGGTCTTGGAATATCCTTAATCCTAAACTCAGATTTTGAGGAAACACGTTGTCCGTCAGGCAATGTACCAGATGCGACAATTGTTACTGTTCTTCCCGTTCCCGGGTTCATGATATACTTACTGCCTGCTCTTTTCTTAAGACCTGCAGCTGATGCACTAACCTTGTTATTTGGAATACCAGGAATCGAAATCGACATTGGATTAGAAACTCCGCGATAAACCACATTCATCTTATCTGCGGCAATTAATGCGGCATTAGGTTTAGTGATCGTTGCAAAAGTTTGAGCAACAGGAACTTCTGTTCTCTCACCATCCTGAATAAATACCAGGCTACCGGCAATCTTATGGTCTCCGGGAGCACCGGCGCTAATTAAAAGTTTAACCTGACCATTGTCAATCTCATAATCCTTACCTTCACTCAGTTTTCTTCCATCTAAAGTAAGATTTACTTCATTTGGTCTTGTTGTAGCATCTTTACGACCTAATACAACTGCTCCAGAGAATCTTTCACCAGCATAAAAAGCCGATTTTTCCTGCTCTAGTAATGTGGTATAATTAGTCATAGAAACTTCACTGGTCAACTGACCTTCTAACATAGACTTTAAAGCATCCTGCTCTGTAGTCTTAACATCAGATTGTATCTGAGTTATCTTAGTTAGAGAAGCAATAACTGGAAAACCTTCGAAATGATAGTTGATCCAATCCTGTTTTGTTCCATCTCTTTTCTCAACTTTACCTTTAGCATCACCAGTTTCAAATCTGGTTTGAACAGAAGCCTTAACTTCACTCATGCTTTCCGGTAAAATAGTTGAAACTTGAGTACGATAATCAGTAATCCTTTTTAAGAATTCTTTCCCTTCAGGAGCCAGGTTATCACCTTGAAAAAATTTCTGATCTAAATAATCAGATTTATCCATAACCTGATAATCTTTAGGATCTTTAATTTCGATTAACATTTTACCTTTAAGGGCCTCCAGATAGTCATAGTAATCCTGGGACAATTCCTTAATCTTTCTTGCATCTTCTAAAAGCGGACCAAATTTTTCCACATTTTCAGATGCTTTAGTTTCTAAACCATTTAAGAACGCTAGATTGTTCTCTGTGGTTTTTGTGTTAGAAGCTTCCAGCTTTTCGTTCATAAGACCGAACGCCGCCAGAACTTCTTTGCTCATATTTAGTGCCAGCATTGCGATGAAGATCAAATACATTAAGTTGATCATCTTCTGACGTGGTGACAATTTTCCTGATGCCATGTTTTCTAATTAGTTTTGATTAAAATTTTGATTTGGGTTAACTAATACACTAATTAGTTTTTGCTCATTGCAGATAACATGCCTCCGTATACTCCATTTAAGGAAGAAAGATTAGAAGCAAGAGATTCCATTTGGTCTTTAAGAGCACTTGCATTTTGAACAACTTCTTCATTTACAGAAGCTTGTCTGCTAGCGCTTTCCAATTGTACTTTATATAAGCTGTTTAAAGACTCCATTTGAGACGCTGCCTCTACCATTTCATCTGAATATTTTTTAGTAGATTCCATTGCATCTACTGAAGGAGCAATTCCTTTTGCAGCACCTTCAAAATTGCGAATGCTCTCTCCAAGGCTTTCCATAAGGTTAGCATCAATGTTAGCTTCTTTTAAAAGCTCATCTAATTTTCTGGATAATATGCCTTCTGCTTCTTTAGCATCTGAAACATCATTTTTGCCACCAGACATACCACCTGCTAATTCAGGGTATACAAGAGACCAATCGTATTCATCATCTACTGGTTCAAAAGCACTAATTGCAAAAATAAGCGCTTCTGTGATAAGACCTACCGCCAGAAGAAGACCACCTGTTAGAGGTCCAAATTCCCAGTGCAGGATTTTAAATAACGCACCAATGATAACCACCGATGCTCCGAGGCCATAGGCCATGTTAAATAATTTCTTTGTTGATTTTGACTGTGCCATAATTCTAAATTTAATTTAAGTTTAATGTTAAAAATAAGTATTTGGTTTATTGTTTGATTTATTTATATACGCAAAAACTATTGTGTTGAGTCTTCCTCACCCATATAATCTTGAACGGTTCTAAAACCGATATAACTTCTGGCGGAATCTCTATACTCATAATCTCTGGTACTTACCTGTAGGAAATAAGCAACATCTTTCCAAGAACCTCCACGTATAACTTTTCTTTTATTACCATAATCACCTGCATCGGGATTCATAGTAGATTCATATTCGTATGAATTTGCGTCATAGCTGGAATTAGTCCATTCAGAAACGTTTCCGGCCATATTGTAAAGATTATAATCATTTGGCTCATAAGACTTGGCTTCTACTGTGTACAAAGCTGCATCAGCCGCATAATCACCTCGCTGTGGTTTAAAGTTAGCCATAAAGCAACCCGTATCGCTAATCACGTAAGGACCACCCCAGGGATAAGTTCCACTTTCAATTCCACCTCTGGCGGCATATTCCCATTCAGCTTCCGTAGGTAACCTGAATCCGTTAACGAATTGCCTGCCTCTGCTCTTCTGGTCATCATTTTTAAATTTCGTTCTCCAGTTACAAAAAGCCTGGGCCTGTTTCCAAGAAACTCCAACAACCGGATAATCACTATAGGCATCGTGCCAGAAATAGTCATTATGCATTGGTTCATTATAGGAGTACTGAAAGTCTCTTATCCAAACCGTCGTATCCGGATAGATCTCCAATTCCTCATGTTTAATAAAATCCTTTCTTCTGGCATCTCTTGAACGTGCCGCTGCCTCAATATCCATCCAGTTATAACTGTATTTAATTTTTGTGACATCTACAGTTCTCTGACCATTATATGATTCTTCTTCAGGAATATATATTGAATCCATTATTTCTGTATAGTATTCATCAGGATATTCCGAAATGTCCCAGATCAAATCCTGATCTCTATTTAGGCCTCTTCCTTCATAACCAGTCTCGCCCATCCCGGAATAATTATCCAACATGTACTTGTCATATGTAGACATATTGGTTGTATCCGCATCTTTAAATGCATATTCTCCAATGCCTTCATCCTCCGGGCCCATCCCTAATTCATCAGCCAGGATGGCCAACTTAGTTCTTACGATGGAATCTTTCACCCATTCTACAAACTGGCGATATTCACTGTTAGTTATTTCCGTATCATCCATATAGAATGATCTTACGGTTACAGTTTTGGTTGGGGCGTTAAGAACCTTCCCTACATCTTCCTCACTTTTACCCATGATAAATGATCCTCTTGGGATCAGCTCCATTCCATAAGGTTTTTCCGGATACCACTTTTTACCCTGGACTCCGACTAGTTCTCCTTTTGTTTTAGACCCACAACTAGTGAGCAAAAAAACAAACGCTATAGATAATAACAATAGCTTCTTCATACTTTAGGTTAAATTTCGATTAAGACTATAAACAGTATTCACAATTATTATTCTCTAAAACTGTATTTTGAATAATTTATTGTATAAAACCGTCTATCCTTTAAAATAATTTAATGTTAGTTAAAACCTTTCTTATAGGCCTTGAACCACCTTTCGGGAATATTTTGGTTACATGCGTCTAAATAGTCCTGTTCAGTGCATGGTAATAACGCAGGTGAATTTAATTTATTATGTGAAGATAAAATTGATGGAATCTCAACCCACCATCTTTCGGTAAGTAAACTTTTATAAAAAATTAATTGTTCAGCTTCTGTAGGTACATTAAACTTGTTAAAGTCTTTGCTTTTAGCACTTGGAGTCTCTTTTATTCTAAAATTATATCCTTCTATAAAATACCATATAATCTGTGAAATTAATTGAAATGATTGTACGGTATTCTCGCTTTCATATATTCCAAATATTGCAACATTATCACTCATACCCGCATATCTGGCTATTGCACATATTTCTCTTCCATTAAATCCATTCGGTGAAAAATTCTTAGACCCGTCTATCTCGCCCGCTTTTATTACCCTGGCATCCAGGCTTACAATATGTGCGTTTCTCATTACGGGTTCTGCAAGGGAAATGTCAGAGGTTATTTCTCCCAGCCTGTATGCATCAAAAAAAAGGCGGTCCATAAGATCTATTTCTTCCTGTGCATTAAAATAGCTTTGATAACCAATATTTGAAAAGTTGAAAAGATTGTTGGGCTTATCTGTAATTATTTTACTCATATAGGAATGCGAAGAAATAAGTTCCTCATCCGCCCCGAAATCGAACCTGCTGTCTATTGACACCAGATTTATCATATCCTTAATTTTATCAAATGCCCTATATGTAGGATAAGTAATGTCCTGAGTGGCCCCAATTATAATCGGAATTACATTTTCTTCAAGTAATTCGGCTACAATTTCCTTTACAACAAAATAAGTGTCCTCGACCGACTCTCCTTCCTCTATATCGCCCAGGTCGACAAAGACTGAATTCCAATTACCCATTAATAGTTTGTAAAGTTGAATTCTGATCTCGGTAGTATCTAGTCGATCTGTTTTCTTTTCAAATGCATTTCTCGATTCCAGAACTCCCATTAAGGCAAAAGAAGCATTTGCTAAGACAGGTAAACCTTTTTTCTCTGTATGCTTATGAATATTCCTGCCAAGAGATTGTGGTGGTAATAGCTCACAGTGT